>JGI24159J19872_10009607_pt1 | contig 12675 bp, 9 predicted proteins | sample Ectturendosymbi4_FD_19872 | JGI IMG/M metagenome (IMG submission 19872)
AAATGAATGTTGTATTACTGTATTTTCCATTCAAGAATACAGTAGTTTCACAGGCATAATATGCAGAGTCAGTAGTCAGTACATATGAGTAGGGCTAGACTTAACCAAGTTGTTTGAAATATAATGGTTTACAGATAAAGCACTGACTTGGCATAGGTCAGCACTCTACTCTGTCGCTATCGAGCTGACGTGGACACTTTTGGTTTTAACATCCTTTCTCATTCAAGTTCAATTTATACATAACACCAACGATACGTGGTACTATTTCAAACGTGGTACTGTTTTTGCCAATTCACCTTTGTTCATTTTGATTTCTGTTTAATCTCAAATATATTTTCGTGTCGTTATGCATGTAGAACTCTAGAATAAAACTTTTGACATTAATTTCACCGATTAAAATTTGATGTTCAACCTGAAAAATTTGATTGACAAACTTTGTGACTTCTACGGCTTTTTAGACACTTTTCCAAACGGCTTAATAAGTCCGAACGGGCATAGTAACAGTTTTTCTGGAAGTTTGCGGTAAGCGGAACTGTACAGGATTTCCACGGAGTAAAAGTTCAACAAATATTGGAAAACACTGCTGCAGAAATAGGTCTATAGGGTGCAATGTTGTGATGAATAACACTTGATGGAGACGAAACCTTCCGGAACTTTTTGCTGCGTCAGCGGAATTCCCCAATATCGTCAGAAGGTTAATACGTGTCTTCCTTTGTTGTCTTATGTGTTCGAAGGTGTTGCCAAGAAGGAGATCGACATTCGATAAGGCCAGGATTAGAATTAAGATTCGACCAAAACGTCTTGAATTCATTCCAGGCAGACATTTGCATTCGCTACAATTCGTCCGCAAACTAATCTCGGATGATTTATTGATGCAAATGTTATCAGCAGATTTCTACCCGTCATTCTTGACCAGGGGTTCCCAACCCTTCTCTCACCATGTACCACTTCAGCATTCCAACAGATGAGCATGTACCCCTTCAGAACTTCGACAAATGAGCATGTACCTCTAAAATTTCTTAGGAAAAAATATTTTATCACGATTGTTCAGAGATACATTTAATAATAAGCATACAATGACTTTTCATAATCATATTAACTGATATGTATAAATATTTGGAAATATGTGAATGTATTTTTAACTTCTATTGCTGACCATAAATGTACCCCTTCAGATAGGCAAATGTACCCCAGGTTGGGACCCTCTGTTCTAGACCAATGATTCTCAACGTGATCCAGGTGGTCCACCTGGAATTTTTAGTGGTGCTCAGAGTTCCATAAATCCTTGATGAAACGTTGCTGTAAATTGTCGGCCTAATCTTTTCTGTACAATAGTTGTTCATGAGGCGTCAGCATAGCAAAGTGTTCCATCGCATATTTTTTTAAAAGATGGTCGATGGGAGACGAAAGTTTGAGAACAACTGTTCTATACTAGTTCAAACAATAGAACAATGTCTCCCGGCGATTGGTCAGAACCTACCCAACATAGTTTTGGGGTAAGTTGACCTGTGATCTTTCAATTTTCCCTGCAGCTACGGTTATCTTGGTTCCCAGTCATAACAATCCTCGCGTAACAGTAGAGCAAATAATGCTAATGACAGCGCCGGTCTGAACGCTGCTGTGACAGCAGGAGACACAGGTGTCAGCCACGCTCCCACAGCATTAAAAGCCACGTTTTGCAAGGCATGAGCTGTTTTCGTCAATAAGAAATTTTTGTATGAAACATGATTGCCACTAAAGTTTTTTGGTACTTTTATTTCCTGCATTGTTTTTGATGTCACGTAAATATACTACGAAATGGCTAATTTCAAGATGTTATCGATGTTTAGAGAATTATGAGCATCAGCGCATTTTCATGCAAAATTATTTTAAAATTTCAGAAAAATTGTTGACTGTTGATCCTGTACATGTTGCGCTGTACAAAATTTGTGTCTCTTTCAGTAAAATCCAGGGAATATTCCACTGCTCCGAGAAAGTACATTGCAAAGAAGCGAATACAGAGGTCAAGCGTGGCTGAGGAAAACTTCAAATTCGAAGTGACGACCATTGCTTATCTGAAAATCTGACTTCAGCGTTACTACACTTTAGGCCACGCACGTATTGGTGCGGCGGTAAAATTCGCCGAAAGTGCGAACCCCGGCGCAGTTAACACGATTACTGTTGAAGGTGATGCAGACGTTGCCCTACGCATCAGCTGATGCATTTCATTGCCGGCAAGTAACCCCACGTCCTGACCACAGCGACGACTTTCTCTTCAGGCGCGCAGACAGATATTTTAATAGAGGGGGCAAACAACAACGGAAACTTACATTTAAATATATACTGCCCCTTGTTTTTAAAGCATCCACCATAAAGTGTGCATTTGTCTGGCGTTTTTTCTTGACCGATTGTGTTCAGATTTAAGCCGGAAAATAAAAACTCTGTTTTAAGTCAATTGGCAAATTTCCTAAAGTTTCGTTAGTGAAGTTCCAGGCTTCGTCTTTGGATCAACGTCACCATTTGCTCATAAAACTTTCCTGCAAAAGGAACTTTCCTTCACAACTTTCATTGTGAAGATGTCCATGATACGTAGCACGATCAGCAATAAGCTTTTTGCAGCCAATATCGCAGTTCAGCACAAAGTCATGGTGGCCACCATTACGATGGAATTTTTATATTTATACTCTTCTGATGTACACCAACTACGGGTGTAACGAGGGGGGCAAGGAGGGCACATTTCCCCCCACGCCGAATAACTGCGGGGGGCGTCAAATGACTGCGATGGCCGCAAAATGACTTTGGGGTCGACGAAAAGTTCTAACAACATCGCAAGTACTTCCTTCTACAGGGTAAATTTGCGAACTACCTCAGGTTCAAACACGAGGGGGCGCCAAACCTTGTTCTTGCCCCGGTCACCATCTAACCTCATTGCGCCCCTGACACCAACACACGTTCAATCGAAGCCGAGTAGCGACTTTGGCGTAACACACCGACGTCCAAAGCAAGCCTACTACAAACGTTTTGCGCATTTAGGACGTGGATCCTGGCGTCGTCCCGTTCTTGAGCGACTAATTGACGTATATGCAGCTGATAAACGTGTAAATGCTGAAGTCTCTCAAAAGCATTTGAAATATGTTTAGGTTTCATTAATCCGTCAAACGTTTGGATACGTTCGATTTATTCCCTAGAATCTTTGTGGTTTCTTTAAACATATGTTTTTTTTAATTGGTTTGACGAGACATTCTAAATCAATTGACTTCATTGAGATCTGAAATGGAATTAAAATGTAAACCCCATCCGAACTCCCGCATTACAAACAGGCCCGTCGCCAGGATTTAACAGCAGGGGGGCCAAAAACCAGAAGGGGCCAAAAACCAGAAGTAGGGCACATTTTAAAACTACAGTATTGGATGTATGTAGCAACCAAGGGGCCAAACGTGAAATGGGGGGCACCGATTTCAAATGGGGGGGCGGGCGCCACTGACCCCCCCGCTGGCGACGGCCCTGATTACAAAGCTTATCGACCACGCACACCACGCTCAGCTGCCTGAAAGGCAGCTTGGCACTACAAGTATTAAATACATTGTCTGGGAAATTTAAACACCTGGTGAAAAAAATTCAACTTAGTTTCATACTATTCACATGCACTTTATCGAGAAGACATTGTAAGCCATCTGTAAGTGATGGCAGTGTTTATGTCTTATCCTCAGCACTTACACAATAAAAAACATCTGCTTGCATTAAATTTTTCTGCTAACATTTCTCGTGGCAGCTGATTGACTTCAAATCATTTGCTGCTGGATAGGGTAGAAATTAACGTTAGATGAAATTTGAACCACTTAGAGATGATGCACAGGTCGTGTCCTCATTATTTGACAAGAATGATTTTTTACTCGACAGCAAGGTAAAGGGAAATTATTGGTGGAAACATTAAGGCTCCACATAATTGTAATCGAACCATCACAATACATGTTATCACGAAGAATGAATGCTAATGTTGATGAACAGGGACTATGCATTAAGAAGACTTTGAAACTGAATTGCTGCTTAGCTGAAGTCTGAGATTCAAAACATATATAACGCATATAATCGTCACGTTCATGCATTTGGTTTTAAAATTGTAGTGAAACAAAGATCTACGACATTCCCTTTAAGACCTACAGAAGCCACAATCGAGACTTGAATTCTTCCATAATTTCGCCAACGGATCGCGCTAGAGAGTCAGTGAAGACATCCTCGAATTCGGAAAACAGTCGATCCGGTGAGTTAAAGAAAAGTTACTTTCACATTTGAAAGTATTGAGAAACATACAAATTTTTGATTTTCCTGAAGCGATTTTTTGTCAATTTCCGAAAAATGCAAAGATACCCTGTTAGCTTTTTCGAAACGGTTTTGGCTTGGACTACGTCTGAAGACGCCAACTAACAAAAAATTCCAACCAAAGTGAGTCATCACTGTTTTTTGGGGGGGGATAATTTTTGGTTGAAAAAAGTGGTCGGATGACGTCATTTAGGCCTGAGAAAAAGACAAGGGGTAATTTTCTTGTTTTTTTATAATGAACGTGACAAAAACCCGCAATTTCGAGCCCTTGATTGACCTTCTAACATACAGCGATTAGGAAGTTACGGCCGAAAAACAATAAATCATTCCCTTGCGGATTAATTAATACTTATCGGTCCGGCAGTGAAACTTGCTTTTAATTCTCAAACAGGTTGTGTTTTACGCTTTTGGAACCTCATGCCCCCATAATTTCAAACCTCATCCCCACAATAATTGGAACCAAATTTAAATACGAATGTGTGACCACGAGTGTCGTAAAGCTTTTGCCAGGGGTGAGCCATCTAGTCAAGGATTTTTCCAGGGGGAAAAATGTTGAAATGTCTATTTACCAACTCGAAACGAAGAAAAGGACCTTTCATGCTAAAAAACTTTATAGGACAATGTCAACATCAACGAAAGAAAGTGCCAAATTTCAAAATCCAGGGGAGGCCAAGGCCCCATCGTACACCCGCTTCCGACGCCCATGTGTGACATGCTTCCGAGAGATATGCCTGTGAGCACAGATACGCTCTGGAAAAGTGTGGCAATTATAACGTTCAAGAATAGCACTTTCAGGAAATCCAAATGGCTTCCGCAGGCTGATTGAAAGACATTTCAGGGCAGCTTCACTTACTGCTTTCGTAAGCCTAGAGTTGAAAAACTTCCACAAAAGCACTGCAGTTTGACATAATAACGTTCAAGTCCAACACAGTAACGTTTCATCGGCAGCGTTTATTGCTACGGTAAACTGGGCCGAGGTGGGAAAATTTTTCGCATTGGCCTTTAAGCACAAAACGGTGTCAGTCGGATTCAACATCACGCACGTGCTTCTTCAGCAACAGTAAATGCCATGGAAGGTCGAAGCGAAGCTGGAAATGCAAACAACATCCCGGTAGCACTAACTCAAAGTCCTTCCATTCAAACTTACCTTCCTGTGTCGACGCTGTGCGTTCGACGCAGGTGAAAGGAAAAACGTGCAGCTCTCACACGCGGCTTTGCTGCACAAGCCGACTTCATTCATAAATAACACTGGAAGTATTTGGCAACAGTGCGGGCGAGTGAGGTACAAAAACGAAGGATGGAAAAGTGTAACGTTGGCACACAAGGCGGCAACCAACACGCAAACACAGCACATGGCAAATTTAAGAACGTTGAGAAAAATGTTTTCGCACAAAAAGTGGTGCAACCTCTTTTAGTGCAAGCACTTTGTGTTTCAAGTATCAACTGATTCATTTTCTTTATTTCAGAAGTTTTATTGAATAGAAAAACATTTAAGAAAAAGTGCGCCGCGTTTCCGAAAGAGTATTGTCGCTATTTGAGAAATTCGGTATGCGGAATGATTATTGAGCGCGAAAACAGGCGAGCTCATCGCAATAACCAACTTCGGTTATCCTTTCAGCGTATAAATAGGAGTTGTAGCGCAAAAAATACAAAAAGTCCCGTCACAAACGATTCTAACGGTGCATACATTTTTCCACAGAAACAAGAAAGGAAGTTCATCTTTGACTCTCGGTGGTAAGTTGTGAGAAAACTCTCAAAAGCAGTTGAACGGGGGAGAGAAGTCAACGGTGAAACTTTCAGACGTCGGAAGTCCGACGAAGAGGGGATCTTCCGGATAGATCCGACACGACGACGGCGTTGTCACGATTGGACGACTTCTCCGTAAGGGGATTCACCAGGTCGGGATCCTCGCCCTCTTGTGAAGAACACGTCCTGAAGACAACGCGGCGTTTCCTGACGTGAAGAAAAACAGCGACAATGCCGCAATTTACTACCAGAAGGCCGAGTGCAGCAGCCCGGTAGGCGTAGCTCGAGATAGCGACTGGCCCCCACTTCGAGCCCAAAAGGTACATGGCAACAATGGGGATCCACGTTAAAACTTCCACGAGAGCGAACGCGATCACGTGGACAGCCCAGTTGGCGTCGTCGGCGTTGCGCTGGGGCGAACGATTCTTCGGCTGCAAGGGCTTTCCGCTAAAGATGAGGAAGAGCATCATGGAGACAAGCAGCAGTAGCGCGCATGCGCAAACAGCAATCATCAAAGCAAGGGAGAAAGATCCCGACGGACTCGGGCCTGCCACTGGACGGACAAGGAACATGGGCATGCATGTTTCACTGTAGGAATAATACCCGAAGACGCCGAGTACATCTACTCCCAACTGTGGTGCAGCTGTGCTAACGATCTCACTGAACTGAAGCCAGGTAAAGTCCACGCCATACTTCTCCGCCGCTGGCAAACCGGTCATAGTAGCGGCCTTGTCGGCGAAAACTCTCGCAGCTCTGTGATCCAAAATGTTGCCGAACACGTCATCTGCGGCACCCGTCACCTGTACCCACGCGTGTGACTCGGTGCGGCGCGTGACAGTCAGCGCCACAATAAGCAACGGAGCCCAAATAAAAACGAAGCACGCCCCAGAGATTAGCCACAGCCAGCAGTCGCTCCTGGCCGCAAACCAGCCGCAGCATCGCTTGTCGCGCGACTGAGCGGCGGACGGTAACTGGCAGACTCTTTTCAGGCAAACTGCAGTTATCAGAGCAAAGCTGCACAGAACCAGCAGCAGCCACACAACCGCAACCGACACGAAAGTGACAACGCCCAGAATCTCGCAGGGCGCGCTTAATCTCCACTCAAGTGCCTCGGCGCAGTTTTTGTCGACGTTTCGCTGACGTTGATTGTGCAGATGAGTGATTGCCACGCATACGCAGAAGATCAACTTGGCCGCACTGAGCGTTGTGAACATAATGCTCTCCTGAAAGAAACGGGCAGTGCTGAAGCTCTTTCCTTCCCGTTTGTGATGGAGAACGACGATCGAATTCGCGATTGCCAAAACAAAAGCGTAGCTGTTCCCGACAGCTCCACATGCAGTGAGAATCAGCACTCCGTACTGCAAAAAAAACATATATGTAAAGTTTGCTTCAAGGAGCAGACTATAACATAGAAAGTTTAACCACTACTGATTTTACGCAACGGCGCAGGCGCGTCGCAAGTTGTTTTTGAGGGGTGAGTAGTGAATCAGGGACCCACAGTTACAACAAACGCAGTGCAAACCGTTGCAGTGCCGCAGAACGTTTAAGAAAAGGAAAGGGAAACAAGCTTCCAAGGAATTTTCCCGCATTTTTAGGTAATGATCAGAAAATGGTCACCACTGTTACTATTCCGAAAGTGCATCAATTTTTACCAATTCTCCAAAAAGAAATGCATAGATTTTTAACTATGTCGAAATTATGGTTTATAAAAGATAAAATCACGCCGAAAATTAAATGTTTACTCTACAACAGTTATTTACATCGTGTGATCCGCGTGCTACTGATGGTCCAGAATAAAAGTGGAAAAGGGGGGAAGCGAGCTATATATAGCCTTTTATGACCTATTTTTGTAATAGCACAGGTTAAAAAGACTGATATCTGTAAAGGAGAGTGGTGACAGATGCATTTCTTAATTGGGATCTGCAATCAGAGTCTCCATCTAGTCTGGTTATCAAGACATGCCAGTTTCCGAAAGTGAAAATTTGGGCGTCGGTGTCCGCGACACAAAAATTAACGCACGCAGAAGTACGAAAGCAGGAAAAGGTTTGGGGCCACTGTCCTAAAACAGCAAAAGCAATAAAAACAATACCATCACTGGCTACACACCCGTTTAACTAAGAATGTTAAGCGGAAATTACATTTTGACAGTACAAAGGTGGAAACATGCAAGCGGTATAGTTACATCTTAAAGGCTAATAAATAATAATGCGGTACGTAAATTTTTGCAGCTGGAAAAACACAAATAATGCTCACTCGTTCATTACGGGGCGACAGCATCTTGATTTCGGATGTAGCGCTAAGTTCAAGCAAATAGCAATAAGTAAAAACCGTCGAACAAACACCACACACTGCATGCTAACAGCGCATCGGCCAACCAAAGTGGTTTACAGTGAACGCTGAAGGTAATGCAGTACAATGCATCCGCTCCGCATATTTTCGAAGATTTAGAGAACAACCCACCTGCAAGATGGCGCTTGCCGTAGTGCTATTGTTATCCAACTCTTCCAAATCAGGAAATGGATCTGCAACGCCGTCGAAATCAACGAAATTGGGACAGTCCGTTGCCAACACACTGCAGTCTTGCTGCGAAGGGTCGCACGTTTTGTTCCGCTTGACCGCGCACAAGTTCGGGCTTTCGTCAGCGCCGTTCAAGCAATGGAAAATGCCGTCACACATTTCCAGCGCGTCGTACGTTCCGCTGTCGGGTCCTGAGCCGCTCCCAGTTTCATCATCTGTAAACAAATAATGTTCGTGAGTTTTGTCGCGAAGGAACTCGAACCGCTTTTTCCGAGTGTTCGGTTGAGATCAATAGTTAGTCATGGGTCGATGATTGCTGCGGTGATCTAAGGTTTCTGTGAATACAGCATGGCGTTTCCAGTCGAAGTTTATTTCTCACTGAAACATTTTTAACTTTCAAGTGAATCACTTTTGAGGTCAAATCAAGGATATGTTTACAGTCATCACTGGAAATGAGGTGAAGATCCTGGTTATGGCTTTTGAAAGTAAGCCGGTCATCTCGTCATCATCCTTTTCCATGGCGAGCGATGTCGACATCAAAAGACGACATTGTTAAAACAACGTCCAGAAAGTAAAATTACCCTTCGGCAAAATAACCTTGTAAGGTGTATTGACCTCTCTACAGAAGAGCTTTGAACCACCGGTTATTTCACGTACACAAGGAACTTACTGTCACTGGAAAGGCAGGGCAAACGTGAGGGACAGTGAGCCTCGTCTGATCCACTTTTGCAATCAGCTTTTCCATCGCAAGGCCGAACAGCGATTGGAAAACCATCGTCAGAAGTCTGCAATGAAATGCGTAAAACAATAGATGCATTTCGTGACGTTTCATTTAAACAGGCAAGCGCATTGTTTGACCAAAAATGTAGGCTCAGATTTTGGCAGCCGTTTCATTAAAAAACGTTTGTACTTCTGTACTGTACTTCCACAAAACAATTGAAGGAAATATCGCTCTAATTGCTGTATTGAAACGCCTGTGTGTTCACAGAAGAAGCTTTCCGAAGTTATTCAATGCAAGAGTGACTTCCCGACAATTCAAAACTCTAGAAAAGCAAGATCACTAACTCGTGAAATCACAATTCATCACATTAATACTGTAAATGTCCGTTAGCTTGGTCGAGGTCATGTGGATAAAAGAATCACGTGCATAGCATAATCAAGTGCAAGCCACGGTACGGCAACCCTGCTATTGCTAAGCTGCAGTATTGTCTCATATGGAGGCCAAGCGCGCTAAAGCCGTGTGAAAACGCAACTTGGCAGATTGCTGCATGCGCCTCGTGAATGACGAACACACAAATGACTTACTGCGCGATTTCCGAATACACATCCTCGTTTAGCGTCAGGCCAGTAGTAATAATCGAACCGTGGCTCGCGAAAGCAAACCGTTGGACTTGTAAAGATATCCTGAAAGTTTCCCCCGTGCGCCTATATTAGTCAAAGGCTAAAAGCTACTGCCAGTGAAGATTTCCGGAAAATGCCCCTGGCACGTAACACAAAATGCGGACAAGGAAAAAGTTTAAGCTGCAGGTGAATTACTGGGCAATTTGCGCGAAGACCTGTTTGCAGTCATTCGTCCGAGAACGCACAAGTTAAGATAGGTGGGCACGAGCAGAGCAAAAGCGCCTATGGCCCTAGCGTAAGGACCCAAAACAGTTCAAATAAATGAGAAGCCAGCACCGCCATAATCACCAGGACATTTTTTTCATAAACCTTATGGTCCCATGGAAACACTGCAGCGAACGAAACTGAACAAAATATATGAAAGGGCGACCTATGTCCTTCGTCTTTGACCTATGCTTAAAACAATAAGCGTAATTTTCAATCGGATTTTTACCTTCACAAGCAGTGTTGTTGATACACTGAGACCTCGATGGCATTTTTGCCCAGAAACGACAAGTTACAAATGTTCCTGAGGAACAGCTAGTACTCTTCATCTGTCGTGACTACGATCGGGTAACCACACCGGATGGAAGTCGAAATGAAAGTATATGCCGTTGGACTATAGCATTTTGCAGAACAGTGAAATCACTCTGGGACTTGCATCTTAGTATGCATTTTTCTTATTCGCAAGTACATATCTTTCAGCGGAAAGTTATTCAAAGCATTGGTCAACGAGAGGCTTCAGATCTACCTGACTTTTGGAGTTTTTATAGCTGCGCACACGAACGTAGTTGAGTTATTTCAGGCTCCGGTAATAGATTAAAAGGGCAAAGTGCGATTCATGGTAATCCGGCAAAACTTGTTGGATGCTAGACCTACGTCGTCAACCATTTTGCAGCAACTAAATCGCTTTCCCTTTGCTCGCACATATTACCATCTTTTGCTCTGCTCCCAGGCAGGGTTATTAAAGTTTTGACCTTGGTGACCATTAAGACATTTTTTTAGAGAGACCGTAACTATTTCATCTGAATAGGGAGATGGTCATAATGCGAGGTTTTAGTGTATTTTGATGGTGGTCGTAAAGCGAAGTTCTACAGTATTAGAGAGACCGTTGGAAAAAAATTAAAAGGACCATTTAGGTCTCTCAAAACACCGCTCCCAGTCGTCGTGTGTTTCACCAGGAATCTTCGTCTAGTTAGTGAACAGCGGATAATAATCATTTTGACAAAATGGACTGCAACACTAACATATTTTGCACGGGTGGCGGTTGTCACTTATTCATGAAATACTTTTTTTCAAGGTTATCGTTTACTGGCTGGTGTGCTGCAATTGAATTAGTCGAGTTGGGTACTTCTGCAGGAAATTGCTTTGAAACATTTTTTGTACACACGTCATCCGTTTGCGTTTGACGCAATCGTCCTGATTTAGTTCGGATGTGAAACATTAGCAAAGAGGCAGCCGTGAACGAGAAGGCAGCAAGAGAGATCCTCACCTCATTCATGCATCTGAAGCCGAAATCAGATACGAACAGCGAACAAAAGCTGTTATTTGACAGTGGTGCAACGGCCGCAGGCGTGCACTCGGGCACGCATTCATCCTCCCCGAAAAAGCATTCCGGCCGCCCGTCGCACTTTCGGGCCATGATGAAGCGGAAAGTTCCGTCGATGCTCAAGCATTTCAGGCGTGACTCATCGGCCTGGGTTAGAATAACAATATTCGGTTACCTACCGCCGCCAGGAAATACAAACAACCTTTCCATAATACGGAACGTGAGGTGAACGTTTCGCGATGTAAACAAAGTCTTCAGGTGAAGGCGCAATTAACACGCTAGTAGGAAACGTCACCGCAAAGGCGCGAAGCCGAGTTTAGTCAGGAAGGAACGGAAAACTACCAATACGAGCTTTAGCTTTCGCAGGGTGTAACGTTACCTTCGCGTTCTGTTGAACGTCATTAGCGGCATACAAACATGAAGACGTCACGTTACGCAACATGAAAGGGAGGTTTAGCTGAGATATGCGTCCTCTTGGGGATACTGGATGAGGTCGAAAAAACTCAATGCCGCAGCGATCAGGTTTAATTATTTATGACTTCAGCGAGCTCGTGCAGAGGCTAGCGTACAGTACATTACGACACTGCTAACCAAGTCAGATTACTTTTTCGCAAGTGAATTCCCGTCAATCAGAACGATGGAGGCCCTTCGTCTAACTCCCATGTTCAACGTTTTTACTTTCGTGGTCCCGATAGCTTTTGGTAAAAATTGCGTGGCCCGCTATCTTGTTCGCACAGGCTACGCTTCCATATGCAAATACACAATCTAAAGCAGTGAATTCATTCCTATATGCAATTCAATGGGAAACGTGCTGCTGAACATAATCAGGTGTGTTCCCACTCTGTAGTGATCAGATGCCTGGAGCATGGCCAACAGGATGAGAAACACTGGCCTAACCTAAGCGCAGTCTCTGCACTGAAGTTCTTTTCTGACTGCTTACGTTTAGCGGTTTGTTTGACGTACGCTCTGATAGAATAAAGCAGACAGGTAACCCATGTGCACAAACTCAGCGAAGGAGGAATATATACTGAGCGTCGAAAATAAGTAACGATTCGTGGGCAAGCCATTAATGTTTTAGGTTTTGTGCCAGTTTGCTAAACACACAGGCAAATGCAAACGACTGGTAATCTCGAATACTCACCTGTGTGGACTTGCCGCAAACTTCTGCCTCGTAAGAGGTGTAA
>JGI24159J19872_10009608_pt1 | contig 12674 bp, 8 predicted proteins | sample Ectturendosymbi4_FD_19872 | JGI IMG/M metagenome (IMG submission 19872)
CTTTTTGAAGGATAATGCAGCCTTGAAAACTTCTTTATTTGCTTTCGTCAAACTCTCATTGATAAAAACTTTAAATCCATCATTTCCAGTCTTATTATTTACATCTTTTATTTTCCATCTCTTATGGTAGATAGTGTCTCTTAGTTTTTGACTAAGAAACTTGATAATAATAGCAGGATTTATATTGGAGTCGTTTGGAGGGGCTAACCTGTGTGCTACACTGATTTCTGGTCCTGTGATGTTAATACTAAGTTGTTTGACCAAATAAACAACAAGTTCCTCTGTATTTTCATTGTCTTTGTATGGAATGCCTCGTATCTGACAGCTCTAATAAAACCCAATTGATGTTTTCTACTACATTGCTGTGCTTGTTTGTATCCAAATACGATGTTAATGGAAGCAGGCTGAAATACAGCACCGTGTCCAGCAACAAATTTAAGTCTATAAAAATGTAAATCATCTGCAAGGACAAAGCGTGATTAACGTTGCTGTCAAAACACCTCCAAAAATAAGATTGGGAACCTGTATATATGAAATGTCACTTTTGCATCGACCCGATGACTATATTGGTTTCACAGCAAGCTGTCCCCGTCACATGTTACAACAAATTTTGCGCCCGTGGCCACCACGTTACCTTTTTGTCAACGAATAGAAAATGACAAGAACAACCACGTATGTCCATCGAGCAGTAAACGAATTTCCGTTCCCATGCATGAATGAACACATCAACCGAAAATCCATTTCCCGAACGAATGAAAGTTCACCTCGTTCTCAGTTTGTTTGAAATTTAGGACACATGTTGCAGCACTTCACTAGTCCACTACTTTCGTGAAGCATTTCCATCTCAATCTGTCACCTATACCTATTAGCCTACATAATATTATAGGCGAAAACTGCATGCATTTTATATGACAAAGTTAAATCAACTTTTTCTGTCGGCTTTTATTTGCCTGCATTGTGCTTCCATTGTATGAAAGCATTACGCACATATCACCTTATCTTCAGAGCAACAAACTTATTATTATAACCCAACTGTACCTAAATGTAGCTTCAGTCTCGAAAGCACTGCAGCCTAAATGCCCTCTGATCCTTTGCTGTATCTCACACCCCCATACATTCTAAGAATTGGAATGTACCAGGGTTGCCAGGTATTCATGAGCAAAAAAAGCCAGATGAATCCTAACCCTGGAATACTAACATGGTCACGGTTACCCGGGTCAAATGAGGTCATTCACGTGAAACTACGTAAGCGCGCGTCGGCTCGCTTTTAACTCTTCAGTAGCTTCATTTTTTGTGTAACTTGCAAATAGGTGCGGTTGCGGTCATCCACGATTTGTATCAATTTTGCAAGAGAGCGAGTTCGTCACGAGTTCGGGTCACGCTGACCCGACGTTATGGTTAGTGTGAGGTGGCAAAAGGCACACTGGACCCACGTTATGGGTGTTGAACTTTAAAAAGCTGAAACTCACTCAGTGCATGCTTCTACGGTCTGGTTAGCAGTATTCAAAAGGAAATGTTCTTCACGCCCATAATTTTTTTATGAGTAATTTATTTCAGGCATTTATGGCACCTTCGCTATATTTGGTCTACTTACTTTTAATAAAAAATCGTATGATATTAGAGTAAAGTAACTTTGTTAGTGCTCAAACTGCTCAGTGAGACATATTTTCAGTGTAGTTTTTGTGATAAACTGCAATTGAAGGAAAGTGTACATTTTTTATTTTTGAAAACCGGGTCATGCGCACCCTACGTGACAAAAACGTGACAAAACCGCATGGTAGTATACCAGGTAAGCCAATTAGCACCAAAAAAGGCCAAATACAAGATAAACACACCATGACACCTTTGAAAAGCCCAACCCCACTTTTGAAAGGTAATATATACGTATTTCTTACATGAAAACAATAAAGCTCACTCCATTCATAAATTTCTCGAAATTTCTGGCCTTGATGAATAACAACCAGAAACTGCAAATCCACGACACAACAAAACAAAAAATTGTAAATTCTCGTGCAGAGTTTCCAATAAAAATGTATGATTCTGTGTCCAAAAACAGTGTCCAGAAATCTGCCAGGGCCAGAAATCTGCCAAAACCATCTTTAAATCTGCCAGTGCCAGAAATCTGCCAAATCAATCCTTAAATCTGCCAAATCGACATAAATAATCTAATTGGCCAAAAAAGCCAAATCTGCTTTGGCCTTTTTTCAATAACAAAAGAAGGCAACGGAGTTGAAAAAAAGGCCAAAATTTACAAATTTAGCCTCAAAAAAGCCAAACTGGCAACCTTGGTATGTACTTGGAACTTATCACAGCACCATATCCAGAGGTGCTATAAGTATCATAGTAACCATGTTGGTCCCATCTACTGTATGACTTATGTGTGTGCTTTTTGCTAGTGCCACATATTTATGCTTGCATTCTGTCAAAGTAAACGTGTTAGTTCCATCTATCCTTGTGATCTTTACTGCCGCCACGTATCTCTGTTCGTGTTATTCATCTTTACTACAGCCACACATAGTCGTAGTCCGGGAAGGCAAGGGGCCATTCCCCCAAATTTTTACCATATCTTGTCGTTTTGTGCTATCAGAGGTGGTCTGTCAAACCAAATACTATTGCTCACTTAAAGTCAAAGCGTTGGTCTCCCCAAAATTTTGTTCTGGCTACGCTACTGCCGCCACATACCTATGTTCTGTCCTTGCGTTCATCTGGGTGTTCCTCGTCAGCGCCATGTGTGCATGAGCTGTACTTCGCTGTGTGCGGATGTGAAGACCAGACGTTAAACAATAAACGCAATATAGTTTTCCTATGAAACATCGCGTTTGGAAGACAGGTTGAAACGTTTAAGTTCCGAGCATCTGGGATAAAGTTCTTTCCACGAATCTGAGATCAAAGACAAGGCTGGATGGCTGGAAAACGTTGAGTGGGTTTTATANTTGAAATAGAGCATCTTNCGTTTGATGTGAAGTGACTTTCTCCACAAATGTTTGAGACAAATTGAACAAGTGTACTTCTCATTGCTTTCGTACATAAGTGCAGTATTTTTTAAGTTTGAGAGACCGAAACGGTCTGTCAAATTTTTTCCAGCAGTAACCTCGCTTTATGACCATCTCGGTATTCAGTTGAAGTAGTTTCAGTCTCTCAAAATGTCGTAACAGTCACGAAGGTCAAACCTTTAAAAAACCTGCATAAGTGTACTCAGGGCCGGATTAAATGAATGCGAGCCCCAGGGCAAAGTCGTGACCGCGAGGCCACCTAAACACTGAGTGCAACTGCGTAGCGTTTCACATGCCTTCGTTTCAATTTTGCAGAAGCACTGGTCAAAAACGTCAAAACTGGTACGATCTGGCCGCCTACACTTCAGAGAGAAAATTGGGGGTGAACATATGCGGCGGTTCGTATGTGGTTAATTTGTTCAAACAGAAAGTTGTATCACAAAAAATCGATGTTTTTGCTCCCATGACACTACGCAACAACATATTTGTCACATACTCTCTGACCATCTTCACTGCACTAATCGTCCATTCACATATGTATTGAGGAAAGATATCTCCACTCTTTCGCAGATCAAAACATACATCGTTTAGAAAAAATGTTCTCAACGAAATATCACGCAAAAGCAACTTGAACCGTACTACTTGACTGAAGTTTAGAAATGGGAGCTTTACAATAATTACACCTATTAACTGTTCCGTATGGTCTAGTGGACAACAGCACTTTGTTTGATCTAAGACTGATACCCTCACGACCACAAGCACGTCGCAACTAATTGTTACGTCAGCGCATTATACGATAATTGTAAAGGCGTTTGATTGCGAAGAATACTTGGTAGCGAACTTATTGAAGTGACCCTGGTCTCTGCCAGTGTGTACTTTGGAAAATAGTCAGCTACGAAAAGCTTCATGACGCCGCATTTTTGCACGCGAAATCGTTGATGATTGTCTCCAGTTCCGCATCTCCAAGAATATCGTGCTCCATGCTACGTCTTTATCATTAAGGAAGGTTTAGTTCTAACTTCTTAGTGAGCAATAAGTGCAAAGCTATATTTACTGTGGCGTGACACCGCACTTCATCTGCTCAGTTTTTTGAAAGCCTGCGTTGCGTTCTAACTTTAGTAAGTTGTCCGATAGTCTTGTCAACATATAGTTCTACTTCTCATTGTTTGAAACAGTTTATCGAGAGTGTCTAAGTTTTTTGTTTTATCACCGCTGATGATGTTCTGGCCGTTGATTACTTTTAGTTATGACTTAATTATGGAAAGTGCAAGAAAAAATGGATATTAGGCAGTTTATGAAGAGAGAAAGCATTTCTGATAGCCGAAATAGAAAACATTCTAAACAAAAGATTGGGAATTTAGATTTAATCAGCACAAACTAATGGGATAGAAAGGGTAAAGCGTTTTGTGAACGTCCATTTACATTGCATCGCAGCAACGTGGAAAGGAAAGGATAAGCAAAATTTCGACGTTGCCACCCTGGAAAAATTTCTGCAAACGCCCATGGATGCACTCAAGGCCGGCCCCAGCAGATGCGGGGCCCAATGCAAGCGCGGAGCCCAATGCAAGACCTAAGCGCGGGGTCCCTCTGAGCAGTGATTTTATGATGCCATCGTGTTCAGTCAACCGTGTTACGATCGTGGTAGAGCGCAAATATGCAGTTCAGCACTAACACGAGAATGAGCACCTTTGCTAACGTTAGAGAGGAAATTTGTTTTCAGATACGTTTTTTGATCGATGGTTCCCGACACACAAACGTCCACTGGGATGATTCTTTTTGTATAGCCTTTAAACCAGGGGTCTCAAACTCAAATTGCTCTGTGGTCCACGTGAGGACTTACAAGGTAACCCGCGGGCTACATTACGACGTTGACGCAACAGCAGCGGTACCTGAACTTAATTTTACACCTTGCTTCCTGCGAAAGGTATCATGAATTATAGGCAAATCATTTCTCGCCGTCTCTACGTTCGTATTAATCAATTCTAGCCGCCTGAGGAACTTGTTCACTCGCTAACTGCGCACTTTTAAACACCAGTGAATATACTAACGTACATATTCATTTCATTCATTTTCGTGCCCGCTTTTCTTCCTGGGAGAGTTGCGGGGCAACATCCATAGGAGCACTTGAAATACCTCACGGTCAATAGCAATTTCAGATAGTTCTGCTGGCTCCACATCAAGACGGGACCAAGAAAGGTCGGAGATGCAGTTACTCCACCTATACCTTGGACGACATCTGGGTCGCTTTCTCGTGGGTTTAGCCAGGAGGGCATGCCTCACCAGTCTTTCGTTGGGTTGGGCATTCTGAATACATGGCCCAACTAACTTTAGTTGTGCTCTTTCAATTAGGAGAAGTGGTTCCACATTCAGGGCTCTACGAATTTCACAGCTGCGCACTTTGTCGCGAAGTGTCACACCAGGGGCGTAATGAGGGTGGCTCAATACTCCGGGCACCGAATCACTGGGGGGCGCCGAAAAGTCGCAATAATGTCGTATGTTTTTTTTTCAATACAATACATTTACTTCCAAAATACCTTAGGTTCAAATATGGAGGCGGCAAATTTGTTTCTTGACCCGGGCGCAAACTAACCTCGGTACGCCCCTTTGTCACACCATGGACTCTTCGCAAAATCCCATCTTTGGTGCTTGCGCCTGAGTTAATAATATTCTTTCGATCATAATCCAAGATTCATGCCCATAGCCACAGGTAAGGATCGGAACAAAGACCGATGTAAAAACTGACAGCTTTGCGGTGTTTGAAGGCTCCCGTTTTGTCCACAGAGCGATAAAGCTCACGCAGAACTGGGTTAGCTTTACCAATCCGTGTATCAATCTCCTGGCGCTCCGCCTTCCGTCGCTCGTGAAACCACCCCTAGGTACTTGAACCTCTCCACCTGCTGCAGTGTATTGCCGCTCATTTGCCGCATACACTGCCTTGGGTTTGTAGAGAGACATAGTACTGTACCTCCGTATTTTTAGTGCTGATTTTCATTCTGGCTCGGTCGCACGCAGCAGAAAACCGACCTGAAGACTGTTGAGAGGATGCTAGCTGAAGACTGTTGAGAATGCTGAAGACTGTTGAGAAGATGCTAGCTGCTTTAATTCTTAGTCAAGACCCTACATTTTGAGCGATAGGTCAATATATAGGCCGAGATAGGCAAATATTTGTCCAACCTTTTGATTGAAATCCTGTTTACTAATGGTTGAAGACAGTCTTTTGTCAATGCTGCTTTTTATCTTCGGCAAAAGCTTCGTAGAGATTTGCCTGAAAATGTAACTTTCTAACATTATATACACTAGCATCATTAAATTTTAAGCTGTCTATTTCTGAATACGTGACAAACAATGTTACGGCAAAGCCAGTTATATTTCTGCACGAAATAAATCATGGCTGAACCGTGATCTCTCACATGTGCAGCTACAAATTATCCACTGTTTCAAGAAAATAACCTTTCTAACAATATAACGGATAGAAGCAGTTAACCATCTTTCGCGGTCTTTAGAAACTTGAAAAATGCTAAAAATCGTTTTATCGAAGCTAAAATGTAAAAACCAGCAGAATCAGTGATATCACACCAAACTGCATTTCATTTCAACATCAACGTGGCTATGTATAACCTACCATCTAACATGAAAACCTCTTCACAAAAAACGTCATAAACATCATTTTTATATTTGAAACCTCTCCAAATAAAAAACCTAAAGAAACAAAGTGGGGGACATGACATATTATATCCCCACAGTCGGAAAAGGGGGGAGGGGGGACATGTCCCCAACCTAATTGCGACCATGCTCACACGCAAAAGTACAGTGGCGATTCTAGAATGAAAAAACAGGGGGAACCACTGTGAAGCCAAGGAAGAAGGTAGAGGGGCCAACATAAATGTCTCTCCTGCATGGTGATTTTCCTTTACATTGAAGATTGATTCGCTATTATTAAACCCTATCAAACCCAACACAGGCTTGTAAATATCGTCAGAACCGTCGCTAGACGGTCTTCAAATGCTTAAAAATTTTGCTGGCTGAAAGTTATCTGCTGTATATGTCAATCAAACGAATTTGAACGTGAAATTAAGCACAAAACTGGGGGGACCAAGCAGGGACCAGCCAAAAATCCGGGGACCATGGCCCACCCAGCCTCCTCTTAGAACCGCCATTCCAGAACTGATAATAGTCAACTGGTAGGGTACACACGACAGTCAGTCACTTGTGATGTTTTAGGACAGGGGTCTCCAAACTACGGCTCGCGGGCCAAATCCCGCCCGCGAAGACAATTTTTCTATAATGAAACAATTTTTTACGAAAAGCATCTTGATTTGGTAGATCTGAAGTCGGGTTTTTGCAACATTTTCTGCAATTGAGAAAACTCTCGCGGGCCTTGTGCGGTAGGGGAGTAACAAGGGAGGGGCAAGGGGGGAACATATCCCCGGGCGCCGAATCACTATCGGGGCGCCGAATCATTGCAGGGGAGTGCTGAAAAGTCCCAACAATGTCACAAGTACTTCCTTCAATACAGTACAGTTGCTCCCCATAAACTCAGGTTAGAACATGGGGGTGCCAAACTTGCTACTTACACTGGTCGCCATGTAATCTGGTTACGCCCCTGGTGTGCAGGTCTCGCATAGAGGTTAAGCAACGTGCTGTTTAACTTAAATATCCCACTATCACTTCCTCAGGACGTTTCGAAAGGAACCAAATGGCTGATCATGCTTGCAAAAATTACCACCTCGGACACACAGTCACCTAAAAAAATCCACACGTTTCCGGAGACTTTCAGATACCATACTTCCTGTATTGCTTTGTGGAATAAATTATATGCAAGTCCAAAGGAACGCACTAGAAAATGTTTTTTAAACAAATCTCGAGAGAAAGCACTACTAGGCCTTTTGGTTCACTTTTGGTTCAACACTCAGCCTCACTTTTCCGGCTAGGATCACGCATCAAACAACATGGTTTGTATCGAACGAACATCACTGGATAAAGTAGAGAAATGGTTATAAAAGGTTTTACGCAAATGTCTCGCATCGGTGTTTTTTAGTAAAAAGCGAATATACTAGCGAATCGAATGTTTGATAACGTCGTTCCATTAAGAAACGAGTACAAACGTCTGAGTATAACCTCCTCAAAAATAGAATGCGCAACTCCCATATCCAGCAAATTCACTCTAATTATGTGAAACGAAAGAAACACTCGAATGCTGTTAACCAGCACAAATTGGGGTAGAGCATAAAAACGTTACTGAGCAAAGAGCTCATGTTGGCTCCGCTATCAACTACGACATGGAAGTATATTCCTTTCATCACCATCATATCTGGAACGAAATCGTACGAGGCAGTACACTAAGGGCAGGATTTACAATTGGGCAAACCGGGCAAATGCTTCATAGGCGAATCCAGGAGTTTTTTAGGGGGGGCTCACGGACGAGTTCAATCGGATATGTATTGACTGCACAGCAGTGAAGACTCATCTGTTCAGGTAAGTTTTTTTCTAGCCAGAAACAAGGTTAATAACCATAACACATTTTGGCTAAATCACTCAGGCTTACTGGTACTTTTCCGGAGCAGAAAAGGCCTTCAAAAAATTCAGAAATTATTCACACTTATCTAACCTCAAAAAAGTAACTTGTTGACTGTTGGAAAAGTTTTATTATTAGCAAAACAAACACAGGCCCACGCCGAAAAACGCTTGGGGCTGGATTAGAAGGGACACAAAAACTACACGAAGAAACCTGAAATGCCGCCAGTAACCTTTGTTGGCAATCCGTGCAAGATTCCTGCGGTAGGCCTATTGTTTTCGAAAATTGCAGATGTTCATGGCATAGAAGTTCATGACGTTCGGACTTGAAAATTTGTTTATTTTCGGAAACTTTTGCGATTTTTATTGCATACCACCAGCGTCGTAACGAGGGGGGCAAGGGGCACAATTCCCGGGAGCCGAATCACTGCGGAGGGGTAAAAAGTCACAAAATTGTCATAAGCACTTTTTTCAGAACAGTACATTTGCTTCCGAAAGACCTCAGGTTCGAACATGGGGGCGCCAAACTTGTTTCTTTCCCCAAGCGCCATCTAACCTTGTTACGCCCCCTGCACATCACGATTATCAATCCAAAATGGCGAAATTTGCTTAGAAAATACCTGCCCATCAGAGGCAAGCTATCGATCACAAACTATTTGAAACAAAATGCTGTTGATTATCGAAGTCATTTGACCATAGAAAATAACTTGAAGGTCGAAAGAAAAGGTATATCATTTCGAAAACAAGCACAACTTTCCTTCCCCCTCAAACGCTTGGGATACGCGTAGACACAAATATAGCAAAAACTCGAAAGAAATAATTATGCTGGAACTTTGCCCTGGAAGTGTTTATTGCATCATAAGGGCATTGAAAATGATCAGACAATATATGGAAACGTGAAGTTTGCAGTGAGTCAATGGCCAAATTCTCATCCATTCAATTTTTAGTACGAAACGCGACTATTTTGCGGTAACGCAATTTTAGAAATACAGAACGAAGTTTGTTACATAAATTTATTAGAGGTTTTATAAATATTAGAAGTTTTATTGAAAGACCTGGGCGCGGGGCCCCTCTGAGCAGTGACTTCATCGTGTTCAGTCAACCGCGTTACTACCGTGGTAGAGCGCAGATATACAGTAAAGTACTAACACGAGAATTGAGCACGTTTGCTAACGTTCGAGCAGAAATGCGCTAGGTCTTACGAGAGCGTTCTTTGCTGACAATGAAATTTATACGGGGTTTCTGCTTAATTCTCAAGCGCAAGGTGTATCTGGCAAAAATGAACAATCTACCAAAACACCACGGCGCGGGGCCCAATGCAGTTGCATCGGTTGCATTGGCTTCCAACACATGTACTCCTCGCAAACACACTGTTTGAATACGTAGATGAACAGCCAACCTTTAGAAAGAAATCAAAGGTATGAATAGCGTATCTTGCCTTTTGTTTAATTGTGCGATTCTTCCTACATGTAATCACGATCTAAGCTTCACTCAATGCCGGATTAACAATAGCAGGAAATGTAGCTGTTGCTGCCGGCCCCACCCTTTTGGGGGCCCGCGGTCTTCTGTAATAAACGTTATTTATTACATTATCAATAAGAATTTTTTCAGTCTAAGAAGTCGGTATTTTGCTAAATTTGCCAGTAGTAAGCGAAGCTTTTCAATTCAACGCTGTCTGTGTCCAGAAATTCTTGTTTGATTGTTTTAGTACAGTTACGTAACAAAAGGCATAAGATTGCTTTCAGCAGTGTTGCAATTTTAGCTGATTTGCTGCTAAATGTAGCAGGATTTTCTCACTCTTAGCTGTAATATTTTCAAAATAGCAGCTAACTGATTTTCTAGCAGAATTTCACCAACCGTTTGGCATGTTTAGTAGGTAACAAACTCCTGACCAAACACCTGTTTCAACAGTTTTTCAATATGAAAGCTTTTACACCTTTTTCATCAAAAATATACTTCTCTTCGTTATGACGTTTCAAATTGGATAACACCAGGACAAAGCACAACCAGCTGCCTGCAATTATTGGGAATTTTTATCATGATGCAACGAAGCTGGTTCAAGCAGATAATTGTATCATAATAACAAGTAATTAGATAGGTTTGTGAAGCCTAAATGATTTGCTTGTGTGCTTAGTGAGCGCGTTAGACAACATTGGTGGAATGTTTTTATCCCAGGGCAGACAACACGATATTTTCAAGTGGTTCAGTTACGCTAATCAGTAGTAACGTCTGGTAAAAAACTTCTTGGTAAACCAAAGCTGCCAAAAGCTTCGACATACGAGTGGTTGCAAAATTCGGAACTTAAATGTTGGCTCAGTGCCTACTGCCTATCCTGCTGATTCAAGAAAAGCCTTTTGCGGAGTTCGCAATCATGCAATCATAGCGAAACATTGTGAGCTTGAAAGGCATAACTGGTGGCAAAAGCACTCACATAAGACTAAAGAATTTTTTGGTTACAAAGACTAGACTTACTAAGTTGTAGGGCTGAAGCTATGCTCAAATTTTTTATCGCTGTGCATTGTTCTGCTGTATAAAAACATGCAACCATTTGAAAGAGATCGTCAAGAACTGTGTGTCATAGAAAAAACGAGGTAAGCTGCAGTTATGTTGGTCAAAATGTTGACTGGAAGAGAATTGTGGGCCGAAAAGTGTGTTGGCCAAGACCGGCACCTGTAGCCCATGTTTGTTGAGAGCGAGGGCAAGACGAAGAAGTAATATCCACTATAACTTTATAGGTTTCTTTTAATCATGCTAATCATGTTAAAAATCACAGATTATTAGTCTTATTATATATTTTTAAGAGAACATTTAACAGAAAAACAAATTTAACAGATAAAAAGTCACAGATTTTTATTTAACAGAAAAAAATCACAGATATTTAAAAAAATCACAGAAATTAACAGAAAAAAATCACAGATTTTTAACAGAACTTCACTGCTTTTAGCAGATTTTTGCTGAAAATTTGTGACAAGATTTTTAGCAGACATTAACAGTGTTTTTTGACACCATTTAGCAACCTTAGGCTGCAACTATCTGGCAACACTGGCGGTCAGCACGATACACTCAAGATTGTCATGCAGAGAGTAAAGCTATAGCAACACGCTTTACCCACACTCTTATGATTTTTATGATTTAGCAGCGGTTGAGATGTCCTTTAAATTTATGGCCCCGCGCTCCTGAATTGCTACAGGCCCCACGCTACCTTACTCCGGCACTGGCTTCACTGTTTGCAATTTGGAAGTGCCCTCAATACTTGTACCAACGGTAAACAGAGTAACCAAACGGATTGAATGTCTTGTACCTCTCCCATCGTTAAGGCTCTGACTATATCATTTTAGTAACAATTAATAACTCAAATCCCAACCACTTTTCTGTCAGATCATACCAGTTTCACCTTCAGGTAAAACTTGTTGATTGCTGGGGAGCACATTGACAATTGGAGAAGTAAAAATCTATTTTTGGTTAGTGTAATTCCGGGGCAAATTCCGGGGGCAATTCCGGGGCAATTTCCGGGGAAGATTGATGTAACTCCGTGTAATTCCGGGGCAAAGCTCTCCTATGAAGGAAGAAAACGATTACTACTTGTAGGCGAATTGTCTATTGGCAATGCCTGCCATATTTCAGATCTTTGACAGGTACTTAGTCGCTATAGAAAATTAACGCCTGGAATCAATGCGCAAGTGGTACTTTAGTGCGGTTTAATCTTCCTTTTAACAAAATGAAGCCTGAAAACGGAGCTTCCCGGTGGCATGCAAAGACGAAAGCAGTTTTGGACTTTCCTTTCTGGGCTTGGCATCGCACTGTCTGCAGCTCAAGTTTGAACACTTTTCCCGTTGTTTGAAACTGAATAATGTTGTGTCTAAATTTGTACGTGAAGCATTCAAACCAAAAGTCAATTTGCTTGTGAATGAACAACACACTTTTTTGAAACGTCCGGGTGTCGTACATACGTTGACATGATATAGTGTGGCGAAACGAGCATCCACGAGACTCAGTGCATCCTTATCAGCAAATTGAATCAATGTCAGAAATTCCCAAGATCTGCATATTACAAGCACACCACTTAAAAGCACTAGTGTTTCTGTATGCTTTCGAGGAATCAATCGACTGCCATCTGCTTTCGTCTTTTTGCGATGATTCAAACTTGCACATATCTCTATTCAAGTA
>JGI24159J19872_10009609_pt1 | contig 12674 bp, 3 predicted proteins | sample Ectturendosymbi4_FD_19872 | JGI IMG/M metagenome (IMG submission 19872)
AATATTTTCCCTCAATCAGTGTTGATGAATTTGATTGGATTCGTAATCCTTTAGTGAAGTTGAGAGACTCTTCTAACTTTGCAATGTGTGAAGAGAAAAAATCAGCATCCCTCTCCAGCGATCGTGGACTTAGAATGAACAATGCGGAGCTTACACTGGACGCAGTTTGGTTTTCTATTATGCAAGAGCATCCATCTATTGCTAAGAAAGCCATCAAATTGTTGCTGCAGTTTTCTACATCCTACGTGTGTGGACTTGAGTTTTCTATCCTATACAATATTAAAAAGATAAAACATGAAAGGCTTCAGAGCGTTTAGAAAGAATTGAGGGTATACCTCTCACACATCCGACCTAATATTGCAGCAGTAGTATAAAAATCCCAAGCTCATGTTTCACACTAGTTNTTGCACCATTTCAAAGTGGATGTGGAAGCTTCATTTACGTAAGTAAAATTACATTCGTAATTTAACTTTNAAATTGTCACGCGACCACTTGACATGCCGGTAAATTTAGGACTTAGTGTTCTTTATGATCATTTCTCTCTTTTTAACATCACTTAATATTTTTTGTATATAAGAAATGCAAAAATTCTGGATGTATATTGCCATTTGCAAATATTATTTNAAATGAACTTGGGAGCAGGTATTTGATGCGCAAAATGCATTATTAATATTGGGAAATACAGTGATTTTTACAGCAGGGNTGCCGCGAAATTTTTTCGGCCATGAAATTGTGCCGCCATGTAAAAAGTTTGGGAACAACTGAGTTAACGCATGAAAAAAGTGATTTGTTAGTCTTTTTCAGAGTTAGCTTTTTCTGTCCAAGTTTGGCTTCCTTTTCGATATTCACCGCCTTTGTTATGATCCTGACCGTGACAAACTAAAATCTATGTGAGAGAATTTAGGAGCTGTGTACATTTCAGACGTAGGTCGCATGCAATTAGACAAGGAAATGCGTGCAACTTAAAATTATTGCCTGCTGAAGACCTCCTGATGTTTATAGTTGAATATGGTGATGAAAGTGTCTTTCCAAATCTCCGAATTGCTTTAAAAATAATGCTGACGATCGCTGATGTAAATAACAGTGGCGGAAGAGGGGCAAATCATCTCCCTTGGCAAGCTAGGTTTAAAAATCAGGGCCCCCAATGAACTTATAGTAAATATTTAGGTTTCAGTGTTCTCTGGCTTAGGCAAGCTCTGTTTTCGCTCTTTTCGGAGTATTTTCTGGGGATTTAGGGTTTCAGTAGATGCATCCACATCCGGAAACGATCACCACCATTTCTCAAGTTTTATGTGACTTTCTGCAAGAGGGCCCCCTAAAGTGGACAGTTTACCCTTTTCAACTAAGCCCCACTGTCTCAAACCTTCAGCTGCGCCACCGATGATGATGGCAATAACTATTTCAAGCGAAGGGAAACTGATTCCTTCACACCTCCTAGTCTCAATGAGTCGGATATAGGTCTATTGTGTGATCTAGCTTTTGATAGTATAGTAAGGGATGAACCAGAGAAAACTGACCGTGAAGAAATCATAGGCAAATGTACTTCGAGAAAGGGACGGAAACTTTTGTTTTAATGAGCATGTTGTTTTATTTCAACAAGAAAAGAGGGATATATTGATGTTTTTGATGGAAATGTGCTTTTCGGACGCAAGTAATACATGTATTCCATTAAATAATTGACACTACCACCCAAATTAAATTTATTTCAAGGGATTATCTTTCAAAGTTGCATTTTGTTGGATGACTTTGTGAGATTTGCGATTTAGGTCAGCCAATCAAATGTGCTCGTAAATTATGCTAACGTTATTACATGAATGTTTTGATATTCTTTGTAACAAAAATGAGTGTACAGCAGAACTGTCTTGTGGTCCTTGTGGATAATTTATCATTTTTTGCTGGAAAGTTTAAAGCAAAAATAAACACATATTTTCTGTTTTGGAAAACATTTATTTTCTTAATGATTTATATATCGTAAAAAAATTGACTATGTATCTAATATACAAATTATAGACAGGGCGCACATTTGATCCTTCCATTGGGCACAATTTTGCAAAAATACGCCACTGCTGACGAAACGTGATTGCGCAAACCGACAAAATTCGAAGTGTAGACGCCAAATTCTTGGAGAACCTTCGCAGTGTTCTTAGTGAATCTTCAAAACCGTGTGGATTGCAACATCTTCCTGCCCTAAGAACAAACGCGAAAACGAAGTAGTTCGCAAATTTAGGCAACATGTTTCATACACGCCAACGAACCCTGGGAATATGAGGAATCTAAGCCTTGCCGCTTGGATCAATCCTTGGTAGATTTTTTGCGAAATATGAAAGTACTTTTGAAAGTACTGTCTTGCAACTTCATCGTTTCTCTTCACTTTTCACAGTGTAAAGTCATGTGAAATTACAAGATAGACATGCAATAAAATTTTGCTAACTGAAATTCACGCTGAAAAGAAAAAGAAACACAAATGCGGTGTCGAAGTTAATAAACGCGGGAATCTCAAACTATCTGTAGTAACAAATGCGTTTCTTGGAGGAATATTACAGGGGTAAATGTCGTAACCGCAAATCTAACAGCCGTGGCAGTCATGTCCTGTTAAACTCCTATCTCAAACGGTGTGTTGCGTTTTAACTTTTACAAAGTGACTGCAAATCTACCAGTAATCTCTTCAATGTCTGAAGCAAACTGCTAATTTAAAAGCTTTATCAATGAAATGCATTTAACACCGGGACGTATTAGGACACAACCGGCATAGCAACAATTGCACGCAACTAATTACGAATCAACCTCAGGGGATATCCATGCAAACCCTTTTGCGCAACTGGAATGGTAGTTAACGGAAGCGCTTAATGTTCTGACACTTTAGTTAGGAAGTTGGGCTGCTTTCAATCTATTTATTATGAGAAAACAATATAGTGAATGGAGAAAATATAATCCATTAGGACAAACACAATCGGTTCTTCAGTGCTGTGCAAAGTTCAAGATCACTTGCGTGAATTACGCATTTTTGCAATTTCACTCATATTTTACTTAATTTGTTGAAATTAAACACCAATTTTTCTATGAAACTTGAAAAAATATAACATGAACAAACAATCAACAGAGTTTTGCAAAGTAATTAGTATTTTTTGTTTCCACGATAGCCCCTCAAAAGCGCTTCAACTCATTTAAGGCATGTTCCACCAAAGCCCCCCGTGGTGACGGGACTGGGTCCCCATCATGCATGAAAATGTTGCGTTGATGAAGAGACATAAGTAATTGTAACATTTCCTTTGAAACGCTGATACATTTTACTTATTTATGGTCACACCAAGCGCCAAAATATTGATAACCGCAGTACCAAAAGCTGACATAGCCCTCCAAACTATCCGAATCAAGGGTGTTTTACTGTGAGAACAAAGAATTTCTTGAGGAGCCGTTTTCCACAAGACCCCCAAAAATGTTGCATGCGGACAGAAAATTGTTACACTGAAAATTGATCAGCAAATATCACCTTGCACCAATCCTCTTAATGTCCAGCTACGGTGAGCGTTGATAAAGCTGAGATGCTTCTTTATGATTAGGGGCATAACCAAAGGTTTTCGGACTTGTTTGCACGTTTTTAGGGCAAAAGTCACTTTTAATTGACGTCAAAACAGTTGAATGACTAATATTCACACCAAACTATAGAAATTCCCTTCGAATGTTTTTGCTACAGATAACAGAGATAGCGGTCCAATCGTTTGGACATGCGCATCCCTATTACTGGGATTTGAGTGTCTTCCACTTCTATTGCAATTTGCATAAATACCATACTTTTCAAATATTAGCTGAAGACTGATGTGCAGACATTTTGCTGATGCCTATAACCTGAAGGTTGTTAGTCCCTTTGTACACCATTCTTCATTTAATACGTTCATGTGAGCTTATTTTTTGGTCTGAATAGAGTGAAATTTGCTACGTTTTTGGGGGGTTAATAACTTAATACCAGCTGGTTCCAAGCGTCTGAAAAAGATTGGCTTAGGAACGCTTTACCAAGTGTAAACAATAGGATTTGCTTTGATGCACTGCAATCTGGTACGTCACAAACTCGTTTTTACAGTATGCAATAAATTATTTTTATTTATGCCAATTTATTGACAGGGTTCGCAATCTTTTGCACAGCACTGCATCGTTATTTACACATTGCCCATTTTTGCAACAATCTAATTGGCTTCGATTGGTGACCAATCAACCGGTTTTCAATTAAGGCTATAAAAACACATCGCCACTGTGCTGAGAAATGGGTGTTATTTCCTGACGTTGCTAGTTTCAACGATTTATGGTGTTTACACATTTCAGTAGTTTCGACAACCTTCTCTGTATTGATAACCGCCTCGAAAAAATTGAAGAAAGGTTGTTGAAAATGATGAAGTGCAATACATTCTTCTCATTTATGCGCTATTTTGGTTGTTTTGCCAAGTATAATGATTGCCCTTTATCGTATAAGAAATATAGGCTGGTCAATTGTCCAGGTTGGTTCAGTTTCTGTATCAACATTTTTACATTCATCAAATAATAGTGCGGAAAAAGTGAAACGACACAAGCTACGTTCGTGGCTCGCATTATTTCAGCCATAACACACCAGCCGATATCACCAGAGAGCTAATCGAAGCATCAAAGCTGCAGAAAGTTTTGCACCTTCGATTTCAAAAATTGGGTACGTTTGTACTTGGAAATCGCAGGGGCAGTTGACTCCACGAGATGGCTCAAATGACGATAAGGGGATATTTAAAAAAGGAGCCAAATAACACGTTCTTTATAGATAAAATAGGCGTTAGTCCGCTTCTAATGAGTCCTTAAGTGATGAGTTGCCAGGCAATTGGCCTCACCACGAATTTTGAAAACATTTTGAAAACGCTAACAACTCTCTTAATTGTTAGGTGAAAGAACAAGTTACACTCTTTTTGCTGGTTTCAGCCCTGTCGAAATGCACGTGTCATCGCCAAACGCTGTGAAGACCAGTTGCTCAGAATTTCAAATGAGTTTGTACTCGTTTCTTGGCACGTGGCAACAATATTCAGAATTTTTATTCGCTTCTGGTTAGAACCAATTCTGCAATCAAACTTTGATGTGCGCATCACAGCAAACCTTTTTATTTGCCAGTAATTCGAGCGGTTTTTGCAAATGCTGCGATCATCCTTCCATTTCGCTCACGTTCACAATAAAAACAACATACGTTTTCCTTATTCTTAACAAAATTACAAAGCAATAATTTCTGTATTGCTGTATTGCTTTGTTTCTGTGACGCAACGCCATGAGGTGATTACTGTAAAGAAAGAAATCCATGAATTCCAAATCAGCCTTCGACTGCACCGATCTAATGTTATCAAATGCCACACCAAGGATCACACCAATCAAGTTTACGATAGTTTTCCTCATTTCTAGCACGTGGCGTCCATCTTACGTTATGCTACGTAAAGTAGATAACACCTAGCCTTGTGGAGCCATTGGTGGACCTTTCCTGCTGGGGACTATGCTAGAAAACTCTTGAGACAGTTTTTGGACAGTTATCATCATTATCTGAAATCGGGATGGTTAAAAGGCATTTCAATTTTTTCGTACTGCGCAGATAGTTTTTCAAATATTTTCCTTGTGGCTTCCATGGCTCCCTGCAAATATCTCTTGGAAAGGTTTATCTTGGAATAGAAAATATTGTGCTTGCATGGAATTATCCAGTCACTCTACATTAGCATATGCAGACCAATCGTAACAGTAGTGTAACGGAGATGGACGTTTTTAGATGAAGTCGGATTCCTAAGAATACTATAGGAGTCCGGTTCGTTTGTTTTATTATCCGACTCCGACTCCGGAAATGCACAGAATGAATTTATTTGATTAGTAACTATTCTTTACCGAAAGTAGATTAATTCAAAGCTTTTCTCGTGTATTTAGTGACCATATAAAAACGCTTATGTCTAACACTGTTTTAGCTTGCTCAATTGCCAGTGATGACGTTTGGCAGTGAATTTTTCACGTTGAATTGAGGGATCGGTATCGAAATATTTTGAAAGGGTCGGGTCGAAATATTTTGGTAGCTAGAAGTCGGAGTGGGAAATTTTACCTGCGACTCCACGACCCTCGTTGCAATNAAACTCTTTCAGGCAATCATTGCGTAAACATTCGAACAGATAAATTTGTAGAAACAACAGTGAACANTGACAAGCTGCCAAACGATATCAAATGTCGTCATCGTCCCGTCGCACATGGACGATCAAACAAAATCACTTGAACGACGGAGATGAATCTTTTCGAATAGGCGTAGTAGGTTGAGCAATACCAGGTTTGTGAATTTTGGTTTGGTCAATCAATCTCAGCCCTGATGCGTAAGAGTCTAACGCATACCTAAAGGTTAGATGTTGCGGTTAGAACTTCCAAAGGTCTAACGGTAGGACATTTCAAAATGAAGCAATTGCTCTGCGTAATGCTACTGATATTGTTGTTTTCTACCTGAAAGCCTGGAAACGATTGATCTTATTGTTTCTACCTTTTCTACCTGAAAGCCTCGAAGGAAACTTCTGCAGCAATTTTGTTTTCAAGCTCATACTTTCAGATCTTCATTCGTATCACCACTTCGTGTTAATTGAAAGGATTCGACACAAAATGTTCTTGTTCATAATAAAAGATATGTTAACTTTATTAGCCATAGCAAATTTCACATCTGAATCTTGTCGAAATCATTTGAAAACCATTAAGATCCAAAGTCACTAAAGGCACTCTGTCGATTTGCGAGTGCTTAACCGGAAGCTATATTGCAGTTCCAACGACACGCCAACGAAGTGCTTTTGCACTTGAGATAGAGTAATGAATGAACCGTTCTGAAACAAAGATTATTGAGTTTCAGAACGATTTTTAAGTAGCAAATACACGAATGGTGCTATAGTTTAAGAGATTTAATACGTTTTCGAAGATAAATTTTGATTTTTTTCCGGAAGTATGCACAGCGGTATTTGGGAATGACTGATTCACTGACGACTTGAATATAATTTACTTTTATTGTCAGCTCGGTCAACCATGTGACAACTCTAAAGATTTTATGTGTCCATTGATTGCACGCTTTCTCTTATACTGTAATAACTGCTGCAGCTTTCTTTTCCACACGACATTTTTTTCAAGAAAAAATCCGATGTTCGATTTTGGTAGCATCGGTGTCTTTTTTTCAACTTTTAGTGTGTGCATTGTGCACAACACATACGGTTTTGTGTATTTCGAACTTCGCCAATTTCAATATCTATGAACCAGAGCTGTAATTATCATTGCAAAAAAAATCCTAGTTTCCCTTTGCTTTCGAAGCGCATGAGCTTCAAGTTATAAAAGTATGAAAATTACGGCTACTGCAAACCACGAGATGCATCCACAATTTGTAGAAATAACCTATCCGCAGTACACCTCCTAGAGATGTTGCTAGTCAAAAATGAGATGAAAAAACATCACTTGTCCCACCTTACACTGTTTCAAAGCACTGCCATCATTTGCTCGTGTTGACCAAACTTTGCATAACTACTAACCACCAATGCCCATAGAAATTTTGTGTGTTTCTGAATAACCAAATATTTTTTTCAAAGGTTGAAAGCATGCTGTTCAATTAAAAATCGAACTAACGTTAAACACTGATCATCTGATATTAGAGCAACATGACACAACCCGTTCAAGATTATTCATATGCAACATCAACATCAGTGGAAATCTATACAAACCGTTTTGAACAACTGGAATGGATTTTTGCAGAAACGTTTAACGTTCCGGCAACAATTCTTGTAAGTTGGGTTGCTCTCAGTCTAATTGCGTACGGGCAGCACACCGACAAGTGGCGAAAAGAAAATCGATTGAATCCAACACAAATCGATGCTGGAATTGTTTACACATTGGCTGTTTTTACAACAATCTGTGGTTTTATTCGATTGGCAACAAATCAAGTTGTTTTCAATTTTGGCTACACTGACAAATCATCATTACGGTGTGAAGTGGGTACGGCCATTTCATTGGTTTTCTACTTCCTATCAACTGATGGATCTTACATGTTCCTCTGGTTTCGACAACGTTCTTTGTATCGACATCCTTCTATGGAAGAACTGAACAAACGTTGGATGAAAAGGCTTGCTTTTATTACATTTATCTTGATTTTGCTCAACCCATTGTTCCTTCTCGCATGTACATTGGCTACCGGGCGTTTTATCCCTACAGGCCAAGGATGTATCAAGAGTGCAGGCGATCATCGATTGCCTTTGTGGCCTTATTACGTGATTATTTCTTTTGACACATTTGCTCAAGTCTCTATATTGTTTCTGCTTCTATATCCGCTTTTTGTAAACATATCATGTAGCAATGCAGATAGAGTAATGAAAATTGTGAAACGATCAGCAATTTTCGCTGGAATTTGTGTTTCGAGCGATGCAATAGCAATGGCGATTGCAATTATGGTCGCTTCGGATAAAACTTTATTGATAACCGTCTTAACTGTGTACGACATAAATATGATAGTCAACATTGCCAGCGTTTTCTTCTCTTTCGGATCCTGGAAAAAAATTTTTGTAGCTCCGTTTGTTTCATGCTTGCCCTCAAAAACGAATGATCACTCTGAACAAACAAAAGTGTATACAACAAGCGTGACATCTTGTGCACATGCTGTTTAGTCGTTGGCGGAAACACGGCCTGTGGGATGTATGATCGCAATGATTTTCAATGAAAAAATTCATTGCACTCGCAATTTTGAAGTGATTTCAGTCGTAATTGTTATTTCACTTTATTAGTTACCTACTTTGTTCAACCTTGCGGATGTGCTGCACATCAGTGCATTTGTTTTATTAATATGAATTATTATTCAATGACCATGATGAAAATGTACATATTTTTGTAAGTTTGTTCGATTGGATTCCGAAAAACGCATGTAACACTGTATGCATAAACGTCTTTTTATTAATACAGTCTTTTGAGCCGTTTTTGGTTGTTAAAATTACACCCTAATATTTTGCAATGACACCCTAAATTTTGGAAGCCAAGATGTAGTTTTATCGTGTGTTAAAATAAAACGATTTGAGGAAAGCACACTTCCTGCACTACACAAGATGTTGCATGTAAAGACGTTTTGCATAAGGACATGCTAATGGCAGGAACGAATTTTTTTCCAAAATTTGCAAAATCTTCAATACTGTTTCCATTCCACCCCATGCCCTGTTCTGTCTTAACCCTGCGCGACAGTCATTGCACCGCACCGTGTTTCCGAAACAAAAACTCCTAACATACTTGCAGATGAACTTATTAGTATGGTAGTCCAGAACTACACGTGCTGATGATTTTTGCGCAGTACGCATGCAGCTGCTAACGTTATATCTGTTATAGTTCATTTGTTTCACTACAGGATCGCGACCAGGGGGCCAACTGGGTCTTTTGCTCTCCCCAACATTTTCAAAGACATTTTGAAAACACCAAAAACTCGTAGTTGTTAAGTAAAGCAACAAGTTGCAATCATTTTTGCCTTCGAAAATATCAGCTGGTTGAGACCCTGTTTTGCTATATCTCAGACACCCAAGGCCTTACCGCTATCAGCAGTCATTGTCTCACTGTATTACCTGCTAGGATTGGCTGCGTTCAACAGTCACATGCGGAGAAACGAAATAACTGTTCTAACTTGAAGTGAACATTTGAAATTTGTTGCCATGCCATTGTTGCACAATGAAGACTACCAGTGGAATAATCCTCTCGCAAGTTTTCCAACCGGCCTCTGCAGGCAAAGGAGCGGACATGAGTGAACTGTAAACTCACCACTGCACGAAACCAGAACAATGAACCTGAGTCTCTTGCATTGTGTGTGTCATTGGGGAAAATAAACTGCCATTGCAAGAAATAAATCAATCAATCGGAAATGAACTCCTGACGTCAGGTTTTCTAGATTGATTCTTGGTTCCAAATCCCAGGGAATGGGCAAAGGCCCGTCCCCCCCTCGGACGCACATGTTTTGGACGCACCACGAGTTCAAAATTATTTGCTTGAGTTATGTGTAAAAGAATACTATACTAGTCATTCTTTTCGCATTTACATGTTCAGCAAAAATGTTGACCTCAAAAATAATAACAGAGATTATNGAAAACCACTCTCATTTTTCCGTGTGCGCAAAGAGCTGCAATAAATTTGTTTCAAGTCGATCTTGATAAATCGTGAAATTAATCANGATACTGTTATGTACGGGCAGCTGTGGCCCCGTTTCCCCTTTTCAGAAGTTAGGGGGGAAGTGCNCTTGCCATGCATCCCCGTTCCGGCATTCCTGGGAGTTGCACAAATGAAAGTTAATTATCAGCAAATAATGTAGCATNCAAAAAGGAAGCATGANTGACGTCATCAATGTGAATAAGGAAAAGTCAAGGCGCGGGGACACTACTTTGAGGGACCCCAAAANATATCCTTTTATATGAAGATTTAAAAGCCCCTATTTTGGTGTACTTCATCCCATCATGCAAATAATTTGTGAATAGTTTATGCGAAACACCTCTGATAACATAGTAGTGAGAGTGTATACCAAGTAGAATTTCATGCTCACAGCCGTCAATACCTTTGAAAGTTTAAAAATAAGGAACAGGTTTCAATTTATTGTCAAAGTTTTCTGCAGTTCCTCATAAATAGTTGTAATGGTAAAATCAGTTGAGTGACTTTTTCTCGAACCGTATGGTCTTTCATCAATCAGATTTGATGTTCCGTTTCAGTTGCGAAAATTGTTAATACATTTTGTATTCACCAAACAACGGTTTTTGGTACCTGCAAATTATATCTGTACTTTCCTGCAATATTTTTGTTTGACCAAAATGGTAAATGGTTTCCGATTTGCACGTTGCTGCCAACTTTGATCGCAAACAAGTTTAAATTACTGTATGTATTTTTGACGACAACAAATGTATCAGCAAGCTGTACTGGTCATTAGGAATAGTTGAATGTGCAGAAGAAAGATTTGTGAAGGTGTTCGTTTTTTTCTCAAGTTTGTACTTTTATGAAAAACTGAACACTTTTTCCTACTCAAGTATCCTTCCGACACAAACACCGTTGCTGTCCCTTCCTAAAAGGGCACTTTTTGTTTGCCTACACTGGACTGACTGACAGGCTTAGACGCGGGCGGGGTTTTTGTACAACTTAGCAAGTCTTCTCAAGCTCATCCGTTAAAGAAAAAAAAAACAGCGTGTTCACTTTGGAAAAATTGTTATGCGATAAAGAAAACAGTACTTTTCCAAACGAAAATGTGGAATGCTCTTAACAAATGAACGAAAAATTAAAGAAAAATCCAAAAATTCCGCGAGAAGACGTCATTGGTGGTCGGTTGAAAGTTTAAATCGAACCTCATTTCAAAATGGCGGTTCTACCTGCAATAAAAGTAAAATAGGTTGAGACATGAAATTTTTTCTATTTTCATTTTATTTTTGCAATTTTCAGCCACATAAATCAACCTTGGACAAAATGGGCAAATGTTTTACGACGATCATGCACATAAGGTGAACGTGCCCAAATTGGGTAAATGGTTTACGACAATTTTGGACAATCAGTTTGATCCCGGCACACTGCTATTAGCTTTCATGTCTCACATACGGCACTCGACAAAGCACTTTGACACACAGCGCATGCAGAATATCATCTTTTACATTTTTTTAACATTCTAGTGTGGTTTACAAACAGAATGCAAATTGTACGCAAACGCATACCTGTCAGCAATCTTTGCAAAAAAACGGAAAGTGATCAATGCAGAGAGGTGCTCGCATCGTTGGCAAGTGAACCTCGTTTTGTTCCATTTTGATGGTTGTCAGGTCCCGCAGCGTTGTCTGATCACCAACAGTTTATTGCACTCTGACGGTTCCGATGAGGTCAGCCCAGGAAACCTTGTGCGGATGATTGATCGCAGCGCGAGAGGCAGATTCTGGAGGACAAGGCACCTTTGTGCCAAAAGCCTGATCATATTGAGAGCCAGATGCTTTTGAAATAACCGTCGGCTCAAAATGTTTTGCGGTTGATGTCATTTGCATAGAATGTACACATTCACACAGGATGAATTCAATAGCTTATTCAAATCTATGTGAAATCAATTAGAACAAGGATTGATGATGCGTGATTTTACGTGAAATCGGTTTCCTATTAAAAATTTGCTGATCGATTCCTTGCCTACACCCATCGTGGAGAGTACCTGCTTGACGACAGTGAAAATGTCGAACGATATAAAACGAAAAGTCATACAAGTCAAAACTGAAAAGACTCAAGCGATATTTACATGGTCAAGAATTTGTACAAAGATTTGTTCGCGGAGTGCGTGGTGCTATTTCTGTAGTGTTGTGTACTATTTATGAAGTATAGTTTTGGGTACATTGTATGTGTCCTACGTATGTATATGCGCTAGAAGTGTTGTTAGGAGTGTATTATATGTAATATGGGCGCGAGATAGTCAAAAGTTATGAAATCAGTGGGAAGCTGTACTACAAAATTAAAGAAAGATTGCAATTATCAAAAACGACATTATAAGTTAACTAAAGTCAAAAAGAGAAACACAAAGGGGAGATTTATCGAATGAATACTGAAATTAGCGAGTTGCCGCAGCACTCCTTGGGCAAGAGCGTTCACCTCAATCGCCCTGGCAAGAAGCACAATTCAGGCTTAGGCCTGCCGCCAATTGCCGTCGCCAAAATTAACAA
>JGI24159J19872_10009610_pt1 | contig 12672 bp, 7 predicted proteins | sample Ectturendosymbi4_FD_19872 | JGI IMG/M metagenome (IMG submission 19872)
TGATGGATTGTTCGACTCCCAGGATATGACGTCATCATCCAAATGTAAACAAAATATGCATAAACATCCTCTCATTATGTAAACATCAACAAAAAAAACGAGATCTCAAGCTAAAAATTTTTTTTTGCAGTCTAAACTACAAGTCTTCACGAGTCTTTTGAGGGCTTGAACAGCTCTCTAACCTATTCTAACGACGAGTTATGGCCATATACAAAGGGGATGTTATTCAACCCCTGGTTTCCTTTTGTAGGGGTAGAAAGTTTGACCACTTTTTGGTTTGTGTGGCATAATTTTTTATCCAGATATGCTAGAAAGTCAATCAAGGGCTCTAAAGACTCATAGGATAGCCTAGTTTCTAAAAAACAGTTGAGCGAAACAATTGGCCCATTGGATTGGCGTCCAGGGCCGCGTAAACTAGGCCTAAACTAGGCCAATAAAATGAAAATGACACCCCCACTTGTTACGTCCTCCCCCAGAGAACCACAAACCCAAAACGAAACATTTTTTTTCAATTTCATCTAGCAGACTTGCTGAATCCGTAGATGGTTTGAACAGCTTTCTAGCTCAATCGGCTGGCGAGTTATAGCGTTGCAAACCTTGCGCCTTATTTATGGCGATCGCGGGAATCAAAGGGTTGAAAGTGTTCTGAAAAGTTTAGGCAATGTGGTGCACTCGGATAATGACGAAGAGAGTTTGTACGCCTGTTGCTGCACACAGAAGGTGACTGTCAAAGGGTGTCATAGATAGGGTATCGTGGCTGTCACAGTCCACAGACATCTTCATGAAGTTCAATGAAGTTAATTTGCAATTTCAGGGAATGGTGTTAACCTCATTAAAGCCAAATCAGCAATCTTCACCTTCTTGTCCAAGTTCAATGCTGTTCAAACGAAATCGAGCCCTTCATGAACTCTAACAGTTTCCAACTGCTAAATGAGTTAATTTACTAAATTAACTTTTATAGTGAAATGCATCTTTGCACTCATTCTTCTTATAATCATTTTCAAACATCCCAAATATAGAATACGAAAAAATTGTGTTGATATGTGTGCTAGGGATGGTAGGGGGCAGTGACGTGCAGGGGGTGTGACGAATAGGGCGACGGCCCCGGCCATCCCAGGCAGGGGGGCATCGAAAGAGTGAAATCGCAAAAATGAAAATGCTGTGACTAGATGATATTTCCTATTGTGATGCTACTAACATATGCTGCATGGATTTAATTTTTCGAGACTTGTTTTTTTGTCAACACTAGTTTTTACGTATTCAAATGCCAGTAAATCTTGCATTCTTCAATACGAGGGACCTACACTCTAGGTGTGCGGCGCACACCCAATCAAATTGATAGTGACGTGACTCTTTCCAGATAGTGCGATGAAAGGAAAATCACAAAAAAATCCAAAGACATGTGGTGTAACTGACGGGCAGGGAGCGAGCTTCCCCCCTGGGAACCTAAATGTAAAAACCGGGCCATCGTCAGCTTACATTTTGATATTTAGTATTCTTGTGGTTTCCAGTAGGTTTCTGTTGTTTGGGGGTTTTTCTGGATGTTTTCGTTTTTTAACCTAGTACGGTCATCCACGACATCCAGATTCACTAATATTTCTTAATTTTTTTCTGAGTGTTGGCTAGCGGGCCCCCTGCAGAGCAGTGCAGTTAGGTTTTGCCCCCCGTGGCTCAAACCTCTAGTTACGCCACTGTTGGAAATATAATTATGGACGTTTAATTGATTTTCTGAGCCAAATTTCAAAACTTTACTATTTCAACTTGATTTACATGACTTTTTGACGCATCACTAGTTTCACGTTTCGTGTTTTGATGTGGCAAACCTGGGTGTGCTATTATGCAGAGCACACCTGTGCTTGCAATATGTGCATCAATTCGAGCTTCGTTTGGAACTTTGGAAGTTCAGGCGATTTATCATAACGGCTCACACAAGCCCGCATTTGTTCTGTGGCCCCACAGTAGTTGTACATAACAGCCATATAATCAAAAGCGTAAGTTTTCTTGCGTGGTTTATGCGCATTTTCAATTCCTGTGTAGTTTAGCAAGTTTCAAACTGTTAACCCCGGGTGTCCGCCATCGCAGCCGCGTACCTTCTCTGCTCGACAGCTATTCGACGAGACATCCGCGCAGCCTGATGTTTTTGCATTTATGAACTGCCCTGTTGTAGCTTTGAGTGTCTTTTACTCCACTGTTTCAATGCGCAGCCTTACACTGTTGCAGTCGTGAAATGCGCTGACGTAGCACTGAGTGTGTTCTACTCCTCTGTTTAACTCGTTGCCGGATAAGTCTGCAGTTATGCACTGCTCTGTCTTAGCGTTGAGTGCTGTACTTTCCTCCAGCCTCCTAACTTGAAGCGCTGATAATGTTCATTACAGTAATACATTGCACAATAACGTGTAAGGAGTGCGTGTAGAAAAATATGTATGTTGTGTCAGCAACAGGGCTCTCACGAACGCAACTCCAAAAATCCCTAGAACACTACCAAAACATTCCAGAAATTCCNTAAATCTGTAGTGGTGCAGCACATTGGAGTAGGAGCAGGCAAAATTTTGGGGGTGCGAATTTGCCCGAAACACTCCATAAAAAGGGACCTACAAAAAAAAGCTTTTTTATGTTATTTTGGGCGCCGTTGGGTGCCATTTTTGCTCTTATTTTCAGGCGTTTGCTAAGATTTTCAGGTATTTTTTGAAGGTTTTCTGAGATTTGCCCAGATTTCCACGGATTTTCACCAAATCAAAACTGTTCGTTCGCACCCCCGCATCCTACACCAGTGGTGCAGCATAAAATCGGAGTGCTGTGATAAATGTTAAAAATAGAACCAAACTTGATTTCCAAAATAAACTGAAATAGTTCATTTTACACATCTTCATACTTTTCCGAAAATCCCGAAAAAATCCCCAAAAAGGGCCAAAAGTTCCAATCTAGGGACAAAATCCCTAAAAGTGAGTGCACTGGTCAGCAAACTTCGCCAAAACGTTGGATTGCAAACAGGAATATGACGTCGTGCTGTGACGTCACAAGCAGTGTGTGTCCAGTAACAAAGACCACCATACGCCACTGCTCAACATTAGCATTTGTTAGGGGGCATACAATCAAGCAGTCGCCCCGGGCATCACCAGACCTCTGCACGCCACGGGTAGGGGGGCGATAGAAATTATTTGTTTGTCAGAAAAGAGGGCGCTAGCCAAAAAAAGATTGGGAAACACTGGTGTATAACGACAGTAGCAAGTTTTCTTCACAGCTAGAAGTTTAAGCACTGTGAAGCCGGCGCACAAACCTTTTATCACCGAAAAGTAACGCTGTTCAGCAGGGAATTCTTGAGCCGTTGGTGTGACGTAACAGTGACATCATGGAATCGGAGGAAATTGTTACATGTTTTAACTGTAATGTACTGTGTTAGGGATTGTTGCGACTGTAGCCAATTTGACCCAGGGTTGCCAGATTGGCTTTGTTGACGCCAAATTTCATAAATTCGGCTTCTTTTGGAGGCATTTACAGTCAAAACAATTGTTTAGCTTTTTGTCTTTTTTCTTCAATATTTGGCTTTTTTGGAGGCAGTTGGCATATACTATTAGACTGGTGTCTTGGAAGTTTTATTAGGCTGTTCTAGACAGTGCTTGGTGTATTTTCTCAAAAGTTATCTGGCAAGGTTTATGTCAATGCCAAAGGTTCGTGTGGGAATACTGTGGAGAAAGTGGAAGAAGAATATTTGGAATTTCCTCTTAAAAAAGTGTAGAGGTAACGTTCCTCTACAAAGTGGAGAGGTAACGCTACAACTTTATTCTTCTAAACTGTCCAGAAACTAATAAAGGATTTTAAATTACATGTTATTTAACAATTTGGTTTTATTTTACCCGGTTTGACTTTTTTAAACATGTTTTGGCTTTCTTTTCAAAAGGTGTCTGGCAACCCTGATTTGACCGAGACTTGGTAGAGCAGTGAGTAGAATGTCGAATTGAAAAAGCAGTAGCCCATGGTGCAAAAAGTCTCTAACAAAATTCAAGACATGCGCTAGATAAAGCTGTCTCACGAACAGCACAAACGAAACTTACCGACTTTTTGCAAGAACGTAATGCAGTATTGCACTATTGTATGCTCTGTATTGCATGTAAATACTATTCCCAGTGTTTTCAAATTGTTGTTTGTGTTTTTCTTATCGGAGTAGCCTATTCGTAAAAACACGATACAGTAAGCGGCAATCCTAATCAAAAAATACTTTTAAACCTTTCCTGGCTCTGGCCTTCAACTCAAACGCCATTTCAGGAACGATTTGCTGTGGTTCGGCTGTAAGGTCAGTTCGCCATTAGCGACACTTTTTCTCCGGTCCCTTGAAGTGACGTGAAAAGCAAATTTACTGTATTTGAAAAACACACTTTTTTCGTATAAAACATTTGCTACCACCATCGTCAAAACGTCCCGTCGCCGAAACGGCATCGCCGATCTGTCCTAGACCCGCAAATATCAGCAAAGTACCAGCAGTTTGCTTGGATGTGAAAGAGCTATGGCAACCCTGACAGAGCTTCATGTGAGCTACACCAGGGTTTTTTAAGGAGTTTTAGGGACCCGATTCGGGTCCCTAGAATTAAAAACCGGGTCCCTATAATCAGCGAAATTTGTCATTGGGTCCTTAGAATCAGAGAAATCGGGTCCCTACTGGTCCATACTGGGTACCTAACATTAGCCTTATAAAAAAACCCTGGCTATACCTACATTTTCTCTTCCGCCCAAGTTCTCAACCGATCTCAGCACGCTAACAGCAAAAACAGGATGCGACACATAAATTTTCTACGCCAGTTTGTGGATCATTCACTTAATTTTGAAATGTCCGGCAATCTGCTGAAAATCAAACTCAATCTTCCGCCGATAGGGCACACTTAACTATTCACTCTTACGTTTAACAAAATTTTAAGGGTCATTTGTACAGAAAGCTTATGGATTTTTCCAGTGGAATAACATTTTGGTAAATAGTCATCATTTGGTAATATACTAATTTTTAATAAATTCGCCAAGATTTCTTCAGAGTTTGCTGCCATTTCTAATGCTTTGATTCCTTTTAATTCCTTTCAGGTGTTCCAACGCCGATTTTCTGGCCATGTGTGGTTTCACAATAGAACTTGGAACGAGTACAAACGTGGATTTGGAAATTTATCCACTGAATTTTGGACGGGTAAGTCAATGGAATTGGTGGAATTTCCAGTCTTCCATTTAAACAGTGCTGACATGACTGTTTTCCAGTTAACTTATCAACTGTTTGAAGTAAGTTTTTTAGGTCGTGTTTTGTCAAAAATCTTACAACATGCCATAAATTTACAATCTATATCTGCCCGGAGCCTCCTTGCCTTACCTCGTAATTGGTCAGATGATCTAACTAAACAGGATTGAAAAAAACTTAATTTTCAATTAGAGTTTTTTCTTTTAGGAACTTTTAGTTCTGAGTATTACGTCTCTTATAACTCGATAATTGCGATGATATGGCGCTTTCGTCAATAAAATACAACACAGAGATCGTTACTTCGAAACAAGAAAATTCCACTTGTGCTCATAAAAATTCTCGAGAAAAACACGATTTAATGCGCAAACTGCGACAGACACTACAGGTTTGAACAACAACACAAAAATCACTATTTCACAGATCAAAACACAACCACAATCACAACACAATNGCGCCTTAGGAAATATACTAATTGTGTTTAATCCGCTTCTTTAAGTTTAAGTAAATTTGGTCAGGTTCCNATTTGGGCTAAAATTTGCGGAGAGTTTTCGTCGTTGGCGCGGCCGCAACTCGAAACGTTCTCAAAATTTCGCAACTACCGAAGGTTGTTTTCTCAGCTTTTATTANAAGAACTAAGCTTGTTTTTTAAGCGAATACCCCTGCGTGTCTTACGCGTCTTAGTAAATTTTATTTTGATTTTTGTTGCATTTGCTNTCTAATCTATCGTCTCGCGACTCGCGCAGGAAAGTTTTGTGGGTGACGCAAAGCTCCTGCCTCTCAGTCGCCACCTCATCCGCGACATCACACGTCATCCCTTTTTTTCTTTACGGCGGGTGTGCGGGAAGACTTGTGTGACCTCATGAGTACATTTCAAAGACTACAGTTCTGAAGTCCTTCTTGGTTTGTTTCTCGTGACAGCTAAATGGGATTTGATTCTTACGTGTGTTTTCCTATCTCTTTACCCCAAATTGCCTTAAAACACGTTTTCGGCTTTGAGTTCTATTTGCTCTTTTATTTTGAAAAGATGCATTTTTGGAAAGATGAACCAAGGTCTTACGTCAATTGGAATTCCAACGTGCCATTGCTGCGAATCTGGAATTTTGAGCAAACGCTCGACTCTTGTTTTTTGCGCGAACGTTTGCTATTTAGCGCGAGCGCGTTTACGGGAAAAGCGCAGTTATTACTTGCAATTCAGACTTTGCATTCCCAGTTGCATTGATGCGACTCGCAGCGCCTTGTTACAAATGCTGAACAGTTTTCAAAATCAGTCAAACGACGTGCGCGAGATAACTGCGGTGCGAAGGTTAAACAACGCATTTCGATTTGCGCCTAATTCCATTTTTTCCGTCTGCGTACAAACACTTTTTACCAATTGCACATTACAGAAGGGGACGAAACAAAATCAAATAAAAAACACAAAATACGTACAATTCACGTTACAAATTATCAACACACAGATACGTCACAACCGCTTCTACCGTCCGGTTGCAGTTGTTGATGGCTGCATAGTCCAAACCAGGGTTGGGAAATCCGCTTGTTTGCGGCTAAAATTGTCAACATACGGTCGTTTCCAGAAGTGTTTGGCTTTTTGACCTGTTCTAAAAACTTTAACAAATTTGGGTGAGTTTTGACGTAATTTTTTTGTGGTGCCATATTCCGGAATTTTGCAGTCAAAATGTCTCCATGCAAACTCTAACAAGCACCCTTCCTGACAGTTGAATATACCTAATTCGGCATTCTACTCTCAGGGAATGGAAATAGTTAGCGACGCAAAACCATTGTTGTAAATAATCGTTCGATTGAACTTATTAATCAATAGTTTATTTCCTGAAAATCACGTTAGGTCTGAAGCGAAAACTACATTTAACACGAAACGTTTTGGGCCGTTGTGACAGTTCGCCTGGCCATTGCGATGATGAAGTATCCACCAGCACTGGTACAACCTGCGGCGGCATGATTTTTTGCGCCACGTTCCAAAGAATAAGCATACAATTGCAGATGTTAGATAAGTTTCGTTGTTGCCGATAAATGTGGGCTAAGCCACCGTTTTATTTATCTATTCATTTATTTGTTTTTTTTGCTGACTAACACGCTTTAGAGGTCTTTAATTTAAGAACACGAAAACAACAACTCTTGACCTCAATTAAAGCTCATTGTGGTATTAAGTATTTTTGACAGAGATTTCTTTTTTGGAATGGTGCTTGTGCAGATTCAAATGGAAAGCTTTATTTTCGGCAGTGAAAAGTGAACTTAGAAACTAGAAAAAGTGTTCAGTATAAGGTTTCTGTTGCAAAGTTGCTGGAATATTGCGTTCTACTTTGACTTCACAGCTTCATTTGGTGCAAACCTTTACTTCAACCTGAGAAAAAATAGCACTATATCTGCACAAGCGCCAGCACTGTAATTTCCGTTCGATGAGTGCCATTGGTTACCGTTTCATACGATGGCTACCGTTTCATACATACGACACATTTTTTCTTAATCTACAAATGCATGTTTCAGGCCTTGAGGATCTTCACAACATCACGAAAAACAAGCAATGCAAACTTCGCATTGAGATGGGAGGATACGATTCTAGCTCAGCTTGGGCTGAATACAGGTTTTGTTAAGAAATATTGTTTATTGGTAACTTGGTTCAGTACTTGGTTATACTTTACTTGGTTATACAGTAGACTTGGTTATACAGTAGAAATGCTTTTAATTTACTTTAATGCATGACTTAATGTCACATCTTGCTTTAAAAAAATTATGAACATGCATTGTAAATGTTGTTTGGGCAAGACCCCACCGGTATCAAGTTAAAATAATTCTGAGTCCTTTCTCAGAAGGGAATAAGATTGTATTTTCCTTCAAGAAAACTCTTTATTGCTATTGTTCATTGGTTTAAATCAGGGGTCTTCAAAATTTTTTGTCCGAGGGCCACATAAGCTAGTACACAACAGTCCGAGGGCCTCACATATTACGCGCTTGATTTTTTCGGGATATATCTTATTCTACGAAATCAGTAACATTTTCGTAAACATACTATGCTTTTATTATTCACAAAATGTCTCCGCTGGCCGGATGACATGCCTTCGCGGCCTGATTTGGCCCGCGGGTCTAGGTTCAAAAGCACTGAAAAACAGCGCATGCAAGTTTCAAAGGGTGAAACAAGCAACAAAATGTTGTTCGTCAAACAAACATTACATTTTTTAATAACAAACTCGAATTTTCAAGTTGTTCAAATTTTACAGTGAAAAGCGATTTTTATCGCTGTGTGCTAACTTTTTTTACATCATGGACTTTTTGAAGACAACTATTGTTGAACGAAAGTTTATGTAGCAATAAATTTGCTTTACAACCTGAATCCGACCTGTGCTAACGTTTTCTAATGAACAAGGAAAGCTCCTTAAGGAAAAAGATATCCATAATGTGCATTTATTACAAACTCAAAAACTAAGTTATTTCAATGCCGTTAGTTGTGGGAATAGAAACGCGCCAGCAAAGATGATAACGACATCTTTTGCTAAACAGTGGCTTCAGTATTGCGAGCGAATCAAATTTGTACCGAATCAAGTTCTCCCAGTACAGAGGAACGGCGGGAAACTCGATGGCAAGTCACAACCTAATCAACCAGCCTTTCACAACTGTAGATCGGGACAATGACAGGTAATGTACATAAATTAAAAGCTCTAAACCTTTGTAGATGCATTCCTCCCTTTGCTCATTTTGGAACTTTTCATTCCTCCCCTATGAAGCTTTCATTCCTCCCCTGTTCGGGTTCTTAGGCTAGGACAAATTACAATTGGAACAGTGGTCTTTATTGACGACAATAGCTTGATTAATAAAAGTGCGACAAAAACTATTTGTTGTCAAGCAATGGCACTAAAATTTGTCAACAAAAACGTGTGATAATAGTCTTCTAAATAACTTACAAATATAAAGCGATGAATGGGCCAAAGTATAACAGAAGTACAACACTTACAATGAATAAGTAACTTTACTATGAAGTAGAAATTCCTCCCCTGAATGCATGAAATTCTTCCCTAGGGAGGAACTCCTCGCTTGGGAACCACTGCTCTGGGTTTTATGTAGACTTGAGAGAAATCAGCCGAATGGGCTCTGTTTTCATCTTTTTGCAATGATTCAAACTTGCGCATATCTGTATTCAAGTATTTTGGCAACTTTTTGGTAACTCGTTAAGATGTTAAGAGCTGCGAATGCTAGTCAGTAGTTAATCAGAAAATCTATATGGCTAGTGTTTGTAAGGCGTTTTCAGAGACCGAAACGGTCTCTAAAATGTTTCAGCGGTCTCTCAAAATACAACAGAACCTCGCTTTATGATCACTACCAAAATACACTAAAATCTTGGTTTACTACCATCTCGGTATTTGGATAAAATAGTCGCTATTTCTATTTCTAAAATATGTCTTAGCTGTCACCAAGATATGCAAGGCAGTCTAAAGCACAACGCATACCCATTTTCCGCTGAGTTAAAAGCAGTCACTTCCGAAGATACCAAAAGGTAGAGAAATATTGTTTTGCTTTTTATCAAACCACGTTCAGGCACCAAGTGATCTTCGAATGACAGATACATTGCGTTTGTAAAAAAATTAACTTCTCATGTTTGAATGGTAAGAGCTACTTGAAAACAGCTATTAAAAAAATGGATGAAAAGCATTTTCCGCAAACAGAACGAACATCACTTCGTACTTTCCACCACACTGCTGTTTTCCATTCATTTAACGCACTTTGAAGTGCCGGTGACTATTCATGCTTTAGAGGGCAAAGCATATTACAGAAAAAGGTTTTTTTTCGGGATTCCAGCAACACAAAATTGCTCTATCAGAAAAGTGTTCACTTCTGCCTAATAGGGAAGTTTGTTAGTTTAGTTTTTTTCCATCAACTACATTTTTTTAATGAAGTGATGCACCCCACATTTCAAACGACGACAATTGAAGTGAGAAAAAGGGTCTCGGTTGTAGTTTTAATGCACACATGCAAAATATTATTTTGGCATTATCTGAACAATCTGAACCAAAACATTCTTGTTAAACCGTTGAACATGGTTATTTTACACTTGTGTGCTGCTCGTTTGAAGGCTTCTTGCTTTTTAGTTACTTTTTGCATTGTGGCTCTCTCTGACCATAACAATAGGATATGTACGCTCAATGTTGGTAAGTTCTTTCGTTTCAAAACACCTCTCTTTGAAGATAATCTGTAATGCGCAAGTATAAGCGTTTTTTAGATTCTCAAAATATTATTTGTCTGCATGATCTTCCAAAATTGACGAATGGCATTATATTTTTTGACGTTTGGCAACTTCAAAGCAGATCGAACTTGAAGCAATTAGAGATCATTTCACTTTTTATATTAAAAGCAACAAGGATAAAACTATCTGCATCAAAGTGAAGTGAATTAGTAAGCAAGTAGTATTTCCGCAAGAAGCTTTGCATTTGAAGAACGGTTTACAAACTATTTGGTCCGGTCCGAGTGTTTTTTTATGAAACTCTTTCAACGTGACATATTAATGCCTGTTATCCAACTTGTTTATGTATTTCAGACAAGGGTCATACAACTGTGCTGTCCGTCAAGGTGGTGCTTGGTGGTACAACAGATGCAGTCATGCACAACTGAATGCCCGATGGGGACAAAAACTGTCTTCTCGAGGGATTGTATGGTACTCGTGGAAAAGATGGACGAATTTGCAATCAAGCATGATGATGGTGCGATGCACCATGTGATTATCAGATAGCTATTAACGACTCGTACTTGCAATGTGTAAATAATTGGCAAGCTGTCCCTGCTGTTAAATCATTGTGATGAGTTTCATCAAAGATTAGCCTATGTAGAGCACATGCTCCAGAAACGTTGCGCATTTTTTGGTTCACAATTAAGTGGTTTGCTTTTGTGAAAAGTTGTTTTCACCTTATCGACTTTTTCAATTTCAAGAAATTACAATCGATGATACTGAATATAACTATAAGTTTTCATTTTATGGTAAATAGTCGTAGCGATTTTTCGCCAGGGAATATTCGCCATCTTAAAGGTTTCCTGAATTCATGTCTTTCGGTATGTCAGTATAGTATGCGCAACTAAGATCAAAGCAACATTAACTATTTCATTCATCAAAGGCTATCATCGTCGATGTCTACAGTATAAGAGTTACATCCTTGAAACAGCATTTGGCCAGAGGCTTTTTCCCCACGCCAGTATTTATCGGCCTAAATAGACACTTAAAATATTTATTTAAAATATGCAAGCAACGCAAGTATCTCTTCTTTTATTTCGAACAACAATTATGTGAGTGCTGCATTGTGCAGAACCGTCGCCAGAAAGTCTTCAACAGGGGACTTTACGTTTGCGCAGGGGGGCTTCATATTCTAAAAATCGGAAAATCTCTACCGATTTATAGTGTTTCATACTTCTATTTGGGGGGCTTGGAGCATTGTTTGGGGGGGCTAAGCCCACCAAAGCCCCCTTGTGGGGACGGGACTAGTATTGTGTTTATGATTCAATCCACCCACAATGCGAAAGCGAAACATTGAATGTCGAAATGAATAGGTCACAGCGTTAAAACATATAACAGTGTGGCAACGACAACTTTTCTATAACAGTGTGGCTGTGATGAGTTTAAGGCAATGTGCTGAATCCGCTGATTGCTCTAATGCGTTGATTGCATGACGTCAGGCACCTGGTTGCAAAACGGCCGATGTAACTCATTTTCGTGCACGTAGCACAGCTGCTGCGAAGCATGTGGAAGCTTTTGTGCGGGAGTCTGGCATACGCATATACATCCCCTTTACTCCTGCCCTGGCACTACAAGACCTCGCAGTCATACAGTGCCATTCCCCCCTCAAAATAATAAATAAATTCGTTCTCGGTTAGGGGTTCGGTTCGGTGAGTCTATTCGATACGAGATTCAATACAAGACTCAATTTCTTGAGGTTCAGTAGGTCGCTGGTGAAAGAGTTGATGAAAAACATTTGTCCGCGTAGACAGCTTATTGCCGTGTGAATTCGTCTCGGCGTTAATTTTCTATTTTCCATTTTCCAATTGTTCTTTGGCGTGAGTTATTTTCTTATTAGGGTGGAGATATTCTATTATTTTCCACGAACGTGCTCGAAGTATAGAAGGCGGGTTCGCTTCGAGCCCAGAGATGGACGACGATGATCTAGACACGTCGGAGTATGATAGGGATGCTCAATCTTTCCGAGCCCTGAGAAAGCGAAAATCGAAAAACGATTCAACTGCTGGCTCCGGTGAAAGTTGCAGCAAACAGAACAAAGCCGTGGATTTGCTCCCGGTTGTTTTAGAAAGCAAGACAGGCAGGAAGTTAAAAGCTTATAACCCTGTGTTTATTCATAACTCCCTTGAAAAGTGTATAGGCTCGTACAAGAGTTGCTCTCCGTTGAGAAATGGCAATCTGATTGTGAAATGTTGCAGTGTGCAGCAGATGACTACGCTTCTACAATGCACGA
>JGI24159J19872_10009612_pt1 | contig 12671 bp, 10 predicted proteins | sample Ectturendosymbi4_FD_19872 | JGI IMG/M metagenome (IMG submission 19872)
GTTAATGTTGTCGTGATAAAATATATATTCACCACAAAACATCTACAGGGTGCCCCAAAAGTCGCGCACCATGCAATAATTGTTTTTTTTCATATAATAATTTGTTGTGTCAGTGCAGCAGGTTAACAATGTGAGCATCTGTTATGATTGTGATCAATGAAATTGTTATTTATATGTATTTTCATAAAATCTGCATGGTGCGCAACTTCTGGGACACCTTGAATAAAACCTTGAGCGCAAAAATAAGTGCCAAAGAAATCCTCCTTCCACAAATGAGCAATTGATCTAGATTTCGTCGAATCACCCTAAATCCAAATCGCTGTAAATTTCCGCCCGTGATTAAATCATTATTCTTCACAGGTTAAATCCAAGTTGAAAAACACGCGGATAACAGTCTTCGTGTCTAAACTCGTCACAAATGATGTGTTCGTTTAACAAAGCGCCCACCTAGGCCGTTCAGTGAAATACGAGATCATGTCGTTCTGTTGTTGGATCGAGTGATGCATGTAGACTATTTTTCCACGCGCAGGTGTGAAAATCAGAAATGTTTTTGACGTTTATAGTTGCGATTTGACCGAAATAGTGATTGATCTAAATTTTCATCGACGATTCGAGTCGCTCAATGGCGTTTTAGAAAGCGAGCAATTGGACCAAACAGCGGTGATCGTACATCTCAGTAGAAACCACAAGCAGTTGAAATCTTGTTCAAAATTAGCTTGATAAGTGCAAATCCAGAACTTCTAAAGGCCAGAGAAAACCTTTTTTCAGCCGGTTGTATTTCACCAATTTTGGCGAAGTTCTGCGTGGTCGCCGAATAATCGCGCATGTTTTTTTTGCTGGTTGCTTCAAGCGCCTTGGGAAAACTCACTCCGCACGGTTGCTAATGACATAAACCGATGTCTAGCGAATTAAGCGTCGCCTATAAATGCCGTTGCAAAGCACCTGCGGTTGCTTGCTGAATGGGTGTGCGTTGGGCTTTTGGCGTCGTCCGAAACGGTTTTAAACGTCCAGAGACACTTCATCTATCCTATTTTGTACCCATCTGCGTGACTTGGTCAGGATTGCGCAACAGCATGTAGATGTAATTGCAACTTACGCGACGTATCTGGGGCTGGTCGTTGAGTGAACGACGTTGTGGTTACTGCTGTCAGTGCACTTTCAAAGTGAAGCGTTTATTTATACTGCTTGTCTCGTGTAAATGCGCCCTGAACAAGCCGCTGAAAGCGTTTCGTTCGCTGTTGAATATAAGTAGATCAATGAGCTTGCACACATCGCAAAAATAACTCTTCGTCGTCTATAGAACAAAAAGAGCGTCCTCCTATTACTTCGCAAAACCAGCTGCATGGTTGCGAATGATTTCCATTCAACAGTACTCGTTGTAAGCCGAGCATAAGTTATTAAAATAATTGCAGTGTGCACTGATGTAATTACCACATCCCTAGCAGTTGTCGTTTTCGGCTTTCTCAAATCAAGTTCCTGTCTCTCGTCATTGCAGTTATTTCATTTGCTGTGCTGTGCCTTGCTCGGATGTTTCCCTGTGTGATTGACAGCTTTACCTATTATACGAACGTGGCTGTTCTGTGTCGTACCTCGTGGTTTCGAGTGTCTTCTCCGTAGTAAAAGTCACTTCTGGCTGCTCTGAAAACGTGTATTCATTTTATTCGACGCAACATCCCGATCTTGTACAATAACCGGCCGAGAAAGACACATCGATGAGGATATGAAGCAAGCGGTTCGATGACAGAATGCTGACGTGTCGTGCAGCATCTTGGCAGAATTATCAGACGAATCGAAATTTTTTTGCACCAGAAATCAGCAAAGAGAATTTTCCTGCCGTTCAGTTGCAATTATCTCAAGCTCATCCGTGAACACCTATCTCTACTGGCAGCGTAAGTTGCTCAGCAGCTCAAACGAAAAAGGTCGCGCTCACAATGGGTAGAAGATGTGTTCTGTACTCCCCAAAATAATACACGAGAAAATACTGAAGCCGAGAACGCAGGGTCGTCTGCTCGCGAGGAACAAGTCCCACCCGGGCTGAAGTACCGTCAAATTTCTTTACAGTAAAAAATTCGAGGGTTCATGCAACAAGAGCTTATACGTGGCGTTTAAAAGCGCAATCGGGCAGTTTCTTCGCACTTGATCAAGGTATGGCCAACAGCGAGTTGAACAGTCCTTGGCTGAGACAAGCCTTAGTGTGTTCTCTGCCCGCGAAATGGTGCGCAACGAACCGCTAAAATCAAAAATTGTACAAAATAATTCGCACTGCGAGAGCGTGGTGGTCGGTGTACAAAATCACAGTCGCGACGTGGGCAAGCAGGGTAAGGCCGCGATTCGGTACAAAACGAAAGAGAAGATCTGAAACGCGAATACAAACAGCCATGCAAGTGTATGACGAAGAACAGTACAGCGAGGTGACGTGCTAAGCAGATGCCCATGCAGAAGAGAAAAGAAAACTGAACTCTCATAAAATCGAAGCAACATACACTGCAAGAAGTAAGGCGCCGGCGTCTAACCTGAGATGGAGGGGGGTCGCTGCTTACCTTTTGAAAAAAACAACAAATGTACGTGTTCGTTTGACCACCACTGACGTGCATCACCCTCCTGCAGGTCCGCTCGAACCAGGGGTACGTGAGGGTGAGTTTAGAGGGTGGGGGATTGGATATGACAGGAGTATCTGTAAATCAACGAAGCTGACTCCGGTTTGAGAGAGACCCCCACGCTAAGGCACCGCTGGTTAGACGCCAGGAGAAACTTAATATTTTGTAACGCAGCAACATAGGGTGGTAGTAGTGCAAGAAGTGAGACGCTTGAGCACGGCGCGATTATTTCTTGGAGTACGTCTTCGAGACGACGCTGGACGGGTTGTAATCCACTCTTGTTCTGCGCCTCAGGTCGTTGTTGCGCATGAGGTAGTTCGAGACGAGCGAACGCGGGCCCTGCAGCCGGAACTGGTAGCCGAGCTTTTTCAGCGACGTGTTCTTTTCGAGGATTTCGGCCATTTCTTTTTCCACCTGAAACAACGAACAAAAACGTGGCGCTTTGCGATTTTTTGTCAGTCACACACAAAGCAAACGTTTTTCTGCCGCACCCAAGCAAATGCAAATAATAACCCTAACGACGGTCAAGTGCGCACTGCATACCTTCGGAGCGCTCCCGGATACGAACAAAAGCTGAAAATTTTTGCGAATGTACTGAACCCGCGCTGTCCATACCACAGTGCTGTAATTTGTTTTGCACATTAGAAGGAGAACAAACCGTTTTCGAATTTTTGGCCGTAGACTGGAGGCCACCATACGCGAAAGCCGCCGCTTTTGAACAATGCAAACACACGGCTCTGGAGGGGCGTCGTCAGCCGGGCCACGCACTTGGCTGCAGCGCTTACCGCCAAACCGATAAGCTGTTGCCGAGCAGTAAGCCAATTAACGGTCCCACTCGTGCACTCGACTTTGAAGGGCGTTTGAACAAACCGGACGAGCCGCAGCACCGGCTATTGTGAGGTGTTAGCCGGCTCTTGACGTTGAGTAGTCAGTTTGCTCGTCTTTCAACCAATCAAAGAAAATCCTTGACGGGTTGCTGCACCACCAGCCTCGGTCGGAAGGCGCGGAGTCGCCGCCGAGCAACCTGGAAATTTCCGTACAGTCGTCGTCGAATCAATAGAGTTGCTCGCCTGCGCCGCACCTACGTACGGGAAGTGACCTCAATCGGACCCCGACACCACAGACAGCGCAGCAGCGTCTATTGGTTCCAGTCGATAGCTGAATTAATATATCTGTTGTTTCAAACCAAGCAATTCCGATGTTCCTTGCGAACTTTCCCACGAATGCATGCAAGCTGCGACATTGGGCGGCACGGCTGGTACAAAACTGAAAATGTTTTACTCAAAAATACAATAAAAAGCGAGGATAAAAGCGACGCCCCGACGATCGTAAACACACACTTCTCTTCGCGGAACGTGCAAGTTCTGAAACCTCGCACAAGAACACTGTTTCCAAAAGAAAATGTGAACTCACATCATGACAATGCATTTTTACCGCTGTTAACGCATGGTGCTTTGACAGCACGTGCAATCCAAGCAAAGCGGCCTGTGCACTACGATGAATCACGCGCTCGAACTTCCTGATGGTGAAATGCTTAGGAGAACATTTAAAAGCGGCATCTCCCCCAACGACGAAAGTTTGCACAGAACCCCGCAAAGCGCTCGACAGCGTCCGCGACGACAGCGCAGCAAATCGTTTTTCTTCGCCAGCCTTAACGCGGCACGTTCTTTGCAACGCCAACAGGTTCTGTTAGCGGCGCATTTACTGCATTTACTGGATAAATTCCGCTGCTGCCAGCATTTTTCAGCTGAAACAGATTTCGCAAAAAAATGTAAACGTCGCGTCATTCGAACCGGTATCAACTGCAAAAACTCACACAAGGCTAAACTGTGCTCTTACACTTCACGCTGATGAGGAATCAGTTCAGTTCACGCAGACCTCAGCACGCGTGAGTCAGCGTCACGCACTGAAGGAACGAAAACAAAATCGTGACGTAAAAAACCGTGGGACGCCCCGCAGTCGTAAAAACCGTGGGACGTAAAAAAAACGTGGGACGTAAAAAAAACCGTGGGACGCCCCNTTANGACTGAAACATAACCCATTACGTCAAAAAGTCGACATCGCGTGGTGCTGCTCTAAAATCACCTGCTGTGCGAAAGNCTTCGTGCCACTCAGCTGGAATTGACTTTGTAAAAGTTTGTATCTTTGTAAAGCGCTGAAAGGCAGTTAAGTAAGTGCGTTTTTTTTTCAGTACTATCCGCTGGCACCACCACGGACTGCACTTTCACAAAAAAAACTTTACTTAAAACACCATCGAGGGTAATTCTAAGCCAGACATTGTGTGCACGCAATGACACGCGAACCACACACTGAGCAGGAAGCCGCTTTGTTTTCGCCACAAGGTCCGCTCACCTTGTTGCCAAACTGAGCCCGTTGGTTGTCGATGCGCAGTTCCTCGAGCACGGTGTTCTCCAGCAAGCTTTCCAAGATCGCCAGGACGCCCTCGCCGGTGACGAAGTTGCTTTCGATGTTGAGAACTTTCAGAGTGCGGTTCACCTGTGCACGAAATTGCAGCGAGGTTTGCACGGGCGTCGCAAGGATTTTTTCCAAGGGGTCCCGGGGGGCAATACTGTTTTTTCCAAGGGGCCAACAGGGGTGAAATTTCATTTTACCCACTCAAAACTACAACAACCAGGGTTGCCAGATCGCTTAAAAATTTTTCAAGGACGTTTTGTGATTATCAAAATTTTACTTTACGCCTACTTTGAATACTTTTTAGATATAGCGGTGTAGCACATTTTTTCAAACAAACATTTCTGAATAACAATGAGTACTTTTTACCACACAATTTTTAAGATGGAGCAAATCTACACGTTATTCTGTTTAATCACATTGTTTAATTTTGATTCTTGAATGTTTAACGTAATCAATAGTTCAACAATGAACAGTTTCGCAACTTTTCAAGGACGCAGGAAAATTTTCAAGGACACAAGTGTTTTTCAAGGATCAAGGACATAACCAGCTTTGATAGCAAATTCAAGGAAAGCCATTGGCGCTCAAGGACGCCTGGCAACCTTAAGAACAACCTTTTGTGCTACAAATTCAATAGCAAAATATCAAATATCAAAATCCAGGTAGGGTGGAAGGCGCCTTGCCTTCCGACGCACATGACTGGAAGGGGAACTGTGGCGGGCGTTCGCAATCGCAGACGTCGCATTGCGAACGACGCCGCAGACACGCGACTGTTCTCACGACTATCTTCCTACAATGGCAAGACGAACGGTGCGTGGCCTTAAGACTGTTGATGAAAAAACGTTCGGTCTCGCAGAAAACTTGCTGACGCAGCAAAAGACGCCGACGAAACCATTTTTTTCAGCTTCAGATATCTGCTACGTCTTAATTGTAAAAAACGAAAGTACTACTTAGCCTGGTTCCTCCTTTTTCGAAATCTTAACCCAGTTTTCAAACCGATGCGCGTGCACCACTCCGACTCTTGCGCACAATCAGTGATAACTACCGCGCCCACATACCCTTAATCTGAAGATTTTTGGCCTCGTGAAACAATTCAAACTTAATTGTTTGAATATATAGGACAAAATTAGAGAAGCACAAATCCTCCCCTCTACCTAGTGTTGTACAACAAAAAGCTACGTCCCTATCTACTCGTTGTGTTAAAATGTTCCTGGGTTAAAAAGATCAGTAGTTTTTACTATTTGGACGAGTTTTAGTGCGCATGGGACAAAAACTCACAAAATCGGTGATTTACAGCGAGAAAACTTTTCAACGCATTTTTCCCACTTCGGCTCAAACGAGAGGCGAACTCACAAAAACGCAAGGGGGGCCAACAGCAGTCCAGTTTAAATGTTTAGCGGTTTGACGTTGAACTTGCCCTGTCGCCAGCGCAGATCGACTTTTCCACCACGCGACAGCCTTCCCACAACGTTGCGAAAAATGCGGTTTTGCGGAGGGTACTTTGGCCTATAAGTCGTCGACTTTTCACTCTGCCGGATTGCGCAACCGTTGGCCTGAATTTGAGCAGAAAGGCCTCCAGAAAAAGAGAGGCCTTGATTTGAAGCGACAGGTGACCGCCGCGCGTCGCCTTGCGCCACCGCAAGTTTCAAATTCGTCACTCAAGATTCGAACGTAATAACGAAGCAGCTTCGGAAACGCGCTCGCCGCAGCGTCACGTGATAGGAAAAGGCCGAGCGTTTGCGCAACAACAGCGAGTTTTCGCTTCCTTGGATGCGAAGTGCAAGGCGGAACCAATTTTGAATAACAACAACACCACATTACATTGACAAGAAAACAAACCAGCCGCGCAACACTTAAGTACAGCCGTTATCTTGGGGAAAATACGTCATGGTGAATGTCATTAGCACCAGCCGTACGTAAATAGGGGCGAAGATGCCCATTTACAGCAATTCGATCTCACCGTAAAAGCGCCCGAGGCTACATCTATTTTGGCAGACGATAATGTCATGCGTAAAAGCGCATCTGTCCGTCTTTCCCACAAGAGCGGCGTTGAACGGCGCTCGGACCAGCAGGTCTGGCTGATGTAGCCAGAGCTCGAAAATACAAGTCTTGGAAGACCTCAACTAGCGTGGGAATGACAGACACCAACAGATCGCCAAAGTCTGCTCTAGAGGTTTGGGCAAATCACGGCCCCCTTGTCACGTACATTATCCGATTTTAGATCTGCCGGTTGGGCTTGTCCATATATACCAACAAAACCAATTCATTTTGTGCAAACATTTATATTAATTTACACTAAAATTATAACTCATCTACTTCCGGTCCGGCCATCTGTTAAATATCAGAATCCAGCAGGGTTGCCAACCTGTCTGAACCAAAAAAGCCAGACCTTGTCCAAAAAAAGCCAGATGACACTCTTAAAACACATACATATAAAACATACATAAACAATTACAAAATAGATATTATAACTCGTCAGAAACATCGATAAAATGCAATTCCAATCTTTAGAACCATTTTCTTCCCCCTTAAATACCCTGTCGTACATTTGTTTGTTATCAAATATATCGAACATTTTTTGGGCAACAGTAAAATCTTTGCAATATTCTCAACGCCCTGCAATGGTCATAGACTCTCGTCTGAAGAGATTTGTAATGAATATCGTATGCAGCTCAGACAATGTTTTACCAGAGTCAAGCCTTTCCGACTCAAAAAGACATATTCTGTCTGGATTTTTTTATTTTGAAAAAAATCAAGTGCGTTAAAAAAAGCCAGAATTTCAAAATCTGGCTTCAAAAAAGCCAAATTGGCAACCGTGGAATCCAGTGCGGCCCGGTGAGTTAAAAACTTCGCTCACCCCTGAACTTTAGGAAGTCGTGCAATGGTAACAATGCCACGAAATAGACGAAACCAATCATCGGCGGCGGGTAACGACTCAATCGTAGCAACCGAACGACAACGGCACCCCACGACGTTATCGCACACTCTGCTTCAACGTGAAGGGTTAACGTATCAGAACAAGAAAGTTGGCTGATTGCACTCAAGTAGCCGAACCAACGACAAGTCCACAGCAACCGTCAGAGCAACAAAAAGCGCATGCTGGCGAAGTACGGCGTTTAGCTATTGACGAACGTTTCGCCACAACCCGCAAGTAAACAAGTCGTTGCACCGATTCCATGCCGACGTTTACATGAGGCAAGCAGTTTTAAAGGGCAACTCAGGAAGTCCTCGCAGCCGGATACTGTTTATTATTGACGTCGCTTACTCCTGTCAGGTCTGAGGGCGTGTCAGCCAAACAAACAAACATGTCTTGACTCTGCCCGCTCAGCTATAAGAATTCGGCGGTGACCGAGTCCCTAATGCAGTCCTAGTTCTTCTGTTGAGGCAATCATTTTACCAAGCGACAACAAAAAGCATTTATAAGACAGGTTAGCGACAAGGCTTAATATCGGTCACGAGTCTCACGAACACCCACCACAGATCCCGCTTTGTATTATTGCAAGAACGACAGAGCTCACCAACCTTTAGCATTTCGCTCAATGCATAAGCGACCGAGTCGTTGCTCCTGGTGTTGGCGAGCGACAACGACGTCACGTATGTGTTTACTTTCATTTTCTCGGAGTACTCCTGTAAGGAGTGGATCGGTATGTGCTGCGAAATGCAAAAAAGAATTGGTCAAGTTCAATATCCGCGCGCATGCACCTTTCAACAGGAAATCAAAGGATTGCAACAGAAACAGCGAACTCGAAAATCAGAGTCAATTTCGGGCTAATGACAAGAGAACATAACACAAGGCAGCGAAATAATACAGAACCGTTGAAGCCTGAACGCCTCAGAAGATTGAAGAGCTGTGGGTATTTGGTATACAGATGGTTGGAGCGAAAAGACCACAATCGGCGTGGTAGTGGTTCCCCCACGAACAAAAATACATGAACAATGCTATCAAGAACGTGTACCTTTATATTGTTCAGGTTGACTTTTGTAAGTGTAGGGTCGTTGTCACTGACTCGCTGCAGTGTCTGATCGATATCAGTGGGGTTTGGTGGCTCGTTCACGGTGGTAACCTGGCACGCAAGGGAACTGTAACGGTAAACGTGCAGCGACAAATGCCTTTTTGACCGTCGATGCCGTCGCTTTACACACGCCAGCAACAGGGTATCTCGAGAAAAGCAAAACCAACAGGTCATTTGTATAGCACAAACAAACACAGTGCGCTGGTGGCTTTTTGAATTTCAGTTTTCGCAAGCAAAGTTATCTAACAGAGTTAGCTCGAAAGTCGTTTAACGTCGATACATTGAAACGTGCATTCACGTGAGACAGTCCGGTACTGCTTGAAAGACATCATCCGACTGCTCACAGCTCCAGTTCTATCGAGAGGGCGGTTATTTACAGCGATGGCCAAAATTGTTAATTGACAAGCGTTTCAAAGGTTTGTTTCTACCGTGTTCTTAATTCAATCCTCAACTTAAATTTTTGACAGAAAATATTACCTAGGAGCATAAGACTCTACACCCATTCAAAACGAAAAAAATTTGGGTGGAGAAAAAGACGACAATAATACAAATGTCTCCAGATAGTCTGAAGTGCGCAAGCAAATCAAGTACCGGTATTAATGTACACAGCATGCTGATCAAACGTTAAGCTTTGTTCTTCTGAAGTGAATAATAACCAACTCTTAAAACAGTAAGTCCTGCACAATTTCATTAACTTTCTGAATATAAAAACGCAGTCTACCTTCAGCTCACACTTCGTCATACTAGAGTAACCAGTTTTGTTGGCAATCCTTGTCTCCTTCAGGGAGGTGTAAAACTGGTCGGTGTTCATCAAAGTATGCATTCCCAGTATGGCTGAACACGAAAAACGACGAATACAAAACAGTTCATAATAGAACACAATTACTTTTGAAATAACCTTAATGCTACACTTGAATTGTGGTGATTTATTAAAGTTAGCATGGTGCATGTACGTAAAACAACAACACAATAAAAAACGCGTGTAAATAGCAAAATTTTTTGATGAACAAACCAGCAATATCGGTGAGTTCTGCTTCTGTTGCATTGTTCAAGCATTCCTCCAATTCAGGGTCAAGTTGTGCAGCAGGAATTGCAGATTCTGACTTCTCAGGTTCTTGGTATACCTTTCCTCTCTTTAGCCCAGGTTGATAAGGAACAAACTCTTCTTCATCTTCAAGTTTCTTGGCCTGCCACACCAGAAAGGTCATTTGAGTTTACAATATTCCACACAACTAAACAAAACATCTCAACGAATATTCTGTGTACCTAATGAATAACAAGTGTAGCCTATATTGAGAAAGCTGAGAGTAATTCCAGTCAAGATGACTTGTACAGGAAATTCTGGTTGCAGCTTAGAGGATGATCTAGTACCCAAATGCAGAAACCCTGATTGCCTGAGCATTAGAGACGATTTTCTGAAAACTTCAGATAAAAACCAGTTCTATTTACCATTTCAAACCATAATATTTTTTTAAATAAAAAAATGGGTAAAACCGAACAAGAGATAAATTAAATTGCATTGCTTTTTCCTTATAATTGCATGACCACACCCTAAATTGGGATCAGCACGTGTTAATTTGGTCCTAATTATGAAAAACAAACGAAGTCAGGAGGAGCTAATTCACGGTCTATTTAAAATGCAGTAACTTACATGCACTCTCCCTGATGTTATTGACCAGGTGCTTAATTGGAATGGTGATAATGCTCTTTGTGCATGACATAATAAAAATCCACAGACACAATGCAAGGGTAATCTATTCACAAAGCATTACATTTCGTTAACTTCACAGAAATGCTTTCAATTTAATATCATGCACACTGTTATTTCACAAGAAATGTTTCTGGACCTATTTGTGCCTTTCATTTAATCTGTTACAATCACTTGATGAAGCTATTAAGACTTAGTTTTATTCTGAACACACAAAAACAACAAGTCTTCATATGTTTCTTATTTTGCAAGCTTTTAACTAGTTCCGGTAGTGTTCTTGTACTAAACTTGGTATTTTCTCAACACAAGTTTTTAAAAATGCATGCAACAGATACTGCGAACCCTGCTATAATTTTAGAAGTTGCGCTGCCATATGATATGGATTATAGCATGGAAAACAATGCTCTTTGTCTATCAAAATTGCCACTGTTATGACCTCAAATTCAATTAGTCATTAAACAATCCAACTTTTTGCAAAGTGGTGCAACTATGAATGTCACACTTTTACACAGCACATATTGCACTTATGTTCCAATGGCTCCTATCTTTTTCTTTTTCAGTCTACTTAATAGGTAGATCCCAATTGGTTATGCTGGCTAGCTCTTCTTCCAGCCTGCTAAATACTAACTGTAGTGTGTATGTAAACAATATTGCCACCAATATAAAATCTTCCATTCGTTTTTTGCTGATGTCACCATTCTATTGTATTCTGCAAAACGTCCATCCACTCTGCAAAATGTTCTATCCACTGAACTCAAACTGCTAGGACATTGGGATGAACTATGGCAAATAACATTAAATGCTTCTCAAACTCAAGTACCTTACTATGTCAAACAACCTTTCTCTCCACCTTCCACTGCACTTTTGCAACCAGACGTTAACAGCTAGGTAAATTCTCACAAGTATATATCTGTGTCTCATTTTTCATCACTACTTGACTTGGCACCCTATATATATATCTTCACTTGACCATTGAACATTACGTAGAATCAACACATTAAAACGACATGAATCCCCCAACTGCAATATGCTTTACTAGTCCTTTACCGTGCACATATTCTGCCTCTTCTAGATTATAGTGAGATGTTATACAGTACCTGCTCTCTAGTGCAGACTGCAGCCTCCTACAAAACATTCAAATCTCTTCAACAAAGCTTTTTCTTGGCTGCCTCAAAACCACTCTGCCATCAAATTCATATTTTAATTACATTTTGCAACATTTGCTGTTGAGCACTCGCCACTGAGCCCCAAACCATTAGTTCCAAACAGTCCCCTTTAAAAGCTTCAAATTTAATTTGTACTCATGTTCCGTGTGGCATTTACATGATTCAAATCCTGGTGCAACTTCTTGGCTATACACGATTCGTCTATGTCACAGTCCTTGTAACTCTGATAGTACAACCGTGTGTGTTCATAAGGCAATGTTATAACTGCAAAATGTATCTTCTTTCAATGTCACTTAATTCACTAACTCTGCTAACGTTTGACATCTGATGAAGAAGACATTTTTTCTCTTGTTCTGCTTCATACATTTTGGACAATGGAGTTGATCAAGTTGCTTTTGTTTGGGCACCCTAAGCTGCCAGTTGGGTCCTTCTGTGTATGTTTTTAACACTTTGAGAGCCAGCGTACAATATATTCATACTTCGATTTCAGCCTAAAAAACAGCAGTTTTCAGTTGCCTTACGAGCACCATAGCTCCTCCGCTAATTGCGCTAGAGAGCTGTTCAAGGGCTCAAATGGATCAGCCAGTCTTCCAGTCTGCACTCGAAACAAAATTTTTTGGTTGGGGGGTGTGGATTTTTTGTGAGTGACGTCACAAGTGAAGTAGTTTTGGGGTCATTTTGCCTCATGTTGCCTGGCCTAGGGCCCAACCGCTAGGCCAAAGTGTTTCGCTGAAGTTTTCATTGGAAACTAGGCTCGAGTCTGAGTCTTTTAAGC
>JGI24159J19872_10009613_pt1 | contig 12670 bp, 7 predicted proteins | sample Ectturendosymbi4_FD_19872 | JGI IMG/M metagenome (IMG submission 19872)
GAAAACATGTTACAGTGATGCATGAGTGAAAACAGTTGGAAATGCAAGCAAAAATTATCAGTATCGTTTCACCGTCTTCAAGCTTGCATCAAAACTTTGTGGCGTCCAAATCTTCTTTAAACTGTTGAATTCAAACGTTTGGAGACTTTTAGATTTTCTTGATTTATCAATTTGTTGAAAAGTGTTTTGGATTTGTACAGACACCACAGTTATAAATATTTTCGTGAAACATAACTTTGAAATGTTTATAACAAGCACGCCAACATTGGCTACGAAGCCTACATCAAGTACAACTCGAGCTTTACATTCCTGCAACTTTAGAATGTACAGACTTCAACCAAACGACTGGTTGCGGCATGGCCTTCCGTACAATTTTACTTTCAAGTTCTTGAAAGCAGTTTGTTCTCAATGCATTTTGGCCTTGTATCTGTCCTGGGTGAATAACTTTGTACAACAAAACACCGCCAGCACTACGTAATATTGAAAAGTCAAAGTTTTTTTAGATTTTAGGAGTAATTCAGCAATGCTATTAAAACGATGTTTTGAGAAATTTGCAGTGAATGAAGACAATCGTCAAAACCGCTTGAATATGAGACGGGCAACACACAAAACACAGAAAACTTTTGTAGTTAGCCTTGCCCACTATGCTTCCTTTGCTCAGCAAATAGTTACAGCATACGCATAAGTTCATCTAGTGTAAATGTTTTCAATATTCTTCTTTTGGTTTTTGAAAAGATTTTGGCAATTAACTCTGTTCAAGATAAGACGCCTGCACAGTCGCTCATTGCGCATCACAGATGTGTTCTGCGCCTCAGCTAAGATTTGTGGCACCTTTGAGTTTTTCAAACTTGGGTTTAAAAGCTACGACCCACCAATTTAGAACCAATTTAGAGCGGTTCCTGCTTGACTTTAGGTCGTTTGCAATCGGCAGCTTGCTCCGGCTGTTGGTGGCTTCTTTTGTTCTGGAAAATGTAAGAAGTGAAGTCATCGCGAGCGAAAGCGCTGATGGCTGCAACGAATTACGCCATTTTACAGATTTGCGCTGCACTGCTTACCGAAAGGTACATGTTCGTGGTAGTCATAACACGAGGCAATCAGCAAAAGACAATTGCTTAATTCCTTTGAGACACCGAAAACAAGATCAAAACAGCTTCATTTACTTAGGGCCAAATTTTAGAACCCCATACCAATGACTATTGAAAACAAAAAATTGTCCAAATTCAAAAGTTTACCATGATTACCTATGAGAAAATTATAGTTTGTTTTGTTTCCACAGATGCACTGACATTAAAAAACTGGTTGAAAAAAATTATTTGTGTGTGTGCTGGATAGATTGTGAAGTTGACAATGATTGTCTGATCTTGTTGCTTTAACATTTACATTTTGTTTATATATATATATGAACGATGATGTTTAGTCTAGGTTTACGTACACTGAAACTTGTTGGACTTGTATGTTTTCACTTATTTTTTTGTTTACTATGGGCTACTGAAATGGGTAGCCTATGCGTAAGTGCTGTGTTATGTTGTCAAGGCCTTGCATGTGTGGTAACAGTGTTTCTACACGCGGTTTGGAACAGACTTTTAGTGGTGAAAGTGTTTCCAAAATATATCTATGTGAAACCGGTTCGCGGACAAATAACTATCTCTACTAAGTCAAATATTTGTTGTGTGGTAACGAGGTTAACTGTGAGCTACTGTTGTCGTTTTGCATAAAGTAGGTGGCCTTGAGCCGCGATATTGACTTTTCTGAGAACTACCACGCATTTTTGAGCGGTGGCCCTACTGTGGGAATGGCTGATATGTAGACTGATGGATGCGTATTTCTGCAGTTGTAAACTGGATTTAATTAAATCGAATTCAGAGTGTATTTTTTGACTTGTTCAATATGTGGTGTTATGTGTTGACTTATTGAAACGTCTCTAGTGATATTTGCATTTTTTATTTTTCACTATGTTGTTTCATTTGTATTTTGTTGTTTTGCGTGAATTTTGTTTGGGGTAGTGACTTAAGGACAGCTACGGCCGTTGCTTTCTGTCCCTGCATTCCTGACTACGTACTTGGTCGGGATGCAGAAATAAACGGAACTGAGACTTGTGTTCAGTTTCGAATCTGCAAAAGACTTTTCAGCTTAGCTGATTGTAAAGCTTTTGTGCAGATTTCTATCATCAGAAATGTTTTTATATTCAAGCGACTGTGATCGCGCGCCACGTCCACGTCATACTTTACTTACACATACCATAAAACGAGTTGGAACCACTGCTATAGAACTTGTCTATTATGAACAAACACCGGCAAGGACAAACAGATCGAGCGTTTGGGACAATGGATCCTTTCTCTGACGTTATTTAAATACAAGAAAGAGAACAGACCTTTTTCTTTAATGGTCGAAAGGTTGAAAGTACATGCGTTCAAATATAATTTAAACGATTGTTTAGAGCGGTCGAAACCGTTGGCAATATCATGGAAAATTTTGTTTGGCAATAAATCAGTTTTGACGGTGTCACACCCAGAGTAGGATTTTCTTAGCATCAATGCATGCACATTTTTACATACATCACCAAAACATCTCAAAAATTTTACAAGCATCTGTTCATTTAGCAATTATTAAATGGCCGACGTACTTCTGTATCCTACTCTATACTGTGCATGACACACGGGCCACAACGCTTTGGTACAGGCTTTCTTAAACTTGGGGCATGCACCCGTTGAGGGCGTGTAAGGTTCATAAGGGAGCGAGAAACGACAAACTGTCTGTGAGATGTCCATCGAAAGAAATCTTTTCCCAGGAAAAAGTCAGACACTACAGATCTTACAGAGTATATATTTCGCCTACGCAGTAGCCATCACCAACTCTTATTCAAACAGAAATAGTTTAGACATGCACTGAGCTATGGTTTAGTGATATAGTTTAACATATAGTTTATGGTTTTATAGTCTATGGTTTAGAGATACGGTCTGTGAGATATGGTTTAACATGCATTCGCAAACACGCTGGACAGTAAATTGCTGTTGATTGCCGAAAAGGCCCGTAGCCATAAATGGGCATTCGGGGGCTATGCCCTTCAATTTTTTTGTGCCCCCAAATTTTTCGTGCCCAGAAAAATTTGTTTTAAACATAAAACAAAATAAATCTTTCTCTCCTAAAAATTTATTTTGCCCCCTTAAATCTTAAGACCTGGCTGCGGATCTGTTGCCGAAGATGCGACAACCACGAATGAGTGTTTTGATGCGCTACATCTTTATTTTTTACCTAAATTTTAGGCCACGTATTGCTAAAGCTTAGCCACAATGATCCTGGCTCAAACGACCACATACTGCGTGGGTGCACAGCATGGGTAATGCTCTCATCACATTTACTGTGCAATAACAGTGGCGTTTCACAATGATAATGAAGTCGAATTGCATCGTGCGTTCAAAAAAGCATACAGTTTTTTAGCATAGTGCATGCAAGTGACATTTGCTTACGCTTCGGTGTAAAGCTTTGTGGACTGTCAACGAACGTGCTTGACAAAAGCCTTTACCGCATATGGTGCACTCATACGGCTTCTTGTCGCTGTGAATATACCTGCGAAAACAAGAATGAGCAATTGACTCACGGTTGCGCTTGACAGAGATTACGTTTCTTTTGGATCAGCAGAGGCGTTGTCGTCATCGAGACTAGAAAATGCAACGGGTTTGTACAACTTCATTCGTGAGCGTATCTATGGTGTAGATGTTATATAAGCGCATGAAAGTGCTTTTAGATATATAATTCAATGTATATAAAGATCCGGGCTTGTATTCGATTCTATTACAACAACTGAAATTTAGGTAAAACAAGCAAAACATATTATTTTTTCATCATTGACAAAATGTCTTTGTGGCCGGATGACATGGCTTTGCGGACCGTAGTTTTGGAGACCTCGGCAATAAAATAACCAAAAAAGAAAACGCTTTGCTCCAAATGCTGCTTGCTCTGGACGTTTCCTACTCAACTGATGGTTGACATTCATCGCCCAAATTGAGGTTTCAGAAAGGCAGTGGAGCAAGCGCTTTGATTAAGTTGCATCGCCCTGACTGACTTTTTAATAAATCAACAGCAAAATTTTTCTTGAAAAAGGCAGTGTTTAAATTTTGCACATCTCGTAGAACTGAATTATCCGTAAAACAAGGGTGATTTCACACATGTCAAGAACGCCACCGAAACTTACCTTTCAACGCAACGTCTCTATACTGGACCTATCTGCAAAGGTTTCGCTCGTTTACTGCATGTTGACAGTTAACTTGGCAGAGATTTTTGCATATAAGAACTTAAGACATGATCTTTGCGGTGATATTTTTGACTATGATGACATGGGTTCGGACTCAGGTGCAAACGCAAAACGTGCGCCATACGTTTATTATTTTACTGCTACTAGAAATGTAAGTGCAATGTCAGTCGAAAGAAAGTTTTGCAGCATAATGGTTAGACGTAGACAATTTCTTTACGTTTCAATTACAAGCTCACACCTCTGGAATTCATTTTGCACAAACTTGGTTTTTCCATCTTTAGACGTGAAAATGTTGATCAGTAAGGTCTGATTAATCAACGGCGAGAACAAGGGCTGTGTAATGGTACAAGTACCATCACACGGCGAAATGATGCGATAGTAACCACAAATAAATATCGAAGTTAGATGAAAAGTATATAATACTGGGCAGACCTAAGCAGCATAGAGTGATCATGGCATGTGATCTCTATCGCTGCTCTATCGTAGAAGGCTTTCCCCGTGTAGCGCTTGCCGCTGCGCAAAAGCTGTTAGAGGGCAACAATCGATTCTAATTACGCTGAAGAAAAATAGGATATCTTGTTTGCTTGTATACCAATAAAAATCTAAAAGGTTTCTTCTTCGGTGCTAAAGAGTATCCGTATCAACGTAATAAATATTGGGAACCTTCGGTGAAAATGGAAGAATGACGACCACGGTGTTTTTCTTAAAAAATTTAAAACATGTGGAAAACTGGGAAGTTTCTAAAATATCATATTTGACGCTATACTGTATGTATAATTCATTGTCAATAGTATGTTGGTACTGGTTTTAATGAAGACTGTAGGAGCAGTTAAAGGGAGCACCACATATTGAATAAAAGCTTAATTCATCTATTTAGTAGTCATTAAGATACCCTGATAACCAGCGTCTCATATTTTGTTGAAGAAGCGTCACAACTTCATGCAGTTTCTAGGAAAATGCGTTTTGCATCTTTTCTGTCTTTTAATGAAACCGATATTACAACATTTGCACATGGTAATTTGACCCAGTAAAATTACTGCATTGGTAGCATTTGACGTTTCAAAGGATGATAATTTAACAGTGTTTGCAACTGCAACTATGGATGTCATTCCACAATTAGTTAAGGCAATTCCTACAAACTTCTTCCACTTTTGGTGCGCATGCTGCAGTTTGGAAAAAAACGACGCACGTAATTGTCATTCGACACGCCCTTTGTAACTTTTAACAGGCCGTCTCGAAAAAACAATTCATAAATGATTTGGACTGGACAGAAACTATTGATTTAATTTACAGAAAGTGCCTTTTGTCACTGCAACAAAATAAAACTCTAGTTTTAGAATTTGTTTGCAATTTAAGTGATACAGCCTTGATTTATTTAGTAAAAAAGGTAAATGCTTTATAAACATGTTAATTCTGTGATTTGCAAGTGGTGTTGATCAAGTTGTAAAAGGTGTGTTGCAGTTTTCAACTGTATTTGTACAAGAGTTTTGTGTATAAGATAACAAACCTACGCGTTCAAAAAGATTGTGTTGTGGCGAGAAACGAATAGATCTTTCTGTTCTTGGTAGTAAAACTTTAAAAAACCCTGGGTTTGGGAAAAAAACAACACAAAAATGAAAGTCAGGTTTGCAATGGCTGCGAAACGTGGTCTATCCACATTGTTACGTTGATAAAAAGCTGTCTAAAAGTTGCTCGAAAGCGGAAAATATTTCTTAGAAGAAACTTTGCTCTGTCGGTAGTTGTTTCCCAAGCTTCAATAACTGTGTATGGTTACGAAAATGCACGTTTCAAACTTATGGGCTGCGATTTAGTGATTCTCAAACAGTGTTCTATTTATGGTGGAATTGAAATGCCAAGAGCAACTTTTAACTTTTGTCAAAGTAATAAAACCAGCGTGCGGAATATTGAAACTAGTAAGCCTACTGTTAAGAAAATTTAATAAAAGTTAGGAAAATTTGTTAGTTCACGTAAGTGAAGTATGCCGTAGTTAGATTTCAAAACTTTGAAATGGATCTCAACTCAAAAGTACAAAGACCGCCTAAAATTGCAACTTTCTGATTGACTTGAATGAAGGTTATCACTGGAATTGATGTCGATCTAAACCCCGATGTTAATACTCTGACCGATACAATAGCTTCCGTAGCATCGCATCATTTCTTAATTCATTTTAATTTTATGTTAAAGCGAAATACATTTTTTACAGATAAAATCCAGGAGAGAACATTTCTGTGGTATATTTAAATAGTAATTACTAAGCTATTTTTACTCTGATTGTGGGAATTCTATACTTTGCTATTGATTTTCACCAGGGGTGTAGTGCCAGAAAAAAAGGTGTGGGAACGCCGTTCCCACAACAAATCAAAAGGAATATTGCACCAAATACTTCGAATAAAGTAAGCATTCGCCTACAAGAATTTCCACACTGAATCTTCCTATTTTACTGTAGTGCTACGGTGCTAAACACGAGATAACTTGTCACTTATTCATTTATGCTGCTCCAGGCACTACTCGTAGAAAATGAAATGAAAAATCTAGTCTAGATCTTCAGGCAACGTTGTTACTGCGAAAAGTTGTGGGAACGCCTTCCCACATAAAACAGGTGTGGGAACGCCGTTCCCATACGTTCTTACACCCCTTCGCCCCTGATTTTCAGGCAAGCCAACTTGAAGTGTCGAGATCAGTGGCGGATCCAGGGGGAGCAGTTTGGGGCAACTGCCCCACCAAACGTCTGTGGCGCCCCGTTAAAATGGCGCCCCTCCAGTGGCGATTCCAGAATGAAAAAAGTGGAGGCCACTGCTGGGCTAAGGGAAAAAGTGGGGGGAAAACATAAATGTCTCTCCTGCATGGTGACTTTCCGTTGTAATGAAGATTAATTTGCTATGGTTAACCTTATCAAACCCAACATAGGCTTGTGAATATCGTCAGAACCGTCGCCAGAAAGTCTTCAATAGGGGGCTTTACGTTTGTGCAGGGTTGCTTGACATTCTAAAAATTGACAAAAACTCCACGGATTTACAGTGTTTCATATTTCAATTTAGGGGTCTTGGAGCTTTGTTTTGGGGGGCTAAATAAGCCCACCAAAGACCCACCGCTACGGCGGAACTGGATATCGTTAAATATGACCTAGCGTTATTATTAGAGACACCTAAGCTCCACTAGATGCAATCGCACTCTTGCATTGCTGAGTCGAACATCCTGTGCTAAACATGTAACTTCCACAGCACTACACTCTGACTCTGCACAAGTAAAACGAAACACAGTTTCCTAGCCTACACAATTTTGCCGGTACCGGCCTCACATGAACGAAAACAATTCACATGAAAGCGAAGTGGTTCCAACGACGAATGCTATCCTGACACACAGAAAACTAGGCTGTTGATAGCCAACTATTTTCGTCAAACTATTCTTACTACTAAGCAAGTTTTTTTTAAATAAACCATCTGCCAGCAGATTAGTGGCTATGACTGAAGACTGATTCGTTTTTGTGATCGCTTACGAACACTTTGTGATGTAACAATAACAATGTTATGCAACTACTATCACAAGTGTAATACGATGTGTAGCGTGGGTAGGGTAAGGACATTTCAATGCACTATTATGCAGTTAACAACAGCGAGGTTTCGGCACCAGTCGACCAGTGCAGTGGCGTAGCCAGCCCACAAATTTTGGGGGTGGCAATAAATTTTGGGGGTCAAAATGTTTGATTTCAGGCGAATAACACTATTTTGCTTAGAAAAACGCCTCTCAAAGCAAAAATGACTATATTTTCTAAAAATTGGCGGGAGCATGGTCCCTTTGGCCCCCCTGGCTACGCCTATGGATCAGTAGCACCTAAACGAGCAAAGCCGCGCCGCAGATAGGTGTGTGTGTATTGGCGTTTTGGGCGTGTACCTGATAAGCAAGATGTAACAGCAGGCATAAAACTTGCTCAGCAGATATTCCTAACAAAGTCGTTCATTTTAATATTCACACTAAATTTTTATCTGACTGATCCTCAAAAACTGACTTTTAAACCCTGCGTTAATCTATGCCGGTAATTCCCAACAGGGTCCAGACGGTCCACCTATCCCATAAGATGGTTCATGGGCCAAAAAGGATTGAGAGCCACTGATTTATGCCTATCTTGACATAAACCCAACACGCACCACCTCAAATAAACCAGAAGAAACAATTAGACAAATAGACAATGAACAATACCATTCTCACACAAATCCCTGCACCGTCTACGTCAGCATTTCATATCAACATCAATTCAGTGTAAGTTAATCCCATCATGTCGACTGTCAAATTCATCAACGAGGCCATCTAAATCTATTTTTCAGCTCGTACCCTTTCAATTGAAAGTAGAGCATCGCTACCCAATCTTTCACTGGTCATGGAATTTCTGAGAAGTGTTTTCACTAATTTCATTTTTGAAAAAATGCTCTTGCATGAAGCGCTGGTGACCGGAAGAGTTACAGCTATTGAATAACAACTTGTATAAACAATCAAATGCACCTTTGTAAGGAGCTATAAATGAAATAAATTGTCCGAGCGATGTAGGCATCTGCGGTTCTTTCCGAAGCAAATACTTTACCAGAAGTGTTTCATGCTTAAATCATTTTCACTAATTGAATATGCATTTGCGAATTTAAAAAAATGTTCTTCTGATAGAAATGTTTGACCTCCGGGTCAAAGAGCTGCAATGCCGGAAAGAATTGCTCCTGAACCATTACAAAATATCATTACAAAGTTCTATGAGATTGCAGGACATGAGTGGTAGACTTAAAACTGAAGTCACAACCAGTTGCGTAAGATGCTTCGAAGTCATACGAGACACAAGGCAGCAGCACACACGCCTACAGTTAGGATAAATTCGGATAAATTAACTGAAACTAATTCTTAATGCTGTCGCAAACATTTTCCTATTGGGACAAGCATCAATCTGCTGACAGTAATATAATCCAGTTCTACCTCACACTGAAATGCATGACAGATCGATCGTCCCACTTATAATGACTGTTAATTAGCTTCAAACTGAACCTTTCACCACTAAAGCCGCGGTCTGACTAAATCTCACGCAGGATCCCAGCAACCACTGATGTGTGTCGTCATAAACAACTCCCATTACCCGGCCGTCAAAACCAACAATCCAGCTTATCATGCATTTGGGAAACATTGAATGCAGGCAAGAGTGCTTCTAAATTATCGTTTAAAATTTTGCTGGCTGAAAGTCATTTGCTGTATATGTCAACCAAACGGACTTGAACGTGAAATTAAACACAAAACGGGGGGGCCAAACAGGGAGCCAGCCTGAAATCTCGGGGGGGCATGGTCCACTCAGGCCCACCCTTAGAACCGCCACTGCGCCCCTCTGATATAAATCCGCGCCTTTTTCGTGTCTATAGAAGTAGAAACATAGACAAAAAATACTCTAAACCAGGAGTCTCCAAACTACGGCCCTCGGGTCAAATGCGGCCCGCGAAGACATTTCATTCGGCCCGCAAAGCCGTTTTGTCAACGACGAAAAAATATAATCACGAAGATTTGTTGACTTGGAAGAATATAACATATCCCGAAACAATCACATTACGCAAGATGTCCGGCCCTTTACATGTTTTGTATTAGCTTATGTGGCCCTCGAACAAAAACGTTTGGAGACCCCTGCTCTAAGCAATGTTTTACACTTCGCTGAACGTCAGGATTTACGTGCCGGACTTTGACCTACCCTCTTGTCGACTGGGATCAACAATGTTATTCTTTAGTAATAATACTACTATGCCGTTTCTCTTCCGCGTAAGAACTTCCCAGCCTTACTCAGACCAGGCAATCACAAACGCGATCGCTTTAGCTCAGGGGTTCCCAACCGGGGGTACTCGTACCCCCAAGGGGTACGAAGATTGAACATCAAGGGGTACGAAGATCCTTGGGTCACAGAGCAGCTTATATATCTCTTATAGAGCAAGATATATCTCAACATTTTTTGGGGGTACTAAGAATGCTCTGACCTGACAAAGGGGTACGAGCAGCAAAAAAGGTTGGGAACCCCTGCTTTAGCTAGTACAGTTCTGGACCTGCCGCTGGCCTGTGCAAAATTGGTTTGTTTTTATTACAAGTTAATTTTTTGTCTGATGGTAGCCTTGAAAAGAAAAGTTGTGGTGAACATAAGAATGCAATAAACATGGAAAACTTATGATTGACGCAAAATTTTAGAAGCCTGCTAAGCGAAAAACCAGTTTCAGGTCCACTACCAGTGCGGTCCTTGAGTCAGCAGCAGATTTGCATCATAGTTTTGCAACATGAAGGTGAAGGGATGAGTTTCTTGCGGAACTGATGCCGCTGATTGAACCATCCATAATGCATCGTGTGAAAAGCCAAAGCAACATATGTACGTTAGCAAACAACTTGCAGCTATCTGGTGAAAATGCATTGAGCGTGCTCCAGTAGCTCAAGGAATCAGGATCTAACAATCCAATGTACAACACCTCATTACCTCAAATGGGAACAATGCAGTGTAGTATTGAATTACTAAGTGGTAGCACTACACGGCACAACAACCAATGGTACTGTCGCAGTTAGCTCCCTTTAACCATGGGCGTCGGACAGGAGCACCAGGAGGGGCATTGACGCCCCTGGATTTTGAAAAGTTCAGCAAAAAGTGTGGCGTGGTGATCCGCCAGATATAACGTTAAATTCGTGGTAGCAACTGTAGATTCTACGCAGTCGAGTGGGGAACTCTGTCACTGTTACGCCGCGGGTCTTGGGTTCGACTTGCCAGTCAGGTGGCTCAAGGCGACACAGCATTGTGGCTGCAACAAAAGGTTGTTTTCGAGTGGGAAAAAACAAATTTCACCACTTTTGCTCTTCTCTAGAAAAATTTTGGAAAAATCCCCTAGCAGCCCCAGTCCCGTCGCCACGGGGGGCTTTGGTGAACTTAGCCCCCCAAACAAAGCTGCAAGCCCCCTCAAATTGAAACGTGAAGAACGATAAACAGGTGCATTTTTGGTTAATTTTACAATGTCAAGCCCCACAGCAAAACTGCAAAGCCCCCCATTGAAAACTTTCTGGCGACGGTTCTGAGCAGCCCCCCACTGAAAAAAGCCCTTCTGACGCCCGTGGCTCTAACACAGAAACTTCGGCAAAATACCTACCGTATTTATTCGACTGTAAGGCGCGGCTTATAAAGTTTTTTCATCATTTCCTGCGGCTTATAACAAGGGCGGCTTATATTTTCTATTTCTTTACTTTATCGAAAGCACAGATGACGCTCAGGCTTTGCTTGGCTGCGTTTATTTCGACCAAACTTTTTTCACATTCTATTCTCTTCAGCATCACGCGCACATCTGTCACAGGAGGGATTATGATGAACAGAAGACAGTTGTAGTGGTGAAGCATCATTGCCAGGGTTGCCAGTATTAAACACGAAACGTGCTAGTACGCGAAAGTATCTCGAGGCTTAGGTACCCTATGTTAAAGTGCACCTTACAATCAAGGGCGGCTTACATTAATTTTTAACACCATTTCGTGCGGCGTACATTCAAGGGCGGCTAACACCCGAGTAAATACACCTTGGTGGAATGAATAACTGGCTTTACGCGGTCATGACAATGTTTGTTGAGTGGTTCAACATTTGGGAGGCAACGGCGCCCTTCGCTCAGGTGTGTAGCCATGTTTTATGGTTTGGGGGGTCAAAATACATTTTTAAGTGGAGGATTTTTGTTTTTATTGCGTGTTGAAACAAATTTTTCTGGGCACAACAAAATTTGGAGGACAGTGTTCTCGAATGCCTCTAAGTGGCTATGCGCCTGGTAATATGTGGTTTTTGATCATTTTGCTGCAGTTCTAAACCCGTAGACAAATCACGCCGGCCACGAAAAGAAAAATTTGGCATGGTGGCGAAATCTGCAACTGACCGACAGCTAAACGCTTAGTGTATTGGTCAGGTCATTCCCCTTACTTCACGTAACTTTGCACAGTAAAAGCAATCTTCTGGTGCAAATTTGTAACTTTTCACTGGTGCCTGTGGTGTTGGATGACATTCGTGGTTTTAAACTGGTTACAGGCTGATTACCGTCTATACTCGATTATTAGCCGCACTTTTTTACCTGGGATATGGCCTGTATTTTGTCTGCGGCTTATACGCGCAACATTCCCAGAGGGACAAAGTTTTCTATCAGCTATAGCCTTGACGGAACAGAAGATGACATTCTCTGGACAGATGTTCGCAACGATGCGTTGGTTTATTGTTTCATGTGACTCAGCCAACAACCAGAAGCACCATAAAAGCCATCGCATGCAGTAAACCAACCATTAGCGAATATTAGAGCAAATGAAAACGCAATGGCACAATAGCTGATCAGTGTAAACAACGAGGGGCGCTGTGTCATATAGGATTGGCGAAAGACCGTGGCGGTCATCTAGTCAACCAACCCCGTTTAT
>JGI24159J19872_10009614_pt1 | contig 12670 bp, 14 predicted proteins | sample Ectturendosymbi4_FD_19872 | JGI IMG/M metagenome (IMG submission 19872)
ACACCTTGAGTCACTTCGCAAGAAACTAACATCACGCGTCGCACTCCTGAGGCGGCTTGCTGGAGCAACAACGTTGCGAACAGCCATCCTAGCCCTGGCGCATTCAACTGCAGAGTACTACGCTCCTGTTTGGTGCCGCAGTGGTCATACCCGCCTTACTGAACCTGCCATCAACGACGACTTGCGAACTGTGACTGGATGCCTGCGTCCTACACCAGCGGACAACCTTCCAATCCTCGCAGGCATCCAACCTGCTGAGCTTCGTCGCAGAGGAGCCACACTGTCCCTAGGACGCCGTGCCATGGAGCCTGGACACCTGCTCCACTCAGCGCTCACCCGTCCATCGTGTGCAGATGCACGGCGCCTCAAATCGAGACACCCATTTGTACCCGCCGTACAACAACTCATCAGTTTTTCTGACAACAACATACGCGCGGCGCAGTGGGTGGATCATCGAATGGAACGCGGAGTGGGCGGACAACCCCACAAGGCTCCGCACTTTAATTCCAGACACGGGTACACCCCCCCCAGAATGACCCTCCCAAGAAAATCCTGGGTCCGGCTCAACCGTCTCCGCACCGGTGTCGGACGTTTCCGCTCCTGCCTCTACAAATGGGGCATGGCCTCCTCTGCGGCATGTGAGTGTGGCGCAGAAGAACAAACCGTCGACCATGTTGTCCTCCACTGTCCAATCCATCGATCTCCCCACGGACTACACGGCCTGACGGTTCTGGACTATGAGACAACCGAATGGCTGCTCAACACCTGCCCCGATATCTAGGCGAGCTAGCACCAGGCAAAAGAACTCGCCCAAACGAAAGAAGAAGTCCTTCTGGAGACGTCCACAGCATTATGCCATCATTATTTATTGTTTTGTGTAGAAGCAGACTTACAGTAAAATAAAGCCTGAGTTAACGCGTAACTGTTAAATGTCAAGGACAAGCTTATGACTAAGTACTTTGATATAGGACGACCAAGTGAACGTTCTTCTTTTCTTACAATGTCCAAGCTCGTTGCTAAGCAACGTAGAAATCAGCAACTGACGGTTGCACCTCAGCTCTAAACAGTGAAATTAGCCTCAAAAGGAATTTAAATTACAAGCTCACATACACCTTGAAATGGACGAAGAACTGGCGCGAAAACTAAAATCGGCCTCAAATTTGTATAAAATTGCAAAAAAAACCCAATATCAAAACACCCACCACCAGCCACCGGTGCATCTGAAGATGAGGGCTGCAAAGCCGTCGTCGGGGGAACCGCGGCATTTTTTGAACTGGAGCTTGAAGCGACGAAATCTCCAGCTGCACCGCAGACAGCATCGCTGGAAAAAGACGAATTGCCGAAAACGAGCTCGAGCAGTCGACTTTCCTCCTCCTCGCTGCTACCGCCAAGCGCCGCGGCGCCGTCGTCGCCTGCGAGACTCGACGCGCCGTTCAACCATTCCAAGGCTATGTCCCGGTCACGGTTCCCTGCGTTCTCACGCGACAGGTCGTCGTCTTGCGACGTTTTGCTGAACGGTTTCGCGTCGTCAGACAAAACCAGCAACGGTTCGTCATCTTCATTGTCTTCATCTTCTGCTGCTGTGATCACGTGACCGTGGAAACCAGTCGAGGGTGACGGCTGGTCGTTTTCAGAGCTTGGCAATTCTTTGCTTGCGAAGAGCTTCTTGGCGGAACTGCTGCTCGCTTTTTCGAGGGTAGAAAACGTCTCTTCGCTCTCCCACCTGAGCCAACAAGGCAAACACGGAATAAGACTGAATCAACTGGCACGAGGTTGCTTGCAAATGGTTCGAGGCTGGTATCCGTGCTTTTACTGACATTCATTTCTATCCAGAGCAGTTGCCTATACGCAGAGCCTCTGAGAGAAATTTTACCTGGAGGTACGAAGACCGTTATAGAAATAAATTAAACGCTATACCGATAACTGGCTTAAAGTGGTAATTTTGAGCTTGAATACAGAAGAATTCAATGTGCGTAATTTCATCTTCCTGGGCCACGGTACCTACCGGGTCTGGGTACGATGTACCTCTTGTACCCCTCTCCCGCAGGCCCTGCCTCTAGGTGAATATCGTCAAAACACAATGCTTGCCAAAAAGTTCAACACTGCGCATACCTTGATCTATCGTCCACTTTGAGGAAAACTTCTTCCAGCGTTGTGTCGCTGAGGCCGTAGCCTCTGACGTTCAGGTCGTCCATTTTCGGGGGCAACTCCTCGAAGAGACGTTCGAAGCAGCCCTTTCGTGCCGCTTCCAAAGGCAACGTGAAAGAAATTTCGTGCGTCGTGTCGGAGCTGAGCACAGCAGACGGAACATGCTCTTGCACGAACCTGTGAATGAGGCAATCGCGTTTGTGACAGAACAATAGTGCAGATGGCAAAGTTCACAAGTTCACCAACATCTTTCGTGGTTTGGTGTGTACAGTGTACACAAAAGCTTCGTGCATTCCAAAAATATCAGACCGTAAAAAGTTGGAAGCACGTGCTTGGTGGTTTTCCTATAGAATTCTAAATAATTTTAAAATAATCGATAATAATTATATTGAACACTTGCCTCTGATAATAACCGTTTCATCCAAGTTTGCGCTGTACTAAGTTTGGCAACTGATTTTTGATTGTATGCTCGAGGGGGCAGAGGTACACCCTCAGAGTCCCGGATGTTTGGAAACGCGGTTACGACTGCCCAGTGTCTGTTGTTGGTGCGTTTATTCAGCAGCAGTTCCCCCGATACGCTTTATCGACTCTGAAATATCCGGCATCAGCGCCGTACATTGTTTTAGTGTGGCAGTGCAGCACACAGTTTCGGTTGGGGAGGTGCTCTACCTGAACGGTCGCCAGGTAACGAGTCCTACGTGTTTGTTTCGGGTCACAAGGGAAGACAAAGTTGTTTGTAACTGCGAAAGACAACGGGTTTTTCCAAGCGAAACAGTAATTCTCGCCGCAGCTATTCAGCAGAGCGAAAGAGTGACACGAAACTTCACACACGAACGACTCACTTGGAAACTTTGTTGTCGACGGCTTGCTTGCTGCATTCCCCGCTGACGCTTGGAGATGCTGGTTCAGTGGCATAAGATGGCGCGTCGGTATTCTGCAGAAAAGAAAATAGCGGTTATTTGCACCTGGTTGAGTTATTGTCGGCTTTTGCAAAATAAGCTGACTTGCACTCAGCTGGCTGCGAAGTCAGCAAAACTAATTTCAGACGGTTGTCAAGAGATATTTAGATTTCGAATATTTTACCCAAACATCCTAGAACGCAAGGCTTCTTTGGTAAAGCAACATTTTCTCTGGGTGGAGGCATAAAGTACTCAAAAATTGGTTGCTGCGCAAATCCAGCGATTTACTTGATGTCGAACGATCCTTAAAGTCAACCATGTTACCACTCCTTACTTTATTTCAGCAGGCTTATTAAAATTCCTTATCACTTGCTGCACTCAACGTTTCCCTGGTAAGAAAACAAGACTTTTGTGCAACGGGGAAACACCTAAAACCCCAGCTGACACGAAAACAACAAAGATTCAAATCGACACTTTTCATCATGAAATTTTCTCAGCCAAGTTTCGGACCAGTGCAACTTTGTCACTGCGGGATTTCCCAGTTCATTTGCGTTCGTCTCAGCTCGTGACGTAAACGACGGATGACGTCAAGCATCCTTACCTTTTTCAGCAACGTCAGTTGGTAGCCGTCGCCATAGTTACTCTTGAGAAACATGGAGCTCCCGACGCACTGCAGCTTCCCGTTCGCAATGATGGCGATGCGATCGCCTGATGCAAAACGCAAGTTTTTCATAAAATAAAACACCGGCAAGCAAGTGTCTGTCACGTAATGAATGCGCGATTGTTACGTATGACCGACCGTCAGCGATAAACGTTTTTGCCAGACTTGCGTGCGATATATTCAAACGGCGCCACCGTGACGAGCACCAGGATCGTGACTGGCAAATCGCAGAAGCGATTTCTCGCTTATGGTATGCTTGAAGCGGTGTGAAGTTAAGCTCGAGGCAGCAAAACCTCGAAAAGCGCGACCGCGAAGAAAACCTACCGAGGAGATCGGCCTCGTCCATGTGGTGCGTGGAGAGCAGAATCGTGCGTCCCTCCTTGTACTTGACGATCAAGTCCCAGATCGCTCTTCGCGCGTACGGGTCGACGCCCGCGGTCGGCTCGTCCAGGATGACGGTGCGCGAACCGCCAACAAACGCTGAGGAGGATAAGTTCAAGTCGCAAACTTCGCGCGGCAATAATTGTTCGTTTACAAAAACGAACTGAGGCTTCTTTCTTGAGAAGTCCACAATTCAAGACGGTAACTATTGAATTTTGTGAAAGGAGTCATTTTACTAAAATTACAAATACTCGCAATAAAGCAAACTTCTTTACTCTGATACGTCGACGAAACCTTTGAGACCTTCCCCAACGCGAGTTTTGGCAAATCCTTTTGCAAAAATATCAGGTTGCGGTTTCCCAAGCATTCCAGCTAAATGTGGCATGCCGTCTGCATTTTAAAGCGAACTACTTAACTAGGAATGTCTTACAGCTGCTGTTTGATGTTGGAACACCAAAAATAGAGAAGTGTTTAATTTGAACAGCCTAATGATAAAGACAACGGCCAAAAGGAACGACGTAAGAGACATTTCATAACGTTTCGGTGACCACTGTTGCCATCATCAGCACAAGCATATGAACCGCAGTGAGTCGGCTGCAAGTCTTTGTAGGTTAATGAATAGGCGGTACTACTTTTGTTGAAATCCAACCAACAGGTTGTGAAAGAAATTATGGAAAAACCGACCATTTTTGGGCAAAGTCCTCGCATTCACAATCATGCGCAATTTCGACCAAAGTTAAAAGCTCAACACAGCATTCCACGGCTGAACATAGTACGCTCACAGCAACTTTACGTATTCGCTCAAGCAGAACCACACCATCCCAGACACTTCTGTGACGCACTGACGCAAACAAATCAGAGGCTTGTCTTGTCGCACAACGCCAAATCAAATATTGTAAAATACGTTACCAATGGTAACGGATAGTGGTTGTTTAATTCCGCGTGGCACATTTTCTTCGCTTCGTTGACAGACTTAACATCTCCATCTTCGAGCGCTATACCTTAACTCTGCAGTTCTGAGCCACACGCCACGTAATCGTTGCTGCGTGGAGATCGCACAGCGTGAAATACAAATCAAATTTTGTAAAGTACGCTACCAATGGCAACGGATAGTTTTCGTTTCATTCCGCCAGAGAGTGTTTCCACTTTAGAATTTCGCTTCTCCCCTAGACCGATGTCGTCCAGGAACTGGTCCATCTCTTTCAGTATATCAGACGTGGGGACGCCCTGTTGAACGAAATAAAGTATCTTGTGATTGGGCGCATACATTGCTGAAGTAGGGGGGATGCCTCTCAAGCAAGGTTTGACTTCCAACGTTTTGCCTGGTCGGAGGATAGACTCAAATTTATTTTTTTCAGGCCGTTTTCACTTCTGTTGCTTTCTAAACTCACAAAATTACAGCGTGAGAAGGCGGGAGATGGAAGAGCAAGCGCACTCTAGCAGCTTAAAAACTGACAAATCGTAAAACAGGTAAAAACTTTCATAAAATTTGGGTGAAAGCTCTTTGAAATTTCGTAAGGGGTTGGAAAAGTTTTGAAAGCGGGCCAAAATTGCTGAAAACAGAATTAAAACTACTCGAAAGAGTGATGTTTAACTATTTTCAATCATTCGGATATTTTAACGAAAGTAAACGCAAATAATTTTAAGCTGCGCAAGGTTGGCTAGAAATGCAAAAGATCGGACAAAATTCTGCCCCACTTAAAACAAGTGCTGTACGTTCCTCCACGAATCTGCGCTAATGTTAGGACGACTGATCAGTCAACACGCCCAGATCATCCAATACTGCCCACAACTGAACAGCCTGATGTTTGTTTACAGGGTATACATTAAAAACCCAAGCAGGTCGATATACTCAAGCTGTGGAGCGAACAATAAAGAAAACCTTACTTTGAGCCTCGCGTAGAACCACAAATGCTCTTCGACTGACAGCACATCGAACAGGACGTTGTGCTGAGGACACATCCCCAGGCTTTTGCGGATTTCGAGCATTTCGCTGCGGATGTCGCAATCGTAGATGTATGCAGTGCCCGAGGTGGGCGGGATCAGACCTGTCAATCAGCGCAAACTGAACCAATTAGAAGCTTTCGAATGGAAGCCGATTTCTTCAAACAAGCAATCACTCAAGGCAAAAGAGATCATGCAAAATCCAAAAAATAGAAATAAGACTGCCACAACGTCTCAGCATCATTGTGTTTGTCTCAGCATTTCAAATGACGCACCAGTCAGAATGGACATTGTTGTCGTCTTTCCCGCTCCGTTATGGCCTAAAAACGAAGTGATCTGATCCTCGTACAAGTTGAGAGTCAACCGATCGACTGCCCGTTTCTTGCTGCGACTGTATTTCTGTGGAAGCACGAAGTCATTGGGAAAACAAATAAATCCTGCACGTCCGTTCCAAAATATAGAATCATCTTTTTTTCAGGTTCAAATCATTGAAATGAAACAATCAATATGAAGATTTCGAAGCTGTAGCGCGTTTATGCCGACAAGCAGCGTGGGTGAGCCGTCGTAAAGTAAATGGACCTCATTCTTGTAAGTTGAAAACAAGTGACCAGATACAGTTGAGACTATTTCACAACAGATACAAGCCGCTGCGCAGATGTGTTCACGCTGAACAAACGCAGACAATACGGCTGCGACGTAATCTGCCGCAATGTCTCCGTCAAACGCTTTCGTCATGAACGTTACAAGCTGTGATCCACAACAGCGAGAAAGGCATTAAAGCCACAGCCTGAAAACGAGTCGCTCCTCACCTTGGTTAACTTTTGCATGCGAATGCCTCGCGGAAGATTGGCCGGTTCCGGTTCGATGAGCACGTCGTCGTCGAAATCGACGTAATTCTCTTCAGCAGTTACGTCATTTCCGCCATTCAGCAAACGAACCCACAGCCGCCTCGGCGAGCAGCATTCGGTTTCAGTGCCACCGCGGCCCATCCAGTACGACTGTGACATCACAAGAGGCGTTGTTTACGTTTGAAAACAACCAAGTCGAATTCGAAACAGTCGCAGGGTTCTTAAACAGCAGAGAACGCCAGCACACAACTTACCGCTGTTAGGGGGAAGTACCACGGCCTGGGAAGGCCATACTGGCCGGGAAAAACAGCTTCTATATACCAGGTCAAAATGGCGTAAAGGAAAATATCAACAACAAGCATGTACATCGCCTGCAAAAGAAAAAAGCGGATCTTCTTTTCGGTCGGAAAAGTACAAGTCGAATGTTTTCAAAATTGTTATGAAGTGTTGCTGCTTCAGAAGAATGTGGACGACTACGGTGGCGTAGCCAGCCCAAAATTTTTGGGGGAGGGCAAAAAAATTTGGGGGACCAAAATGTTTGATTTTAGGCGAACAACAGCATGTTTGTGATAACGCCTCTCAAGCACAAAATGACTAGATATGCTAAAAATTTGGGGGGCCATGGCTCCCTGGCCCCCCTGGCTATGCTTACGGACGACTACGGTATTAACATAAACAGAGGCAGTGGACCGCGGTCACGTGATTACAGGAAGCAGCGGTGCGACCGCAACGCGTTTGCTTGTATTCAGAGCAGCAACAACCACGATTCGAACGCGCGCTGCGGCACTCGGAACGCACCTGGTACAGGCTGAACGTGTCGCCTTCGATCGGCGTGAGCGCGATGTTGTTCCACTGTATTCCGTAGCCGGACAGCTCGTACAGAGCGAAGTACTTNGCGCCGAGACCGAAAGCTGTCGTCGACATTAGNGACTGAAATAACAAGAAGAAATGTGAAATAATCGTAAGCAAAGCAATTATTCACCACCAGTGTTTCCTCTTGAGAAAAATTATCACTGAGAACATGTTAGTTTTTAAATGGTGAGCATGCAATTGCGCAACCATGTAGAGACACACAACAAATGACGCGTTTCAAGCCATAGAAGGCCTGTATGCAGTATGTACACGATATTGAATTTGGAATGCTGCAAGTACACGAGAATGAGATTTCACTGCGCAAATGGTCTGGAGTAGTGCTGCGCATGGTTGCGCAACTTAAGAGGGAGCATTGTTAACCACCGTGCTTTCGAGAGGTGGTGTTCGTTGAAGTTGCTTGTTCGATGCTCGAAGGGCTGCGCCAGGAGGGCGAAGCAAATCGATTGGACGGACTACGTCACAGTGGTTCTTAACCTTTGTACCCTAAGGGCAATACTTTCTCTATCCAGTACACCTTGACTGTAGTCATGAGCACAATAATTAGAAACCTACCTATCTTTATTGTGTTTTTACATCAAAATTTCATTATGAAAAGAATTCGAGTACCCCTTGAAGCATTTTTGCGAACCCCTATTTGAGAACCACTGGACTACGCGACAAATTCTGGTACGAGCACAAAAAAGCTGTCTATGAAAAGAAATCCTTTCTCAACTAAGTTCTTACAGAGTATATATTTCGTTTACTATGTACGCATCATCAGCTCAAAGCTTATACTGTATAGTGCTTTGGAAGAGTGCGCTGTGCGAATTTCTTGGCAATTTAACACCATTGCGACTTAGCTTCACCAACATTGCGATTTAAACACACTCTCAGCCTCCGTATTTGCAACAGGATTAACAGCCGATTGCCGTTAACAACCAGACGATTCACTATTAGCGTTGTTCAAGTGCAATTATAACTTGTTAGAGCGCTCGACAGATTGTCTAGCTGACGACGGCAGTGGAGCTGTCGCCTGTTCACAGGAGCACTCAGTGCCACATGAACACAATGTCTCGTCAGTCGCAGCCAAATGGAAAAACTGGCAGCTCTCGAGCAGTTACCACCACAAAAAACACTGTTGATAAAAAGCCATGTCTTGGATTTTGATAAGGCTTAGCAATGTTTCTTGCAATAAAATTGAGACGCGGGTAATTTTGTTTATATAAAAGTTAGAGTACCTGCGACACGCAATTACCGGCGTGTGTCGTATTTACTGCGAAGAAGTATAACATCCACAAGAGCAGAAAAGCTAAGCATAGCAATATCAACGAAGGACAGACGCACCCCACATATTTTCGAGAACGTTGGCACGGTCTGGTGTAGTACGAACTCTTGTATCGACATGTACGCGTATGGGAGGTATGTCATGAAATACACGATCCCACTGCAAGCTGACGCTACTTTGGCGCGAGAGAAGAGAACGCTTAAGAAGAAACTGAAAAACAAGCAGAAGCATCATTAGGTTGGCGCGGCTGTACTGTTAAGTAGAAATTGATTTGAAATATTTTTCCTGATTTTTATGTTGTTGTACATTTGGTCTCGGCAATCTTCTTTTCTGTCAAAGCTGCAACCTTAAAATGTCAACGAAGCGACGAAAAAATCGCGAAAATCCGCCCTAAATTTGGCGAAAAACACAGGAAATCGCTTAAAACATCGAATGAGGGCCGCGGCAAGTGAATTAAACATACCAGGCGCGCACTTCGCTGATTAACTTCTAGAATCTCAAGTGAGGTAGGTTTAGGTGTTTTCTTAAAAGTTACTTTCGCGGTGCAGATGATGTCACTTGCTCATAGTGCAACGACCGGAACAGGTCATTTTAACGTACAAACTTTGAAACACCAAGGTTAGTAAGCTCCTATTTTCAAATCCTTTTTCAACTCCCAAATAAAATGGGTTTCAAAAAACTTCCACATAAGTGATACAATCATACTTCAAAACTTACGACAAAAGACAATATCACCCCGACTCTACAGTAGTTAATGACTTTAACTTGTGGACCACACGCACTAAAAGCATTAAGCTCAGTGCCTCAGCAAAACAAAATGGTGGCTGCGGTGTCACCAACACAAAATAACCGTGATGGTGGTTGGGATGTCACCAAAACAAACATTCGCTCTCACCAAAACATAATGGTGGCTGCGGCGTAAACGGTGAAAAACAACCATATAATGAGGAAGTTGCTTTTGCCCAGAACATGACCGAACTTCAGTATCAGAGCGATGGTCATCACTGACACTTGCAGCTGCATGAAGCTCGATATGAACCAGGCGAACCAGTGCACGGCGTTCGACAAGCCCATGATTTTCATCACCTGAAGACGGAGAAAAGAAATCGCTTTAGTTTTCAAATTGTTCGCCGACCTCGCGCTTATCGCTTGTTTGAAAAATGCGCCTGTAACTTCGGCGGGCGGAAGGCAAAAAATGCAGCGTTTGTTGTGCATTCGTTGCTTTCCGAAAAGCAAGAAATGCAACATTTGTTTTTCATCACCTGAAAACGAACAAAAGGAATTGCTTCCGGCCTCAAGTTTTCAAATTGATCTCGTGCTTGCCATTTGTTTAAAAAATGCGCCTGTAACTTTGGCGGAGAATGCTACAAACGCAGCGTTTTATCTGATTGAGCAACAACGCTTGGTACCTCTTTCAGTCTTTGCTCCTTCTCGTACACGATGTGCTGCACGAGCATGGCGACCGTGTAGACCCAGGAAAAGATCATGGCCAGCGGCATGATGTGCTCCAGGTCCATCGAGAAGCTGACAGAAGAGATAAGGTTCAGCTGGAGGTTGAGTGCGCAGCAGTCGAGGAGAAAAAATCGCGTCACGCTTTGAGCCAGCGCGAAAGAATTGCGCCATCGCAGCGTCAACAACCGCGAACAATGGAAAAAAACAGGTTGAATCAACGTTTCCTCGCGAACTTAACACCGCTTTGCAAAAAACTTTTACGAGTCATGCAATTTTTCCCTTACACGTCGAAACGGTAGCACGGGTACGGCATGAGGTGCACATAAGACCCAGGGCTGACGACGTCTTTTCCGATAACTTCCCACATGATCGATCGCTCGATGACGTCTTGCAGCCACACGAAGCCGAACTGTAAACAATGCCGCTGATTGATCCGCTCGTCACGTGACAAAGGCGGCGTCGCGTCGACGCGTGATGTTCGCCTGACGCTCGCCAGCGGCGCTGCTGATGATGCATACGTAATTTGGTACGACGGCGAATGCACAAGAGATTCGCGAACATTCGCGAATAAGAAAAGCGAAATTATTAACCACTGTGACAGTTAGAAGTTAAAAAGCGCGCACAGGTCCAAAGCACATCCATACCCTGCGGACGAAGCTAAATTTGGATTTCGTGGCGTAAAAAACAAAGTTGCATGCAAAGCAAAATTACCGTTCGCTTTCATAATAGACATTTTGCTGAAGCAAAATCTAAAGCGTATTTAAAGCTGTTGATCATGATATCAGGTTTTTCTCTAACCTTAACGTATTGGATCCATACTGCATGATCATGGGGCAAGAATCGGGGTTGAAAGCATACCGGGTGACCTCAAGATACTACTCGGTGATGATACACGGTGCAGCAAGCAAAACTTTCATTTCAAAATGCTTGGGAGTACAATCCAGCAAACAACTTACTTAAAGTGTTCGACATTGAAAACATAATACCCTGTGCGTCAGGGCTACATGTGACGGCATCATAGCTACATTTTACGATATCAGGGCTACTTGTGGCGGTATCACGGCTACTTTTTAACGGTAACAGGGCTACTTTCTTCGGTGCTTGTCCAATCAACATTGTTTCAACGCAGACTGCGTTGTACCTCGAAACCCCACACACGTTTGCACCAAACTTCAGCAACCTGATCAATCGCACTATCACCTCAAAATACAAACACTGGCTCCGCCGTTACCTCGTAATATCTGAAGTCCCAGTTGAATGGATCGGGTCGCCAGTAAGACAAACGTATCTGCGTCGTGTCTTGCGTGAAGCTGGTGTTCTGACGTATCTTGTAGACGACGTGCGGCTTCAGGCGCTTGGCTTTGTCGACGTCGAAAATCAAAGCTGCGCAATAAAAAGGGACGACCTTTAAGAGATTACAACCATACAGGAAGAAGTCGAGCAGGGTCGTGGTTTTCGACCAATCACGGCCATCTATTCCAATGAGCCCGGTTGTTTTCGACGGGATGAAGCTGCTCGGCGCTCAGCAGGGCACGTTGATTGCAGAACATTCACAGCAGGCTGGCTAGAGTGATCGTTACAGGTCCAGCCATTTGCATCACTTTCAAAATACTCAGAATNTGCACTCACGTACAGGAAGTGGCAAGCAACGCTCGAACAAGCGCAGAATGCTGCATCGATCGNCGNCAGGTGGTCGGCGCGCTTCGGCGCTTGTTGCGCGTTTCAACTTTCCAGCCCGCGGTTGCGTAGCAACAAGGATCGTTTATTAAACGCTTTTCGCTGCGAAGGAAAACTGGCGAAATGCTGCGCTATCGGTTACTGGTGACTGATGAGCCAAAGGAAAGAAAAAGAAAATAAAACGCAGGTGAAGGATCGGTGTTTTGTGCCGAAGAAAACGATTCCGACGATAGCGAACCCACTCGTACCTTGCTGAAGCGTGAAACGGGCATTTTTCAAATCCTGACGAGCGCAACACGGTTGGTTTCGGAAGTAGCTCGTGCAAATAAGTAGCGATGATAAAACCCATTTTCGAGGCACATGCTTGGAGTTCAGGGCTACGCCCGAGTACGGCCTTGTCGGAACGTTCATACGTTCATACGTTCATGTATCCCTACACCAGGGGTGCACATCCTGCGGCTGTGCACATGTTATTTAAATTATTTTGAAGTTAAAGCGGGCGCGAATTAATAAAAACTCTTTG
>JGI24159J19872_10009615_pt1 | contig 12669 bp, 7 predicted proteins | sample Ectturendosymbi4_FD_19872 | JGI IMG/M metagenome (IMG submission 19872)
CCCTGGATATTCGCGGAGCAACAAGTAGTCTTAGTGTGGAATACAAAATGTTAAGGCCATGCTGACGAAAACGAGTTTTCCGTCTTTATGTTGACTTAAAGCACCATAGTACACCACTTGCAAAGAACTTTATTATTTGAATTGATCCTCGTCAGAAATCTATGAACTTCCCTTTCTTTTATTCCGGAAGAACTTGTTCCGAAATTGCTGAAGTTTGAACTTGAATAAAGCCCGAACAAGCGGATGAAATCAGATAATTTGTTCTAGCAGCCAAAGGCATAAAGTACCAGAACAGCCAAAGCTGACCCCAGGAACAGAATTTATCGAAGTATGATGAAGGTAAGTGACTAGGTTGTACATTTTCGAAGCAATTCAAGGTTCATTGCAAAGAAACGGCTAAGCATTTGTTGACACACCACGAGATGCTAAAGGCACTCGCAACGAAGTTCAATTTATCCATGAACCAGAATGTTCCCACCCATCAGATCCTTTCTGTGATTACTCAGAATATCGATATATCGCTGTCTCTGGACATATCGTGCTATTTGATATTTCTTTTTTGGTTGCTTACTGGTTTTGATTTTGTAGTGTTCAGAGGCGTCGGAAGGGTCAGGTGCCATACAAGGGGAAAGTGTCCCTCGGTTTCAAATTTGGTATTTTTCTTATGTGTTGCACAATCTTATGTGTTGTTTTTGCGCATACGCGAAGTCTCAGCTACGTGTTACATGAGAAAACCTGATTGAGGTTACTTGCAAAAATTGTAATAATTTTATTCAAAAAACTGTACAGCTACAACTGCGTACGTTGGAAAAATAGTTTTCACACAGGAAACCTCACTCGTGTTTTTCCTCTAATTCGTTTTTCAAGTCCGAGGTGAACAAACACTAAATTTTTTTATTATTTGCTTTCAAAGCCGCTGTTCCAGACAATGCATCAGCCTGAAATTCTCAGAAAGACGTTCCTACAGTTATCTTAGGCTTACCGCCAAATTTGAAGAACAATTTATCAGGTTAAAGCTGTCACATAATTTCGTTGGAAAAATAGAGACATTTTTGTGTCCATGCAGCCCTGGGACTTGCGCAACTGTGCACTCTAAAGTTTAAACTCATGAAGGTAAGAAAAAGGGTTATCCAGTCGAAATAAAACTTCGCTGACGTGGTGAATTTCAAAAAAACGTTTTAATTTTGCTTTTTTTATTAGAGCTCGAACAAAGCCAAACACAAGAATTTTATTGGGAATTTTGCCGTTTGATGCGTTTGCTTGTGCATAAATCCAGCAGATTGCTTTGAGCCCACCTGGAATTTGCAAGACACTTTGACGCCCAGGATTTTTCATTGCTTTTGTAACTTTCAATAAGCCTACAAGTAATGAAACATAATTCATAACATATGCATTTCAGCAACTCATGCTCGTTATTCTGGTTATTTTGGGGATCACACTTCAAAGCCTTTTCACATTAATACACAAGAGGAAAAGGATCATTTTTGCTTATTTGTTTTTTATTGGAGAAGTGATCTTTGCCAACGATGCCAAACATAAGAGGTGCCACATATAAGAGGTTGACAATTGTATTACTGGGAATGTTTGTTATCTGCAATTTTCCGATGTGACATTTGGCTTGCGACACGCTGCATAGCAATAACATTTTTTCAAATTTCGATGCCTCACATACAAACACCTATTACAACTGGCGTTCACTTGAGGTATTACACGAAGACGCTAAGCTTCATTTCAATTTTGGCATTTCGTCTCAGCTACCCTTTAGACAGTATTTGTCGTTTCATTTCAAATATTCCTTGTATTTGGTTGTTTCGTAATTCTACATACAAATGCCTCTCGTAGTTGGCGTTTCGTCTCCGCTGCTTTTCAAATTTGGCAGCTTTGGCATGCTACACTCCAAGAAACCTTTATGTTTGGCGCTTCGCCTTAGCTACTTTTACTGGGTAGTTTCAACATGTTAAATTCCAGTGTGATCTGCATGTTGTTGCTCATACTGTATTGCACAAATATAACATTACGCCACGATGTCCACTTAACCGTATTACGACCTTTTCATGAAATTGGCAAAGTTGGCAAATTTGGAGGCAAATTATGGAAATGATAATGTATTGTGTAAGGTCTTCAATCTCATACGCAAAGCGCTAGACGTTCAGCATGTATCGCAGTAAAGAGAAAAAAACATATATACACGAAAGAACACGAGGATATATAAATTGTGGTAGTATAGAGTATCCGCTTGATGGCGCTAATGCATTGACTGTACTTTGATGAAATGCAAGCTTTTAAGATACGCATCATTGACGCCATCATGGTTTTTATAAGGAAGAACTGCAATGACTTCCAAGTACATCGATATTTAGAATGCATGAGGCGTTGGAGGTTGCAAAAGGACCAAGGCTCATCTAGGCTGCAGGCATCCTAAGGACGAAGCTGCTTTCAGTGTAAGGGGAACAGTGTATAATAGTTAGTAAACGTCTTTTGCTCTGGGGATAAAATGTAATATGTGCAAAGCGGTTATATGGTAAATTGAAGTAAACTGCGTTGCAGGCAAGGACAAGCCACCAGAAGAAAACTGTTTAAATTTGTCACATTGAACATTTACTTTTTTTATACATTCAAAAATATTCGTGAATGCCAAAGAGGAAATGCGTCAAAAGTTATAGACCACTGCAACATCGTAAAAGTGTCACGAATTTTAAGCAGGCTGAGAACCAGTCACGCAATCATGCTTTGCGGAAAATAACTCGTCAAGACATATAATTTAGGAACATGGCCAAGTGCCCCCCTGACTACACTCACGTTGTTATGGCAGTTGCAGAGTGCTGTGCTAGTACTTGACAATGTTCACTAAGTATTTGCTTCTTCATTAAGTACACAAAGTTTTACTATTAGCACTTGAAGGCATTGCGTCAATGTAAATAAAACAAACACAATATTTCAACTCTATTCAAAAACAAACCAAACAGAATTTGTGCAAATATATCTCTGAGATTACATGGACTGCCATCTATGCACGCACCGATTCGATTAATTCAAATTAACTAGCACAATTACCAAAAATTGTGATAGTTCAGTTCACATAGTAAATCTCTACATTGCGTTTATAGGTAAGCCAGTGATAAGGTCCATTTTTCATATGTAGCCTACTCCTCAGCTTTATGCTGGAGGTTTTCAACAGTATTTTAACCACGAAATTTGTACAGCTACAGTATTTTTCATCACAATGTATTGGGTGTGTTGAAATATTTATCCCCCTTGTCTAAAAAATGGGGACATGTCTCTCTTGAAAATCGGTCCATGTGCCAGTATCTCTCAAATTTGAGATTTCCTGCAAGCTACCTCTTTCATTTTACCGTTTCAACATGATGATTTTTTAAAAGTCTAATATTTGACGTTTGCATTCACGTACATAAGTTACGGCAATTTTTATATGTATCTCAACAGAAACCTCAACTCATTTCAAAGTCAATACAAGAAAAATATTGCTAGGAAATCGCAAGTGCAATAGAAACAAAAGCCTTTCAGATCTAGTGATAACCAACGATTACAACTCAGGTACATAATTGGAAGATGATCCAACTACAACTATCAAAGGATCAAGCAGTTGAAGCAGGACAAAAACAATTTAAGTTTGAGGAAACTATTCCATCAGTAGATTGCTTGAACTGAAAAAAACTGTCTGAACTTGAACAGCCTAAATACCCTGCATTAATCGTTTCATTGATAACGTTTTTACTGTTGTATTTTAAATTTTTCACTAAATGATTTTGCAGTGAAAAAAATTATCACAAAAAGTATTTTAAATTCATTACAAAAAGTGTTGCACCAAATCTTACGGGTTTACGAACCACGTGTTAAGAAATTGCTTCTAATTTTGTGGTCATACCTCCAACGCCATTATAAAACGTCCAGTATCCCCTCCTGTATATTTCGTTATTTCTATGCCACTGCTGACATGACAGTACATCCAAAGATTCGGCGTTGCACAACTATGTGGCTGCAGCGTGCAAAGTCGAGGTGGGGATATTTTCTCTTCTGATGTCAAAACTGACTATAAATATCTTTGCATCGAGCAGCTGCGCGCATTAAAAAATCTCATGTGTTGATATTTGAATAAGATCGAATCTTGTGTGTAAGGAGAGAACATAATCTCTTCTGTAGAGATTTCTTACTTAGTGTAATATTGAGAAAGAACACTTCCTCTAACGCCCGCGCCGGCCACTACAGTGACCATTAAACGTAAAAGCGGCCATAGCTTCTGAACGGAATGAGCTAGAAAGACACCGAAGGTATCACTGGATCCGTAAGACATCACTGCACATTTGGAGATAGATCGCGCCCACTTGTGACGGCACTATGATGGCATTTCCGAAAAAAAAACGTTTTTCGCGTTGGTTGGAAAACCGAGTTGAGTCCATTCAGTAGGCTACAGAGCCTAAACCAAACACGTTGGAAATATGCTTTCTTTATAAAAAATGTTTGTGATGACATGGCTTTTGCACTGATGCCCACAAAAGTTGACAGTTCTTTTCTTGGGTGTTCCAAGTGGAAAAAAACGGATATTGGGGCTATTTTGAGGTTCAAACCACATTTCTGCCAGTCGGTAGCATGAATCCCACCAAACTTGCAGAAAAGGTGTGTTTCGGCGTTTCACACAATCCTACCAAATTTCAAGCCAAACTTATCGCAAGAAAATTTTATTTGGGAAAAAAACAAAATCTCCACCTGGTGCCTAAGCACTTTTCAGGCTCTATTTTTGGTCATAACTTACCAACCAGTTAGGCTAGCAGCCTTCCCAAGGTCTGTGGCTTCAGTTCAACTGCCTGAACATTTTTAGCCATTCGACGCCTTACTAAACCACTGTAGGGTCCTCTGCGGCTCAAACAGTGATCTAGAAGTCACTTTTATAACTTACGCTTTTGGACCGACAGATTTTTCCCTCGAAACGGCCCAAATCGAGTTTTTTCGAACGTATCCTGTTTTCGCACATTCAGGCGGTCGGCGAAGCGCAAAAACCGGATGGGATCGGCTAGACTGGATGCGGTGTGCGTTTTTTTGCATTTACTCCGGATTTTGTTAAAATTCCAGTGCGGAAGAAGCAGGATTTTTCTCAAAAATATCAAATGGTATGTTTCTGTCATTCTCAATCGATTCTATGTATGCTGTCTTCTGGATCCAAGAATGTCTTCACTGGCTCTCCAGCCTGATTCTTTCAGGAGTTATGGCTGACCAAAGGTTCACCAGCCACTATACTGGCCGGCGCGGGGTCAAAGGGTTGTTTTCGTTAATAAGATTTAATCTATATAAAAGAGATAATAGTCACATCGTATATTTTATTTAGTTCGCAAATAATTCTTGACTTGATATAGTTCTGTAGGAGATACTACTAACCAAGCATCTTGAAACTTGTCGCTGTGATTTTTCTTAATCAAAGTTTTATGCGTGTTCAACATAATATTATCTTGGTTCGGCGGTTCTCTTCTCCTTCTGAATGAGAGTTGTGTGATACAATCGAATCAACAAAGTGAACTGTTTTTGGATCCTCTGAATTTTTCAAACAAGTGCTTGCGGTGAAGTAAGGCGCCCACATCTATGCAGTTAAATGCTCGGTCCTAGACGGTCTTTTGTATCTCTTGAAATGTCAGATTATTGGAAGTTGATTCAAAGTATTGTATCATCTGAAGACATGCATAAATCACCCTGTATAAGCCAGCATCTTTATACTGACCCACAAGTGGTTTACAAAATAGCTACCGATTAAAAAAGTATTTTTGAAGTAACGGAGTCATATAAGCTTCAACCAGCTTTAAAATATTTCAACAGAAAACATGTCTCAGCTGAACAACGACCAACCGCGTCAAACATTCATAATCAACATCTGCACACAATTCCGATTACATGGCGGCAAGCAGCATGTTGTACGAGACATCCTCTGTTCGAAAGTTAAATCCCGAGCAACAGAGGAGATTGCATAATGAAAACTACTCCGTTCTGAATGCTTGACTCAACTCCAAAAACGGCATGTTGCGAAAATCTAACTAAATCTGTTTCATTTCAATTGCAAGCGTAGAGGTAGCTAAACAATTAATTTTAAAACATCAGTCAAGTCAATTTATTAACGATACCCTTGTGCACCATGAGTCTGACGCAAAAATTAAAATTGTATTGATGCATTTCACAGTTTTGACTATATGCAAACCATAGTTATTTGCATCATCTTTTGCACAATGTGATTTGATGAATAAACTTCTGCATCACCTTCAGTTTTTATAAATCTCAAGTGGATTTTGGTATCATTTTCTACTGCATTTATGAATGAATATAAAGCTTAATCCCAGTTGTTCTTTTTCCCAATAAAATGCAAATCGTGTGAAAAATCATACGCATTCATGCTTGTGTAAATGACCACATTAAATTGGAATCATAATAGGTCATGGTTGTTGGTTTGAAGGTCCATGCTTTTTGAAAGCATTCGACAGAAAAAGGCCAAAACATCCTCGTGTCTTTTTTCTGGTCTTACGGTCTCACAAGATAGCTAGGAAAGTTAATTCTTGTTCGAGCAGAGAGTCATTGACGAGTGTTTGTCAACACTCGTGACCGAAGTTGAGTACATACCGATTTCTCGACCGTTTATCTCTATCGTGCCTGATCCCGACGTTCAGAGACGGTTGACCCCTAATCACTTACTGTTGTGTGTTCACGAAGGTGCGTTCTTACCCCCTGAACTCTTCTCCAAATATGACTGCTATGGCCATAAGCGTTGGAAGCAGGTTCTCTATCTGGCAGAACAATTCTGGCGATGCTGGACCCTAGAACATGATGCAGCCCTTTCAACATCGACTAGGGTTACCAGATGGCCGGTGTTTAACCGGCCTGTCCGGTATTTTGCTGCTGATTTAGCAGAGGCGGTATTTTAAAGATCAGTGCCATAAGGCGGTATTTTGAAACTAAAAAATTTGCAGTAACTGCAAAAAGAATTAACGCACTAAATCTTCTCAAACGGCAATAACTCAAGCAGAAAATCTTGTCATGACAGTTCCTTCAGCGAAGTACACTAAGGCCGGACAAATGTTTAATGCCAACATGAGGGAAAACCATTACCTGTTGCTTAACAATACTCATAGTCTCTATTTACCTGTTCCTTTGTTCAATCATACTTACCATCGTCCGTCGTGCAAAACGTGATCTGCATGAGCATTCCTTCTGGCTATTTTAACTGTGAAACCAGGGTAGGTGGGATTGTTGTCTGAATTACTCTACTCGTTGGGATTGTTGTCTGAATTACTCTACTCGTTGGGATTGTTGTCTGAATTACTCTACTCGTTGGGATTGTTGTCTGAATTACTCTACTCGTTGACGTAGCAAAGCGAGGCTGTGTCGCCCGGGACCGACCACAAAGGTGCCACCTTTTCCACCCCTCAAATTGCTCAAAACAATTTAAAATAAAAAGATCATGTTTTGTTCTTATTAAATATAAGGAACAACAAAGCATTCTCAACATGAGAATCAAACACTCACCCAATAAAACATGCCTGTTTTTCATTCTCTGTTTTGCCTCTATTTTGCGTTAAGCTACAATTTGATCTCCAACTGTTGTTTCTCAACACTTGTCAAAAAGTGATAAACGGGGTTGGTTGACTAGATGACCGCCATGATCTTTCGTCAATCCTATATGACACATCGCTCGTCTTTATTTACACCGATCAGCTATTATGCCATTGTGTTTTCATTTGCTCTAATTTTCGCTAATGGTTGGTTCACTGCATGCGATGGCTTTCATTATGCTTCTGCTTATTGGCTGAGTCATATGAAACAATAAACCATTACCATTCTTGCTTTTTCTGCTTGTCCGTCAACTTTCTCATCTTTAGTCTAACTAATTTTCCTGCCTTCTTTGCGTATGCATCTATGCATCCTGCATAGTTCGTTAAATTTATTCCTTCCAAGTAAAATGGTATGTACGCAAGTTTAAGCCTTCATAAGCAATTAGTGTAACTTTGACCCAAACTGTTTTCAGTTTTTAAGTGTCTTTTAAACACTGGGTGATATCTGGAGACGAAAATGTGTGGAGCAATTTTGGTTGATTGAGTGTTTAAATTTCTTTTCAAGAAATGAAGCAGATTTGATCCAAGATTTTTGCCGTGAGCAGAGGTAATATGCAGTATAATTCTTCTTAAAATTAACAGAAATCACTTTACGTTCACCATCATGCTAGCTGAATTGAACAGAAACCTTATATGATCAGCGCAGTACAACTGGCACAATGACCAGCGAATCAAACGGGAAGTAATGTGTCAGTGAGCCTTAGTGTTTCAGAAGGTACTGAGAAATTTCATGAAGAGCTTCTGGTGAGCTACAAAATGTTTGTTGCAGACTGAAGTGAATGTTGAACGCAACAACTTATCAGATGTGCTTTGGTGTTCATACAGGCAATATTGCCATAGAAAAGCAAATACCAAGAAACTGTGCGGAAAGAGTTTACTTTTGAAAATCAAGTACAACCTATGAAAGAGGATGTTTGCAAAGTCTAGGATTTTTACAGTCAAGTTTTATTTTTGAAAGTAAAAAAGCGCACCTTCGTCCAAATCAAGCACTGAAGCTAGCTTTTTCTTAAAGTAGGTTGGTATAGTCTTGCTTTGCATGGGTCTATAGACTCTGCTCATAAAACTTGCGTTTATCCATAATTTGAAAAATTTATAAACCAAGCTTTGTGGGAGCTTCATGAAGTTGAAAAGAAAATACATGAACAATGAGTGCATTGTCAAGAAAGCGTTTTTTTCCACAAAATGTAAATCGAGAATCCCATGCCATTAAAATATGCGCGTACCAATTAGGACACAGCCCACATCTTTCACTATTGAAAAAAATGGTCGCTATTTTTACAAAACGCATTTGGCAACCCCAACCTCGACACAAATGGCAAAGAAAAAAAAGAAACCTCGCCGTGGACGATGCCGTGCTGTTATACGAGGAACAGGTTCCTGCTGGTACGTGGCCGGTCGGTCGTGTGGTTGAGGTCTATCCTGACACTCATGGCCGAGTGCGACAGGTCCAAGTGAAAACGAAGAATATACTGTTGCGACGACTGTCATCAAACTCTGCCCCGTTCAATTGTGGAGTTATGAAAATCAAGTTTTGTCTTGTGCAATTGTGAAATGGTTGTTAGCTGTGATTGCTGATCCATTGTTTTGTTTGTCATGAATTTACGTTTGGACTATTTGTGTCAGTGGAACGGTTACTCCTATGTTGCTGCTTCCATACTAATGGATTTCAAGATTTGTTTCGGAACTTGCCGTTTTATTTTTTTGAATGTCCCATTGGTTAGTACATTGAGAGGAGTATGTCACGGCACGCTCCCTTTGAAATCTAACGTTGACAGCATTTGACTTCAAGTGCCGCACTTCCTGGCATCTGCTGCTCTGTGATTCCCCAGCAGAGTTCCTGACAGGCTTTCAGCAATTTGCGTAATCTCGCTTTCAGTTGAATAATCATCTGTTTTCTGTCGGTCTCGCGTGGCGGACAATGAAATCGTAGCTCGGTCTACTCGCCTTTTTGTGACGTTTTCGGCCTTTATGTGAATAGCCCAAATTCTGCCAATCGAAACAGCGAGTTTCCTGATAACCAAAAGGGCCAAGTATCTGAGCTGTGGAAGTCACGTTTTTCGTTATGAATGTTTTTATTACCGTTGTTTTTGAATACCCAGCGCACAATGAATATTTCGGACAAGGCTAGCTGTTGTCTTCCAGCTTGTGCTCACCCAACTGATAATATTCGCAGCTACCCGCCTTTCCATTGTTAGCTGCTGAACCGACCGTGAATCGAAGTTTTGCGCCTTCATCGTCACGTGTTGTTCTAGAATGTAGATCGACGTTACGCAATACATATAAGCATAAGCCTGAATTTACGCAATGCGGTTTACCGGCTACAACCGATTTCTGAAGAAGTCAGGGCATGGGTTTATTAGGACCACAGCAATCTGCACATCGTTGCATAGATCAGTTAAATCAATGTGAACCAAGAAATACGATCTGAAGTCAGTTGTAAAGATTTCCAAAGGAACGTTCCTTGCTCGAGAAACGTCTTATGTATTTGATACAAAAATCCCCTCTAGTCCTTTTGACTGTTCACTGCTTTTCAAAGCAACACTTCACTAGAGACTGCAGTGATGGACTTGGGGTGTCGCACGTTGCGGATGTATGCAAGATGAAAGCTCTTGCTGTTCTGTATTTGACATAGTAATGAGGGATGTGCTTTCCACGATGGGTGCAAGCAAGGAATCGATCAGCAAATGTTTAATAGGAAATCGATTTCACGTAAAATTACGCATCCTCAGTCCTTCTGCAAATAGAGTGATGAAGGGGTGATGAGTGATGGAAAGAGCGTATGCCGCCTGTGATGCCGTGAAAGGAAATGGACTGCGACTCAATACCTTTCGTAACGGTTGTTTGCGCGACGAATTGTGACAGTGTGCTCCTTCATGTAGTTAGCAAGAATAGGCGGAGGGATATCTAAAAGGGAAAACTGTCAAGGTACGCAAGAAAACAAATCGGTCGTTCCGATCAGAATTTTCGAGACATTAGTGTAGAATAGGTTACCAACCTGACAAAAAATGTGTTAAAAAGTGTAAATTCTGTTTCACGAAATGATGCGCGAGCTATGCGACAGCACTAGCATTGAGATAAGAGAAACAGGTTCCTAAAAAATTAGATAAACAGTGTGACTAAATAATGTCAACAACATTAACCAAGAAAAAAGACAACGATTAAACAAGCAATTCAGCACAGCATGAAAAGGTGAAAAAAGGGCAATCATTTTGTCAGAAAAAAATTTGGAAATATGCAAGGTGAGTTAGCAACTGTACGAGTAAGAACCATGGCCATCGCCAGGATGTCGCAGCACAGGGGACCAAAAATCACAAGGAGGGAACATTTTTAAATACAATGTTGGATGTATGCAACGACCGCCACGAAAAAAGGGGCTTGCGACATGTAAACTTTATTCACATTTAACACTACCCAGAACTTTGTAGCCTACAGATATGAGTGCCGAACCGGCTGAGCACCGTCATTTGATGTTTTGCAACTTGGGCAAGGGAAGAGACAAGAAATAGCATATTTTGCAAACCTTAAAACTGCTATGTACTTGTAGATTGTCCTCGCTTTTCACCTTTGCCCCTCGTCTCCTCGTTCATGTCGCACAAGCTGCAGCATATCAGGCGGTTTGCTATACAGCAGAAATAATGCAAGTAGACAACACAACGTGGCAATTGAAGCACAAAAGCAGAAAGAATGTCATCTTATGAACCTCTCCGAATAGAACAAACTTCGTCAAATAATGTTTCGAAACATTTACACATATATCTTAATCATATGCATATTGTTGAATATATCTATGAACAACCATGATAAAATATTTTGTCATACGAGATTTTACGAGCACATGTTCACTGTTCATCTGTCGAAATGCTGAAGAGGTACATGCTCATTTGTCGGAATGCTTAAGGGGTACATAGGAAACAAACGTTTGGGAACCCCTGCTCTAAAAGTTCGGTCAATAAAAATTTGTAGATCCTTACTGCGAGTGCTCCACAATGACTGCGCTTGTTCTTACTTTCGGCGCAAAAGCCTTCAATGACACGGAATTGCGTGATGCATGCTTGGCTGGCGGGAACATTATTGTAATTTCGACAGTGGAGACAAACAAAAATGTCACGGTTACATTTTTGAAAAAACACATGGCATACGTCAACTTTACATCACATTTTTCTTCGCTGTGCTCAACAGCAGCATCCAAATTATACAAATTCCTAAAAACCAAACACACTGCACATATATATAGCCGCCGTAAGGACAAGGGCTGTAAAAATTTTTACGAGCAAAACACGTCAAGTAAAACATCCCATATGGTTGAAAGTTTCAACTGCCAGGATCCCGATTCGATTTGTTTGTTACTTATCAAAACTGCAAATAATCGAACGCAACGAAACCGTTGCGAGAAAGGATGTGAGGTCTAAATTTCCCTCATTCTGTCATTATTGAAATACGTGTTATGAAGTAAAAAGCTACAATCATCGAATAAAATCAGACTGAACAGAGCACAGTACACAATTAAAATGGTTTAGTCCTGGCCAGTGGCGTATCTAGGGTATGGCAAGCATGGCTCGTGCCATGGGCGCCGCTTGGATGGGGGCTCAATAATTGCTTGGAAAAACAAAAAATTATGATCCAGAGATTCTTGAACCTCTATTTTCCGCCCCATACACCCATTAACTGCAATGCTGCGTCAATACAGTGCTCTTATCTTATGCAGGGCGAGCTGCGCCAGCACCATCAAGTATTATGACAAAACTGTGGTACTGTGACACAACAGGTCGGTCAGACATTGTGACAGAACGAGAACGCTCGCTTCCCATATCTACAAGACCTCATCCTTTTTCATGCTGTAGCTAAGAGAGGCCGTGCTGATGAGATTTAAGGCAAGAGGATTAAGGCAGAATCTGGTTGAAACGATTTTAAGTCCTTGGCTGATAGAACCTGACTGTTATGCACAGTGGAGAATCCAGGGGGAAGTTTGGGGCAACTGCGCCCTAAAAGTCTGTGACGCCCCGTTGAATAGAGCCTCTTTGATATGAATGCGCCCAGTTTTGGTGCCTATCAAATTAAGTAGAAA
>JGI24159J19872_10009618_pt1 | contig 12668 bp, 9 predicted proteins | sample Ectturendosymbi4_FD_19872 | JGI IMG/M metagenome (IMG submission 19872)
CCCCACAATAAATTTCTTTTAATATTTTTATAAGTAAACGAATAGCTCGCGGAGCCCCGAGGTTTCTCTCGCGGAGCCCTGGGACTCCGTACGGAGCACTTTCCGTCCTGTCAGTTCCGCCACTAGTTGCTACATGGGCTAAAATTAAATTGTAGGGCAGCATTTAAGTCAGGCTTAATTTTCGGTGTAACGGTATTTTCCAGAAGTCGACTTGAGATTTGAACTCAAGCGTGAACTTGAGCCCAACTTTTAAAACCCTGATTTCAATTCTGACGCAATTCACAACAGTAGGTGTACTCCAAAATGATGTTCTGTGGTGTTCCTGATCCGAGGCTGAGAAAACGTCAAGACAGGCATGTGCTCAAGGCGCGTTCTGAATGAGAGCCCATACACTTTCTACCAATCAAACCGAAAATCACCTTGTACCAATTCCACATGCAACAAGATCACCTCAGAGAGAATATTCAACCTCATGTAATATTAAAACCGGTACACACAGTAAAAATCACCACCTACCAATGAGGTACAAAGTGACTTATGCAGTACANACAACAGAAAAATTNTTGCGCAAACAAGCACGACGCCATGTTTATTTCACTCATTATTTTTCACTTTAACTTTCCGCTGTCTAGAATAAATATACATACCAATTTGGTCACCAAATGTCATCACTGCAAGTAAGACTCACTACCAGTTTGATAGAATGTGTCATATCACGGTGCTTTGTAAAGCTTTAGTTCAGAGTCGGCAATTTAATTACCCTGCCTCATACCAACACTATGATTAACACAACGATTCTGCTGGCTGTCATCAGTAATACCACTGGACTCAATTGCTTCAATATCAAATTTTTCACACTTCAGCATCAAATTTCAAGCATCAACATCAAAAGAGACATAAGACTCTTATCAAAACTTTCTTCGTATAACCTGCAACTAATGAACAGGGCATGATTTTTTTTATTTTGACAGAAACTAAGACATGCAGATGCAGGCTATATTACCATGATATATAGACAAAGAAATCAGCAAAGTCTTAGAACTCCACCTAAAGTTGTACATGATTATAAACAACCCACATTAACTCGCTATAATAAACTGTCGCCTTCTCTTTTGCTTCATGCACAGCAGATCGAGCTAACACTAAAAACCGCCGTCAAGAATTTAGTCTACACTGTAGTACCATACAGTTTTACTTTTGTCTTATTATTACACTGTCAATAGGTGCCAAGCTGAAAGTTGAATTTTAAATAGCCCAAATGTGGAACATCATTTTGTATGCAACCCTTCTTATGGAGATGCCATTTTGAGATGTATCTTACCTGTATCATACCCTTTATATTTGCAATGTCTAAGCTTGGCTTATTAATTCTGAAATGCTTAGTTCAAATTTCGTTGCCCTGGCCAAATTGTTTTAAGCGTAAGTATAGTGTAAGTTCCTTTTTTAAACTCTTCGTCATAAGAAGAACTCTCACCATCAATGAATCATTACTTTGTTCTCACAAAAAATGCAGAAATGAGCTTAACAATTTAATTTTCTGGCAACGTAAGTTATCATGTTAACCAATTAAAATACATGAATCTCTCTATGTGCTTTGAGTGGCTTTGACCATTTTAGTTAGTTTAACGCATGGCCTTCAAAATAGGCTTATACCGTCTGAACCCCTGTTTTGCAGTCTACGCCTCTACGCCTCAGTCCAATCTCGCAAGCTTGTGCAACTGTTAAAACCACCATTGTTTCGACACAGTACCCTTTCCTACTTTGCATAGAAAACACTAGCGCAGGGGTCACCAACACGGTGCCCGTGGGCACCAGGTCGCCCGCAAAGACCACGTTGGTCGCCCGCGGGCCTGTTTTGAAAATATCATTAAGATGATGAGTATCGTCACATAGATTCACATCATTATTGATAACATAATTAAAGGTAAATTGAGCAAAATTTTTGTTTCAGAAGTGTGTATCAAACTAGTAGCCCTTAGCGTGTATCGGTATCCAAGAAGTAGCTCTCAGTTACATGAAGGTTGGTGACCCCTGCACTAGCGTATCCTACAAGGCAGAAACGAAAAATATGACAATGTGAACTTAAGATGGTCAGTAAACTTGCAAACAACTGTCTCGCAAAAAATCTTGAAAAATAAGAAAACTGATGCTCACAAAAAATCGCTTTCAACATCAAATTTGTAGCATACACATCAAACATCAAAAGAATATCTGAAAACATCAAATCTGATGTTATAACATCAAAAGCGGCATCTCTGCCTGTCACTGGTGGCTGCACTTGCCACCCGGCGCTGCGGAAACCACAGCTCCGGGCTCACTCTCACACTTCCAGGTTGGTTTGATTGAAAGGTCACAACCTTCCTGTACTTTTCTACAGCGATACAGCCGATGCAAGCATTCACACCACAGCTCCAGCCAGGCCTTCGTCATTTGCACTACTTCCTATACAAAAACAAACAGATGTCTAATGTTTAGTTTTGCGCAAAACGTTTTATGCAGGGAGGACACATTTTGTCAACACTTGTTGTGCATGCAAAACTAAATATCAAAGAAAAACAACAAACTGACCTGAAAACGACATATAGCGTGAAAATAGGGGGTGCTGCAGTTCCGCAGTGCTTACATACGATACGAGCCGTCACTGCAACGATACCTATCGAATTTTGCGTTACATCCTAAGGAACATAAGCGTTCTCCCACATCAACTTATTTATTTCGTCAGAACATTCGATACTTTGATTAGAAACAATTTGTATGACTTGTTGAAAGATGGGCACTTTTTTAATCCAACTTTTTTATTTGCTCACTTCAATTGTCGGTGCTTTTTACAAATCCCTATTCTTCTTCCATGATGTAACGCTTCTGTATGACGACGACCGAATGTAGTAGTTACTGGTGCGTTGTTTCAGTGTTACATCTTTACCGGAGCATCAAATGTGATGGCAAGTACTGTACCACCCTACCAACAAAGCGAACAACATACTGTATACCAAGCCAAACCTGCACTAAGGCTTTCCACACTCCACAGTGGTGTGGACATCGAGATCGAATGATGATGATTCTCTTGTCTAAGCGATCGCCTTTCTCAAAGGCATAATAGAAACAACAAGCATAATTGTAATTTTGTCGTGCCTTGCTTTTCATTGCTAAGTGTTGCACCGTACGTTAGAGTTAGAAGTGTGACTGAATCAAAGCGGTAACTATCAAGACATTAAGAAGTGCAGAAGAAAATAATTAATATCCACTACAACTTCATACGTAGGCCGTGAAACCTATCAAAACCGAAAAACAGTTACGCCAAAGCCATTTGCAATTCCCAGGTGATCAAACTACGAAAACTATGAAGCGTATCACACGTATGACGTCGAAGAAGCAATGGAAGTCGGGAGTTGAAGCTGGACGCTTCCAGCTGCTGCTGTCGGTCAGCGCCAGTGCCGCAAAGCATGCTCGATAGCCTGTTTCGCGCTGCAGACAGGTTTAAGGTTGGCATTATTTCGATGGACTGGTCTTAAAGTTGTGGCAGATAAATACATCAGAAGTGAAACAACGAATTTGAATTGCGTGTAAATTTAATGCAACTCACCATAAAGCTGAATCAGTGGAAGGCTTGAGCTTGTTTCACTGCAACGAGACGGTCCCATCTTAGGATGATGATGGACAATGCCCGCAATGTATTTCCTACATCCAGTCTGCTTCGTGATACTGTCTTGGTCGCTGTCACTGCCAAAAATCCCGCTTCACATAGATTTTATAATTGTTTTGAACAATAATTCATTCTTTCTGTGCCGGCGAATGATTCGCTGACCGGTGCCGGGCCACCGACGGGTGGATGCCGGCCCAGGCCCTAAAGCACCAAGCACATATTCTATCAGAAATACCAAGATGGTGAGAAAGCGTGCATCGTATTATTCGCATAACCATGTTGGTCAACCAACTGACATTCAGACACGCACTGCTGGTGAGGTGGGAAGTCTCTTCATTTTTTCAATAGTAAATACAGCAAATACCTAAATAGTTGTCACTGATATCATTGTGAGCGATGAAAACCATCATATCAATGGAATTTACTCTTTTGGAATTCCCATCTAAAATGTGATGTCGTAATATGCATGTTAGCATGCACGATAAAATGTGATGGAGGAAGGTATGCTACCGAAGATAGAGAATTTTCATAATACCACAGTGACGATAATTTTTCATAAATTGACTTCCCACAAAACTTATTTGTTTTTTATTTTGTTTCCGCGTTTGGCGCAGACACATAGTCCATATCATAGGGGTAAGTCAAAAGCTAAATATATGCACATAACCAGATTGGCCCACGGGCCACAGCTGCATGTGTCAAGCTCTGCGGGTTAGACAATTCGCTGTCCACCCACGAAAGATTGGCAATACCCTTGAAAATTCGTGGTGCTCGCTTCAAGTTATGGATCTTTCCACGGGCCACAAAACTTCAGCTCCCGGGCCACTTTTGGCCAGTGGGCCACGGGTTACACACCCCTGCTGTATCTTATGGAATAGGGCAGTGCTTCTTAACCGGGTGAATGGTTCACCACAGGGTGAATAAAATTTTTGAAGGGTCAATGAAAGAAGAGGGGTGAATGAAGGGTTAATGAAATTTCTGTTCCTAATTTGTTGCATCCTCTTATACTCGTAACATGCATTTGTCTTGTTTTTCTTACCCAAAAAATATCATCAATAGTGAATAAAATGGCTAACTTCAAGCGTTCTAACTTTACATCTTCAATAGACAGCAACTTATCACTACAGATAAACCGTGCTATGGTGCAATTAGCCACGTCTATTACGTGATGAGGATAGATTTTACCGAGAGACTCCATGTTTTATTCAATCCAGTGGTAGGAACTCTGCTGGGCTCTCTGCATGAGCGTTCTGTACTACTGTGCAAAAATTATCTGCTAGAATCGCCGTACTTTCGAATGTTTCAGGTATCTGGATACTTATCAGGGTAGCCTTATTAGTCGAAATGCAGGCCTAACGAATCGACGTACAGAACTAACCTATTGTGATATTTGTTTGTTACCAGTTTGGTATTGGTTCCAACAGCTAATGCGCGTTTATATCTGAGGTAAGACCTGCAGAATGTCTACGAAATAAGTACAAACAACACTTTGCTTTGATAAAAGTAAATGTAAATCTATAGAAGAACCAGGTTTAAAAACGAAGTTAGTGTCGAAAATAAGTTCCCTTCAAAAATTAAAAGGCGAAAGTGGGATGATAATTATATTAATGCACCGGCATGGGATTTTTCATCCCAGAAGTGAAGAATCGAGTCATGAGCCGTCTCCTCAATGCATGTATTGCTATTTTAAATATGGCAGTGCTTGGCTTTTTCGAAACTGTGGGGTCATTTAGAAAACAAACATGGTATTTATTAGAATCAGTCTCCGCAATTTTTTAAGCAACAGCACGAATACTTCAGCAAACAGTAAAACTCCCTCCATTCATCTTTCGTAAATAACTGCTAGCAAAAAGCCCCTTCTTTCCTCTTTTCAAATAGCGCATGTCATGATGAAACGAAAAAAAACACTCTGCGAAGATGAGTTTGTAATCAAACCATATTTGAAGATCGCAGCCAATTTGCTGCATGACGGAAAGCATTTTGTGGATAAAGTACAGCAGGGGCCACCAACATGGTGCCCGCGGGCACCAGGTCGCTTGCAAGGACCAAGTAGGTCGCCCGCGGGTATAGGCGTTGCCAGGGGAGGCAACGGGGGTCATGACCCCACAAAATGCTTAGCAATTCTTGTTGTTGTGTGGTTTGAGAGGCGTTGTCCCAAACAAAATAGTGTTGCTCGCTGAAAGTCTAAATATTTCCCCCAAGATTTCGGGCTGGCTACGCTACTGCCCGTGGCCCTTCTAAAAATAGCATTAGCATGATCAGTGTCTTCGCATTGCGAAATATCTAAAATATAATTAACGGTAAATTGAGCAACATTTTTATTTCAGAAGTGTGTATCAAACTGGTAGCTCTTCGCATTAAATCCGCACACAAGAGCAGCTCTTAGCTTCAAAAAGGTTGGCGATCCCTGAAGTAGAAGTAGAGCAAATACCGTGATCTAACAATGAACACTCGGTGTACTCTGATTATTGTTGCGTCGGCCTTACATTCACAATAGGGTGAATGAGATTGCAGCAATCGATGGCAGGGGTGAACGAAACCGAGAAAGGTTAAGAAGCACTGGAATAGGGAGTTTGATCGTAGATTTGGTGATGCTTAGCCAGGGCCTCTGAGGAATTTTACCAGGGGGTACGAAGACCGATAACGGGCTCCCAGCTTCTGAGGCCTTGGTCGAAATTTTTATAAAGACAGCAAATAAAAGGCTCTGTAACATTTTGACTTGGTGGTGCATAGCCTAGAACACATGAAAAACCAATTAAGGCAATTCCACATAGAAGAGTGCAACATTTCAAAACTATGAAAATTGTTCCACACCTCCATTACGATAAGGATGTTGTTAGCAAAGTACATGAGAATATGTATTGATGATTTTGTATTTACAGTATGTCCTCGCTCGGAGGAATTAGCCTATAATTGTGGGTGCCTAATCAGACTCGTTGCAGCTGCTGAGCATATATACTGCGGTCTAAGGGCGTACGCAAGGGGGTGGGGTTAACCCCCCCTTGAGCTTGAAATTTTACAAAAACTTTATTACCTTCACAAAGGATATTAATTGTTTTTACATACTGTTTGCTATGCCACTGAACGAACCCCCCATGAAAATTTTCTGCGTACGCCACTGCTGCGGTCACAACTGAACTGCAGGAGTTAAGTAAATCCCTCCGCCGAGCCTTGTAATGTGGCTAATCAATTTTAACAAATAATTTCCTGCAAATCAACGTTGCCAGAGCTTCGTCATTCGCTGTCAAGTTCATGCAGCAAGCGCACCATATTTACACACCGAACGCCAAAGTGCTTTTACCTCATCCCATCGTACATACCAAACTTATATTTCTGTAACGTTGCTAACCTCGAGCTTCTTGATCGCACTTCTGATCGCAAGCGCATTAACACCACCAACGGACAGAAAACAATAGGTCAAATCGCACTGTGTTTGTACGACACCGCAATGAAATGATACTAAGCCATCTGTATTAACCGTTGTAACAAATACAAGTTACAATAGTTGTGCTCGATAGTCACAATTACGTGAAACAACCCTGCTTATGTTTTTGCAATTGTTACGAAAATATGTTAACTGGCAGTAAGCGTACGTCGCAAAAGCGCACCGAATTTAACCGCTGCGGACTGTTGTGTATCACACAAACTTGGCTTGGGAAGGGACTGCGCCAACCAAGAGGCTACGTTTTCTAGAACAGTGGTTTACATCACGGGGTCGCGACCCCCAGAGGGTCGTGAACCACTTCCGGAGGGGTCGCGAGTAGATATTTTATGTACACAGCTGTATTTCATTTGCTTTGTTCTAGTTTTAGATGGGGGGCCACTGGATTATAGCGGGTTGCTATAATGAGTCGCAGTACAAAAAAGGTTGAAAAACAATGTTCTAGAATTTTACGGACCTATATACGATGAATCACCTGGCAGTAAAATGCGGCGCCGGTCCTTGTCAAATGTCTGTGAGATGCGACAGTGCTTCTTGCAAGCGGCTTACTACAGTTTTACTGCGTGAGTTCTATGGGCGATACACTATACATAAACTCTGTTGCATCCTAGTTTCAACGCTACTTGGCGTGTATGATGTAATAGTCACGAAATATTGCAATATAAAGGTAAATGGATAACAAAAGGAAATTTGTCTAAAGCAGCTAAAGCCTTGGGCAATTTTCATTGAAAATACTATTTGGGCAATTTCAACTTTGTCAAGATCTTACAGCGAACACTGGTTATAGCTACCAGCGCTGCAGGTGGAGAAAACGATAAGCGTCACTTCAGTGGGCCCACAACAACGCGAAACGAACTGTCGCCTGCTCTTGTGCTATATGCGCAGCAGATTTTGCTGTTAATAACACAGGCCGATTAGCATGTAGTCTAGTAGGCCGCCTTTACTGTGGTCTTATTGCATTGTCAATAGTTGGCAAACTGAAAGTTGAACTTCAAGGAAATGTGGATCATCATTTCTTTACACAATCATTTTTAAGCAGATTCTATTTTTGGATGAATTTCTTCCCATGAATCATGCAGCATCTTTCATTTACAATTTCTGAGCTTAGGTTATTACTTCTGAAAATTTTAGCTTAAAATTCGTTGATGTGTTGCATCAAATCTTGTTAACTGGCCAAATTATTTGAGTATAAGTAACTGCAAGCTCTTTTTCCAAACTTTGTCATAAAAGAACTCTTACCATCGATTTGCTTTCTCGCAAAAACTGCATAGGCAAGCTACAATTTAATCTTTTGGCAACGTAAATCATTCTATCTGCCAATTCAAAAACATGATTATCTTCACATTGGCTTTGACTAGGCTATTTATTTTAACACACTGCCCTCAAAACAGACTCGCACATACCGCAGTGGCGGATCCAGACAAGGCGTTTGGAGGGGGCAGTCAAATAGAGGACGCCAAAAGGCCTTTACATGTTTAAATACCTAAGGTTGACTGCGACAATCGTTTGGTATCACAAAAAAGTGGTTACCTTTTGTTGGCCAAGAAAATGGCTATTTTTTGGGTCGAAATATGCGATCTTTTTGGGAATAACCACATTTTAAAAGCGCTTTATATCATTAATTCAGAAAACGTTTGAAACGGGTCTCGAAAGATGGGTCTCATTTTTTACAAGCTACACATAGCTGAGAACACTGTTAGTGTTCCGAACAATCTCCTATATCTACAAAAAGAATTTGAAAGGTATGCCCTGAAGCAGTGGTGAAGAAGCCTTTTTCAAAGTGGGGGGGGCTCCAAATGCACGTCAAAAAAATATGAAAAAATTGTGTAGTTTGAATTGGCACTGTGACGTCACAAGCATTGAAATTTTGCGAAATTAATTTTTCAACTTTTGTCATCATGTTTAAGCAATTTTATGCAATGTCTTATAAGCCTTCAGCTACCCTTATCTACACTGCAGTGTGTCCAGATTGTGCACGGTGTATTCTGCCAAACATTTACGAAATTCTGCCAAATTCACTGCCATATACAAATAATATATTACAAATAATACTACCAAAATACTGCTAAACATCTGCCAAGATTTTTTCATTAAACGGTTTACTTTAATAATGGGCCCAATACTAATTATGTTGCTTAAACTTATTAAAGTAAAATTCAAAATTGAAAAATGGTGTACCAGGTCCGCCCGAAAAGTAGGGGGCTAGGCCCATGCGGCCCCCGGTTCCTCCATTTTTGCCCTAAAATATGCTGCCCACTAGTGTCTGACACAGGTTTGGTTATTCGTAGATCAGAAAAAACAATGTCTGAAACGTATTCCCGACCTGGTTACAAGTACTTTAGAATGCTTCTTCTTACGCTTGGAAGTGGCAACTCAAGTCCCACGATATGAATCTAATAAAAATCTAAATGACGATCACGTTTCCAGACGAAGCTTGCGTAAATACATGTACATGGAATGTACATCTATTGCTGAAGCAACAATTCGAAAACAAAACATGAACGAAATGCATTTGCTGTGACATTGTTGCCATTTTAGTTAGCTCTGCTGGCTTTCGTGAAAAACGATCTCATAATCGCATGACAGATCGCAGTGGATCTAAAAGCATATTGCCCTAAAATACGTTTGACGCCACTAATAAAGGTAATTCAAAAAGACCGGTTTGCATTGGTATCCAAGTCCAGTGGCGGATTAAGGGGGGTNCAGACTGGGCTGCAGTCAGGGGCCCCCAACATTTAGGGGNCCCCCAATCCCTAAGTTGGCTAAAAAGTTTAATATGTGANCAATACACAATACGCTGTAAAAATATACCATCGCCAAATGGAACTAATAAGTAGGCGCTCTGTGCTCACTCATTGAAATTGCTTNTTTGACATAAAAGTAGTTGATTCTTTGGCGTGTGGTCTGGCCGACACTCACTAGCAAGTTAGAACTCCAAGGTCTAAAAAATTAAGGCATTCCATCCGCTTGTCTTAACGGCTTTGTTGGTAATATTCTGCAAAATAAATTTTACGCCTCGTGTTACATCTTGCTGTTAGATACACGCTCTAAACGCCAAAGCACACCTACCTGTGGCGCTGCTATGCTACTTTAGGTGCAACTGGTGCCGAAACCTCGCTGCTTTTAACTGCACAATGCATGGAATAATCCTCACCCTAGTCACGCTGCAGATGGGCATGACACTCGTAATAGTATTTGCATAACATTGTTATGATTAAACCGCAACCACAAAATGTCCGTAAGCTTCCACAAAAACCGATTAGTCAGTAGTCACCAATCCGTTGGCTGATGGTTTATTTTTATGTGCTTTGGAGTAAGAATATTTTGGTGAAACTAGTTGGNTATCAACAGCCTACTTGTCTCTGTGTCAAGATGGAATTCTTGGTTGGAACCATTTCGCTTTCATGTGAACTGCATTCACTTTCGTGNAGCTGTTTTCGTTCACGTGGCGTCGGCGCAATGGTGTACGGAAATGGTGTTTCACTTTACATGTGCAGTGCTGTGGAAGTTGCATGGTTAGCACAGAATATTCGACAAAGCAGTATACGTGTGTGATTGCATCTACAGTGGCGTTTAGTTGTCTCTAGTAAATAATAACGTTAGTTCATATTTAACGATATTCACAAGCTTNTGTTGGATTTGATAGNGTTAATCATAGCAACTTNATCTTCAAAACAACGAAAAATCACCATGCAAGANAGACATTTANGTGGCCCCCAACTTTTTCCTTGGTCATGCAGTGCACACCCCCCACACTTTTTAATTCTAGAATCGCCACTGGTAACGTATTTTGTTTGGGACACCACTTCTCAAATCACAAAATGACAAGATATATCAAAATTTTGTTAAAATTTGGCGAGCCATGAACCCCTGCTACGCCTATGCTCCACATAGCCGAGCTTACACTTCAAACTGTAACGAAAACTTGCGAATGTTCTTATAAACCAGTGGTTCTCAACTCTTTTGGTCCATAGACCATCTTTTTTAAAAAATATCCGGTGGACCACTTTGCTATTTTGACACCTCATGAACAACTAGTCAAACACAAGAACCTAAAAATGGTTTTACATAATTTATTGTACAGTAAAGGTTACAATTTTCAGGAGCGTGTATCAACGATTTGTGGAACCTCTTGCGGCCCACTACAAATATCGACGACGGAGCCGTTTGTCAGCAGCCGGTGTGGACCATGAATATACTACAGAGTCGACCTTCTTTGCTTTAATGTGCCCCAAATTGTCGACTTATGTTTCATCATGTTCTGATTCTTAACTGAAAAAAACCCTCAACTATCCTTGCGATGGTAAGACATATTTCGTTTGTGTCGGGAGTACCTGGCCGACAACCAGGGAGAAACCGGGCAATTGCCCACCGGAAATTTTGAAAAAAATTGTGAAAGCGCCAATAATTTTTTTAGTTGTTAGGTACAACAACGAGCTACAATAATTTTCCCCCCGAATATTCCAGCTGGTTGCGGCCCTGGGGAATACCCACTCTTTTTTGTGAACGTTACTGACAACAGCGATGTATCGTGATTTTGGCATACTGTGACATGCCCAAAGCTGTGTATTTGTAACTGCGAATTTCCGTGAAATGAGCGCACTAGTATTCATAAAGTTACAACAGCTCGTAAATAACTGAATTTTAAAGCAAAGGTTTGCACCGAGTTTAGACATGAATTCTTTTAGAACAAGAGTTAAAAGGTGACGTGAAAGAGATTATAATTTTGGAACCGAATGAAACACAGGCTTTTTCGTGCGGAACTCCGTTTGATTATAAATACGGCTATTCTTGTTCCTCCCAGTCACAATCTTTTGAAACGTTTTGTCAAAACAACGAAATAGCATCCACAGTGCTACAGCCATTTGCATTTTTTTATGCAATTTATAAAACGGTTTGGCAACATACACTACAAAGTGAACCTGGCTCCATGCACTTAATCGTGAAGTGCTTCTGACATTATATACCATCAGGAAATCGTTGCTGTATCCAACATAACATAATCCGTTAAAACACGATTCAACATAACAAAAGTTTGACATAACATACTCTGAACACGGTTTCATTCATTAAAGATTCGTGCGCTGGTGAATGTCTGGCATAACTGTATGCACTCAATCGCAATCGTTTCTTGACAGATATTTCCGTGAGCTTGTTACTCGGCGAATTTCTGTGAGCCCTTTTTGAGTCCTTACCACGTTCTAGAAACTAACTGATCAACAATACGTTTTCAATGATCTTCAGCCTACCCGACCGGTCTCCACACAATATTAATGCAAATAAAAATCAGTGTTTGTCAAATCGGCTCGGCCACTCATAATCGTTCTTTCTGCTAACACAAACATTGAAATTGACACGTTCTAGAAAGAATACAGAAGAAATATTGCATAAATCAGTCCTTACGAAATTACGATTTGGGTGAGCAACTGCCAATACGCGTGAAGTATATTTGTAGCGATCACAATCCTGCCAATACAGTATTTCGAGTCACCTTTGCTGAGAGTTGTGGAGAAATGGTAAAAGTTGTGGAGGATAGGTAAAACCAACTGTTGTTTCAACATCATCTGGCAGCTGGTTTTGACG
>JGI24159J19872_10009620_pt1 | contig 12666 bp, 6 predicted proteins | sample Ectturendosymbi4_FD_19872 | JGI IMG/M metagenome (IMG submission 19872)
AGACACTTTTTGCAACTGCATTGAAGACAGAACCATAGGGTTACAGACACATTCTTAACACTATTGTTAGCTAACACGTAACACTTGTTACAGCACTACAGTGGAGTAGGGCGCTAATTCCTATATTGGTCGAGGATTATGACCACTATAAAGTTTGAATGTGATTATGACCATTGCAATACTGAGTACTGCTGCGTTTGGCAATGCACGAATAACTTTGAGACTTAAGACTGTGCTGCGTTTGTAAATTAGATATCTGAATGCGATAGCTGACTTGGGAGTTATTCTAGTTTTCAATGAGTTATGCTGTGGAGTGATTTGTATACGGCACGGGTCTCTCTCACTGATGCTGCCAAATCCACGAATTTAATAAATGAGTCTTTTTTCAACATTAGTCATGGCGATTTTCTACAGGAGTATGCAAATTAATTGACTCACTTGTATTTCTCATGTGCAAGAACTTTGGACAAGATTAACATGCTTTATTTGGAAGAAACTAGACTTTTATATTGTAGCATTGAAAGAACAACATTGTATAATGTTTTTCGCGAACAATGGGTACAAGTATGACGTCATTATGGGACTTAGGCCGTCTATTCACTAGGGAAGTCTCCTTCAGGTTGTTTCTAGTGGTACGTTTGGCTGCAGAAAGTTGAAAGTAAATGGCAGGTACTAATCCTAAATGGCGTGCCAGTTATTTTAATCCTCCATCCACATTGTAAAAGGTCATTGTGGTATGTTGGCAACATGACTGGAGTAGGTCAAAGACCAGTATGTCGTGTTATTAGACTGGTCAAGGCAACAGGACAATTTACCCCAATTAAAAAGGAAAAACATGGTTAATAATGAAACCAACTCCAAAAGTCGTGCACATATCATGAGAAACAGCAAAAATCAACACAAGAAAAACTAGTAGCGGCCCACCAAACGATTTACAGTATCCTGAAGTAAAAATTGGCGCGTCTCTTGTGAAAACAAGTTTTAGTTTTAGCTGGCAGAAAGCCGCAACGAAACCAACTTCTGACTGAGAAAATGCGATGCAACAGGCTTTCATGAGCACAACGTGCAAATAATAGAATGCAGAAGTTTGGAAAACAGTTTTATTTTCCGCCGAAAGTCCGTGTTTGGTGCGAGGTCAGCAATGTTGCCATATCAGCAAAAGTTATGAGTAGATGATCACAAAGGGACATCATCATCCAAAGTGTTAAACTTCCCAAAAAGAAAATGTTTTGTGGTGAATTCAACTTCCAGGTTGTTGGATCACTTTAACCTATTACAGCTAGGGATGATGAATACAGGAAAAGAAAGCGAGGTGGTGTGACAAAATGTGGTTAGGGAGATGGAATGAACGCTTGCAGCTGGAGGGGATATTTTTAAACAAGATTTGGCTCCCTGTNATTCTGAAAAAAAAGTGAAACAATTTTAGAAGAGCAAGGTATGAAGCTTGTTGATTGGCCTGGGAACTCACCCGATGTNAAACCGATCGAAAATTCGTGGAGAATTTTCAAAACAAAGCGAGTGGGTAACGATTGCACCACCCTGACCAAGCCCATGGAGCTATTGTTGCCATAAGTTTCGTAACCAAATATTGCTCAAGACTGCCAAAAATTTGTGGAATCAATGCCAAAACGTGTTGAACAGTTAATGAAGAAGAAAAGTGATCATATCGCTTACTACAAACAGCTTTGGTTTTATTCAAACTGCAACAAAACAACAAAAAGCAATTTATGGCTCTTTTTTGCTAGTGAGTCAATTAATTTGCACACTCCCTTATTGTGGAAACACAACGTCATTACATAAGCTGACTGGAAGCTTTCTGAAGGGGACGTTAGGTTAAATCGGGTTGCAAAATGGGTTGCTGCATGAAAAAGGTTGAAAACTACTGGTTTGGATGTTTGTGCAACTCTTCCGCCAACAAGCGATTATCACCTTGGTTGATTAAGATTGATATGACGTAACCAGAGGTTACTTCAGTCTATTTAATTTGATTTCCATGAAGACGTTTAGGAAACATCGCGTTGCATTTCCTGAAATGGTAAAAATTGATTTGACTGTTTATGAAGAGGCCAATAAACATGAAATTATCAAAGAAGAAATTTGCTGAAAACGACTATTCAGTGAGTTGAATTTTATAGATTTTGTAGACGACCAGTGCAGTCGCTATGAATAAGTCAAAAGTAAAGGTTACCAACGTCCAGGTGCTGTCGAAAAAACTATCGACCTCTACCTGAAAAAGGCAGAAAATGTCAAAACATCGACAAAAGGTAAGTGCGATTATACCACGGTACAAGTAAAAAAATCCAGAAGAAGATGGAAGACATGTTAGAAACAACAGCATATGATTTAAATGAAATCATCTTAGAAGTGTCGAGAAACAGTTTTAATTGTCAGGAAAGATTCGTTGATTTAACAAATTGACCGATAATAGATTTTTTTATTGCAGCTTACAAAAACAGTTGTGTTGCGCAATGTCCTGTATGATTGTTTTTAACTCAACGGTTATTAGGTTATTGTTTGTTAATATGGAAGATTTGCTTTTAGCATACTAGTGAAAATGGCAAAACAGCTCTTCAAGAGCACATGTAGTGCATATGAAATAGTTTTGCACATTTTTCAAACAACTAGTATCAATGCAAGATGAGGGCAATTTTGACTCACCCAGCCTAAAAGCTTTTCAAAACAAGGCTCAGGTTGGATGCTTTTGTATGTAGGCTATGCCATGTTCTTGAACGTAATTGAAAGGATAAAACTAAAAAAATTAGTGCTTTGAATCTGCTTGGTTGTTGCACGTGGTTTCATGGAGCCCTTAAGGACATGGTTGTGAGCAAATTCAGGAAACCAAGCATTTTCTCAGGTGAAAGTGTTATAAACTTTCTAATTTATTGATGGCGTTTGCAGAGAAATGGGGCACAAACTAGAGAAATGGGAGGCTATGCCAACGTGCTGTCGCTTAACTTTTTGTGTTGCTAGCTTTGTTTCCCAACTTACAGTGTTTTTAAAGTTGTGTATTAAGAATACCATTTTGCATTTTCTGTTATGTCAGTCATGCCGTAATCTCAGGAACATATCCTTGGGTGACCCGCATATCCCCCTCCTAGGCTTGATCAAAAAATCATATCGCGGTTGGCTGAGTATGATGACGTCATCAGAGGGCTCCTTTTCAGCCTCGCTTCCGGCTCCCTCCACCCTAAGTAAGTGCACCACTGCTTGTTCCGTTCAGTGTTGACGTTCGTGACAAAAGAGTGCAGAACTGTCGACCGATCGCCACCTGCTGGTCTGCAACTTGCATTTGGAACCTGCAGGACTAAGATAACCTATCGACTAAGGTGGGAGGCCCTTATTCGTCGGACAAAGATGCAAGAAAGACCTTCGCTGACAGCTTGTCGTCCTTGTTCCGAAAATTCCCGCAACGCATAGTGGAAGCGGAGTTGGAGTGGCGGCTGTTCAAAGCAGCTGTAGCCAGGGCCGGTCCTAGCAGGCGCGGGGCCCAATACAAGACCTAGGCGCGAGCCCCTTGGAGCAGTGGTGCTATGGTGTCATCGTGCTCCGTCAACCATGATACGACCTTTCTGATGAAGATATAGTAGCAAAAAATGTATATGAATATCAAAAAGACGGCAAATTCTGGGAATTGATCTGTATGTACATGACAACACAGCAGTTGCTTTTACTTGAATGGGGCGTAGGCACAGCTCATGCTACGTCCATGTTTATGAGTAATAGCATGCTTCTGTGGTGGACAATAGACAGTGTAACGCTCCCACTCGTAATCAAGCCGAAATTTGTAAAGGAAGCTCTGCAGTGGATATCCGAGCGGAAAGCGCAAGTGCGAAGTTACGTCAATTAAACCAAACTGACAAGCGAAATGAAGCTACAATGGAATGACTGCACTCTTGTTGATCGATACTTTCGTCCGAAAGAACAATTAACTTGGAGAAAACTGCTAAAATGAACTGATTACTTTTCTTGCTTTCGGTTTCCGCTGGCGCAGACGCGTTCTTGCAAGGTATAACGTCTGGGCGCAAGATCAACTATCCGTTTGATGACGCAATACACGAAAAGAACCAGACGTCACAAGACAGCAACGCACGCATGCGTCCAAAGATCCCCCAAATCCCAATTTTATAGTTATTCGTAACATGCATGGTATTGGAATGCAAACTGTTTTTTACGAATTAGAAATGTGATGTACGAAGATTTTACAACTACCACGTCACAGATATAGAAACATTTATCAAATGCACTATATAACGTGCATGGTTGACTGATGAAATATATATTGATAAACAAAAACGAGTGTGCTGGATGACATACACAATTTTTGCCTTGCCTATTTAAGTTGCAGAGCAGCTTCAAGTGACCTGTACGTTTATGAACCTGCACTTAGAAGTGGTTTATCTATCTATTTACGCTCACAAATAGGCAAAACACAATGATGGTTTGGTAGGGTGGCAAATGATAAAAGTATTGGCACGGCCGACAAATACCACAGAACAATTTTGTGGACAAAAGCAAGGAGGCAAAATAAAGTCCGAACATTTCACAAACTTTTGCGCTGGTTTGCATGAGATCTTGGGCTTTTACGGGTTCAACCTCTCATCCTTTGTCGTGTTTTTTCGATGTGGTAGAGTTCATTTTATTTTGGAAAAATATTAAAATATCTAGTCCAATGACTCTCAAACGGGTGCCACTAGTCTCACTGAGGGAGGCATTAATTCCTGGGAGGAAATTTGTTCCAGGGAGAAATTGGGGAGGAAATGCTGTGATGATGAAACCTTAAGCTTTTATTATTTGTTTATTCAACCCATAGAAAGCTGCACTGCGAGATTGGTTTAGATGGGAATCTCCATACAGTATACAAGTACAAGCTGCTTCAACTGCAGTGACTGGCGTTATAAAAGAGTCTGTTTGGTTCATAATCGTCTATTGTTTCTTCGCTGTCGGTGGTGTGAAATTTTTGCAATTATCTTTGTGTTGTTTTTGTTGGAGAGGAATCGACAGTGTTTGTGTTCGTAAGGGGGAATATGACAACTTAAGAACCACTGATATAGTCTGTTAGGTTCATGATCGTCTACTGCAGTGTTTCTCAAACTTTTTTATTCCATATCCCCCTTTTCACTCTCGACACGTCGTTTAGACCCCCAAGCAGCGCCGGATTTACCTATAGGCTATATAAGCTTAAGCCTAGGGCCTCAAGATCCAAGGGGGCCTCAGAAAACTGTGGTACGCTTAAAGTCAATGGCCGGTATATGATCATTTAGATTAAACTTCGTCAAAAATTTACGTCTTATTTATTATTCACGAAATTTAGTTTTATTCAACTTTCGTGATGATAACGCCAAGCCTTCCAACGAGTTTGCATGAATCTCAATATGACGGTTGGTCAAGCTGCATGCCAACTATTGTGTCGATATGCTCAAAGCACATTGGCTGCTTCCTGCGTTTGCTGAATCGTATCGATTGTTACGTGTGGCTCTATCAAAAGAAGTTGTGGCTGTTCATGTTTTAAATGCGCCTGATCAGTGGCATAACTAACGGGTGGCAGGGTGCGAACCGCCTTCCCCTGCCAAGCTAAATGTAAAAGCCGGGCCCCTACCTAGCTTGTATATTGGTATTTACTATTCTTTTGGTTTCAGTAGATTGTTGTTTTTTTGCGTTTTTTTGAGTGTTTTCCGGTGATTTCGGGTTTTTGTACAGCCGTTCAATACTGCATTTTCTATTTTTTCCCAACTATTTTCTGAGTTTTAGCCGGCGGGCTCCCTTCAGCTAAGTTTCCCCCTGGCTCAAACCTTTAGTTACGTCACTGCACCTGCAAGGTTGTACTGCAGATAAGAGCTATGTGTAGGGCTAGCAGCAGTACTCTACAATAAAAACATAGTTATTTTTTAGGTGACTGAGCAATACAGTAGTTTTGTCAGCGTTTGTACCATGTAAAGTTCGATTGGTGCTTTTAGATGTGATTTTTTGCATTTGAATATTTTTCAGTAAAGTCATTCAGAAATCAGATGGCTATTGAGTTCGTGCGCAAGTTTGTTCTGCTTCCATGCTAAGCAAATCAGAGAAGATCTTGATGAGCTTGAATAGCAAGCAAAAGTCACTTTGCCAACCGGCAACCACAGAACTCCTCCCCAAAGAAACAAAGAATAGGGAGACAGCTAGAAAATGAAAAAAGCGCGTTTGAGTCTGATGCCTTAGATTAGTGATTAGTAAAGTTTATGCAACCACGCGGACCTTTATGCATTAGCTTGATGGTCACTAACTGCTCAGGCGAAAGATCCTTTTCAAGATTCAAAAGACTTAAAAATGAATTGAACAGTCGCAATGTTCCAGGAGAGGTTGCCCAAAGTGACAAACTTGGGCAAACAAATTGTAATGAATTCTTAGATAATTTTGTTATGAAGAAGGCCAGGACAAAACCTTTTAAATGTTTACTGTGTTATGTTCAGCCTTACTTGATTCAATGATTGTGGCTTTTTATTTCTTTATACGTATCTCAATAGGGACAGCATAAGCGAAATTTAAACCAGTGCAGTCGTCACGGTGGGCATTGGCGAGCTCAACCCTTCCAAATTTCAATATGAAACAGTATAAATCAGTAAAGATTTTATCAAATTTTCAAATGGTGAACCTAACAGTTACAACCATTTGGGTGCGTTTAACGTGACGTAGGCCTATTTTGCTCGTGTGTGTGAGATTTTTTTCAGCTGTGGGCGTGGTAAGCGAGTTGCAACGTGGTCCTCACGCTGTACTTTAAAGTCTTTATGCCGCCACACATACTTAATAGGTGCAGTGTGTTTGTTTTTTTTACAAAGGTAAGAAAAAAACAGATGTGATTCTTGAAAAAACGTAGACCATGTGTTTTGTTAAATATTTGAATTGTGGCGATTTCGGTTGGTTTGCCTGTGGCAGTTAATAATCCTGTTCCCGCCAGCCAAGTAGGATTTTAACAATTCCGTGCAATTCAACACTTTTGCGTCGAAGGCAGCTACAAACGCAGTGATCGTTGGAACTCCAGTAATGATTTAGAATTTTTTACTAACCGTAATTTCAGAGAGTCATTTTCGAATTTTGGCAAATAGATTTAACGCTTTCCATTGTTTTCCTCGCAACAATGGAAGAGGGGGCCTCACAAGTGGATTAGCCTAGGGCCTCGCATCAGTTAAATCCGACCCTGCCCCCAAGCCTGATAAAGCAAACACAAGATAGTCAATTAAATAATTTTATTTAAAGAATGTACTAAATAGCTGAACTAAGCAATTGTATTACGACGCTAATATTACGTTCGGAATTCTTGTGAAAATATCTCGTAATCCAGGGCTGCGGAGCCGGAACGCTGGAGCTGGTCATTTTACCCGGAGCCGGAGTTCAAATTAAAAATCAGGAGCCGGAGCTCAGTTTAAAATGTAGGACCAGAGCTGGAGCTATGGCCATTTGAGACGTAGCTCCGGCTCCGCATCCCTTCCTATATACTAACGGTTTTGCCAGATAGACTTACGTGTGCTCTTTATAGCACACTAAAGGCGATTGTTGCGAGTTACGACACCAGACTGCAACAATGGATATGCAAGCCTTTGATGTTTCTTTGGTTTAATAATGGCTAAGGCTGTGACATCGTAGCTGGCAGGCGTGGTGTTACTTGTTGAACAATGGTTTTCAAACACTGTTCTAAGAACCGCATGCAGATCCCAAGCATCCTTCGTGCGGCTTTAGCAACCTTTCTGTAACAGATTCTATTTGAATAAGAACTGATGACACCTACTTCATAGGCGAAATATATACACTGTAAGAGCTTGGTGGCTGATTCTTTGCTGGGAAAGGATTCCTTTCCTTAGGCAGTGTCTTTTAGTAACACCTGTAATATTTTGTGTAGCACACTTAGTTAGTGCAATACAACCAAACGTGTCAATTGATTTGTGAAAATTTTTTTTATTGCGGCCCTCTAAAAAAATCGTAGGTCCGGATTTGGCTCCTTCAGCGAAATGGTTTGTGAACCACTGTTGTAGAAGTAAAAAATAACGTAACCACCACAGCACCTTACTTTCTAGTCAGAATAATCAAACCGGATCTGTAGCAGTGTAGCGATCTGAAAAGAACTGAGCTACAATGAACAGGTATATAATACAATATCCAGAGCTTTTGTAGCTGTGTAGTCATGCTGTTAGCAGGGAATATGATTAAGATAGAATACCATTGTACATTTAAGCTTAAAATGTACGGCACGCCATTGTAAAGTAGGAATTTCTATCAGAAACCATCAGGCTTACTAGCAAGCAGGCCGTAACCAGCTTGGAACACCAGGGTGGGCTAAAAGTTTTGTGAGATGTGCCGAAATGTTTTAAACTATGTCCAATAGTTTTGCACTATGTCCAACAGATTTTTCCAGGGGGGGTGAAAATTTTTCTAGGGGGCTTAGCCACCATTGGTTACGGGCCTGCCAGCAAGGTTTCCCAGATTTTCGGCAAAGTTCACTGGGAAACGTTATATTTGCAAGCAGTAACGTAATCTGAAAGTTATTGGTAGCAAACTAGCATTGCTTTGCAGAGCAGTGCATTATCAGGGAGGGTATAAAAAATCAATGTATACAATTGTGGACTTCTCTTGAAGTTTTCTTCTGTGGAAAAAATCTGTTTACAGCATGGTAACTAACAGTCTTATTTTCTCCTAAGCTTTGCGTGTTAAATTGTGCATTATTTGCGATTCATCATCATTGCTTATTGTGAGTGCAAAAGGTAAGAAATCAGAAGTTTTCAGCTATTTTTGAAAAGTCAAATGTGGATTTTTTGTCATACTATTTCTATGAACAAAAGGCTTTTAAACACATCTTCACATTTGTGTTAATGCAAATGTGTGCGTATTTGAAAGAACACATGAGAGTCGACTATGTGTTTTGCTTTCTTTCCTTGGTTGCCTGGGCAGCGCTATTAATTGGAATCGCCGAGGCTGCAACAGGCAAAGCATGCAGCGAGTGCAAAATACTTGGTCAGTTGGGATTGGTCTGTTTTTAAATGGTCGGACACAAATGTAGTCTTCAAACAGCCATTTTCTTGATTCTGGTCGTAAGAAAGAACAAAAGGACCTCAGGCATTGACGGCAACACCAGCGACTGCCTTTCCAGAAATTGTTTATACTTTATTATCGTTATCTTGAGTTACGTTTCTGCTGGTGACTGTTCTCTGAATCATCTGAATCTGTGATTGTTGTTTATTCGCTGACAGCGCTACTTGTAAGAAACTACCAAATTAAATTACTCAAAGAGGTTTGGTATATTCTCTTATTTTGTGCACTTCATTTAATTCATTTTCCATTTACCTTGAGGTAGAGCAAAACAATAAAATATTAATGTGTGAAAACGAACAGAAGCCGGAGCTGGAGCTGGAGCCATGAAAATAGATAGCTCCGGAGCCGGAGCCACACTCATGGAAACCAACAGCTCCGAAGGCGGAGCCGAAGCTGTGTCATTTTTACGACGGCTCCGCAGCCCTGAATAATCCACATTGCAGCCGGGCACATAGACGATCCAGAGTAAAAATTCAACAGATAAATTACTGTAGCAACAACCTCCAACGATTATCATAGTAAATCAAAATTTGCAAGAAACTAACAAGTCATAATATTAAGCAACTGAAGTTAATTCAGTGATGGGGTTAGTGGTTGAGCATTTTCGCACCCCTTATGTTGCTTCGCCCCCCTATCGCCCCCTTTGTTTTTTCGCCCCCTTGCCATTCAAAATCGCCCCCAAGGGGGGGATTCCGCCCACTTGGAGAAACGCTGGTCTATTGTTTCTTCGCTGTAGGTGGTGTGAATTTTTTGCAAATATCTTTTTGTTGTTTTTGTTGGAGAGGAATTGACAGTTTTTGGGTTCGTAATGGGGGAATATGACAACAACTTTGAGAACCACTGATATAGTCTATGTTAAATTTTCCATGAAGCAAAAGTGGAAACTTTTGCTACTGTTTTTTTTCGTTGAGACATATCGGTCATTTGTCCCGTAATATAGCATTAAACCTTGCCGTAACAATGTTCACTAACTTACCGTTTCAGACATTACGATCGCCTTGAGTCAATTTTGTTCGGTAAATTCAAAAAAGTTCGGTCTATGACCGAAAAATGACCAAAAAATAAATCCAGCTTTGTCAAAATGCGGATGACACGCAATCAATCAGAAACTTTCCAAAAGAAGGATCCTTCGAGAACTGAACAATTCTATGTTGGAAAAAAATGCCATCATAGTTAATACGACAGACATGGGAGTTGGAAAGGGGGGCAGCGGTAATCCAGGCCCCCCTCTGGATTTTGAAATTTTCAGCACAGAGGTTGTTTTTTAGTTTTGAGTGGCAAAAAAAAATGTTTCGCTATTTTTTCCCACCTGGAAACATTTTTGAAAAATCCCCTAGTGGCACCACTCTGGAAAAAATCCTTCCAACGCCCATGAAGGCAGACACATGTCTTGACCCTTTCATTGCGATTTGGATCACTATGCACCATGTTTAACTTTACAGCGGTCTTAACTGGCATTAGTTACAACCAAGTTCTGTCCGTAAAGAATGGGACGTCGGGGAGCGCAGATAAAACGCCCTAGCGTGGTAGCTGAGCACGTTTGATAACGTTCGATAATTAGAGGAAATTTATCGTTAGTTCAAACGAAACAATGATTTGCTGACAATGAGATTATAAACCTTTATGCAATTCTCGAGGGCAAGGAGTATCTGGAGAAAATGAACAACTTGCCCAACCACTGCGACGCGAGGCACCCAGGGGTGCGGAACCCAATGCAGCTGCATCGGTTGCATCGGCTTAAGGTCGGCCCTGAGTGTAGCTTATCCTGCTGCTCTGGTATGCAGACGGAAACGACTCGGTGTGGCGAATAATTGCAGAAAAGTAAACCCTCTGTGGAACCAGGAGGTGAAAGATGCTATTCAAGCTTCGCGGTACGTTGAGGCGCGAAAGTCCGAAGAAGTCAGGGCGAAAAAAGTTTAAAATGCAATCTTGGGTTTGTTTCGGACAGTAAACTGGATTCCAATTACTGTCGAAGTGTTCTAGCACACTATCCGGCGTCTTGGCAGCAAAATATCTCATACTGCTAGATCCATCAAAAATCAAAATATTGTCTTACTCAGCAATGAGAAGAACATCCTGGTAGATGGATAGAGTATTTCAAAGATCTTTTAAATCCAGTCACTATTACACCACTGAACACACGCGAGGTACATTTGGGGGAAGAAAGGCCGTTATTGCAGCTGAATTCTCCCTTGCTGTCAAACACTGAAGGCTGCAGGCTGTGATGAACTCAGACTGATAGCCTTGAATCGTGAAATTTTTCTAGCTGACGCCGGCTTGGTGTTCTGGAAGAACACCGAAAGATCGGAAAACTGGGGTGATCATGCCCATACACAAAAAGGGAAGCAGGAGTGAATGCACCAACTACAGGGACATTTCTATCCTTAGCCTCTCGGGATAGTGCATGCCAAGTGCCTTGGAAGAAGGTGCCGCAAAATAATTGAACCAAAGCTGGATGGTTTTCATCCTGGCCGTAGCTATACAGAAAAAAATTCACTGTCAATCAAATTTTCGAGAAATCTTTTGAGTATTCCTAACATGTTTACACATGTTTTGTCGACCTTGAGAAAGCATACAACCGAGTTCTTGGTGAAAAGCTTTGGGGAGCACTGCGGGAGTACGTGACGGCGCCTGTTACTGGACGTCAAGTCACTGTATTCCTGCCGAGAAGATTGTGTCGGGGGAGTTAAATCACAACTGTTTACCGTTGGTGTTGGACTCCGATAAGGGTGTGTGCTGTCACCACTCTTCATTGTGTACATGAATTGAATACACATTCACAGCCGAATCGATGAGGCTGTCACAGTTGGGAGGTGCAGGATCAACCGTTTACTTTTTGCGGACGATTTGCTACTGCTTACATCTTCTCAACAGGGTCTTCGGCGTGCACTCAATCGGCTTTCTGTTGCATGCAACCGAGCTGGAATGAAAATCAGCACTAAAAATACCAAGGTGGTCCGTCTCTCTAGAAACACAAGGCAGTGGAGTGAGCGGCAACACACTGCAGCAGGTGGAGACGTTCAAGTACCTAGAGGGGTGGTATTCACGAGTGACGGAAGGCAGAACAAGGAGACTGATACATGGATTGGTCAAGCAAATGCAGTTCTGCGTGAGCTTTTTTGCTCTATGGTCACAAAACGGGAGCTTTCAAACACCGCAAAGATGTCAGTTTTATTGGTCTTTGTTCCAATCCTTACCTATTGTATGGTCAAAAATCTTGGGCAATGACTGAAAGAATGTTATCTCAAGTGCTAGCGGCAGAGATGGGATATTTGCGGAGAGTCCACGGTGTGAAACTTCGCAATAAAGTGGGCAGCTGTGTAGTAACTCTATACTACACGACCTCAACAAAACTTTATTCAGAAAAGAGAACAGCAATGAACAGAGCCACGGTCAAAACAGAATGACAATAACGAACACGAAAGTAAGGACGCAAACCAAGGAATGCACAGCAAGCAATCAACGAGCGCAACTGTTACGCTTTAGGGAATTGATTACCACAATCTCCCCCTGCACAAACAACATGTGTTGAACGAACGAAAGAAAATGGACAACTAAATATACGGCGCAGCACCGTATCGAACAACGGGCTTTCTTTGACGAGTGGAT
>JGI24159J19872_10009623_pt1 | contig 12662 bp, 8 predicted proteins | sample Ectturendosymbi4_FD_19872 | JGI IMG/M metagenome (IMG submission 19872)
CGATGTCTATCTGTACATTGTGTAAATTAGAAACTTTAAGCAATGAAAAACCTTATGCATGTACAAGCTTTTTGTTTGAATTTTATGCTGATGCAGGCTTCAATTATTTTAGGTTTTGTCATCAGTGCTTGCTGTGCTCTACGTTTTGATCTACAACCAAGAAGTCAAGATGTTGTTGACAAGCAACCTGCCTCATTGTCTTGTGGGCTTCCCTCACCAAATGACAAGCTGTACACTATTTCATGGGTCATGAATAATAAACCTGTGAGAAACACACTTAGAAGGTTAGTGTGCTTGTGTAAACTGTCTTTGTATATCCATCAAACTTGAAACATACAACAATATTGAAATAATGGTGACATTTAAAAAAAAATTTTGGTTGATGTATACTAATCAGTGTAAAAAATAATGCTTCAAACTTACTATCAAACTAAAAAAATACGATTTAAAAATCGACAAATTTAGAAAGGTTATTGGAACAAATAACTTGAGACCAAAACGTTTTGTGGGAAAAATCCCTTGGTTATGTTCATTCATGGCCATCTCAGCACTTAATTCACAAATTAGGAACAACTGAATTGAAATGATGTTTGAGTGACAAGATACCTTCGAAATGGCATTGATACGAAAGCACAAAAATATGAAAGCCTGCATTATCTTTTAAAAGTCTGTTTCTCTTTAATTCTAAATTGTTTGTATACTGGAATTTGCATGTCAAATTGAGTTTGATTTGATACGCAACAGTGTATTAGGTTCTGGCATAAAAATGGCTGTGTGCAACCTTCCCAATTCACAACCATTAACAGTGTACTTACCCATGTAAGAAGTCGCATTGTTAGAATGACGGGCTGGTGGTCACTTAGTCATGCAGTGATCGCTTTATCTGCGAAGATAAATGCCGATCTATTTTGGATACGACTACGTCGAGTCCCACACGCGAAGATATGAAGCTGTGTATTGCTTGCGGAGCATGTTCACTTTCGGTTTTAACGTGTCACTGTCAGTGTTGTCAGATGGTTGTCACCTAAATCTGCTAAACGGTGTCACGAAAAACTGTTTAATTTTTTTTTTAATCAGCAGAATAGGCACTCAGGCAAATTTTAAATTCTGAATATTACAACCATGTATGGCGGAACTTATGACAATATTGCTTTAGTTTACCAGGGAGTTTTTTTGCCAGACATTGTTACTTACTGGTGTAAATGAACACTCGGAAATACGGTATCACGTGGGTCGTGGGATAAATCACCAACTTCCAATCTAGTCATTTGACACAACGTGCTCACCAAGCACAGAATAAATTCATTTAAGGTTCACCAGACCATCTGTTAAGGAGTTATTTGCTATTATGACGCAATTATCTGCTTGAAGCAGCTTCGTTGCGTCATAATAAAAATTCCAAATGATTGAGGAAGGTTGTGTCTTGTCGTGGTGTCGCTCAATTTAAAGCGCCATCAAGAAGATAAAGTATTTTTAATGAAAAGGTGTAAAAGCTTTCATCTCCAAAAACTGTTGCAAAAAAATTTTTTTTGTCAGGCATTCGTTACCTATTAAACATGCCAAACGGTTTTTAACATCCTGCTAGAGTTTGCAGCGAATCAGCTAAAATGGTAACACTGGTCACTGTGCTTCGCTGGATCCCTCACGTCGCTGTTTGTTTCCACGCTTGATTTCAATTACAGCATATGTGCCGTTTAGTCGACGTCACAAAGACAACAGTCGTACGTCACTTGTGGTGTGTGTGTTTAAGGTTAATTGTCGCATGAAAATCACTTTTATCGTCAGGCAGTGCTCCGTCCATAGTTCAGGGTAGGCGTTCAAATTTAATGCAAAGCGTAAAAACGAAACTATCCTGAAAGATTACGGGGAATGTGGCGTTAAATAGAGTACTTGTTTTTTTCATTTGAGTTGCTTTGCATTAGCCTAAATTTCTGAGTGTGTTCGCATAGCAAAAACGGTTGTAGTGAGTACGTGCAGGCTTCAGTTACGATGATTTTTGTCTTGTTTTTTGCAGATACCAGGTCGAAAACACTCTTCACTTCAAACCTGTCAACAGGAGCGAAGATAGGGGATCGTTTCAATGCGTGGCTAAACCGATTCCAGCGAACAAAACGTTGCTTGAAGTGTGGTCCAACCCCGCAACACTAAACATCAAATGTAGGTTGATGAAGCGCTTCCAGTGTGCAGTTCCTTCCAACCCATTTTAGATGAAATGCTTGAATGTTCCTGCAGGGAAAAACAGATTGCGATGCGGGTTCTGTACGCCCTGCTTCTTATCGCAGGCGACTTACTTGCGTCAGAGGTTTTAGAATGTAGTCGGAGTTATATGATGTGCTATGCTACAGTGCAAAATGAGCGTTGGACTTATACAGGAGAGCAAAAAATTTTCCCTTGCGGTGCAATGATTCATGCCGCAGTATCTGCACGAATGTCACACTGCTGCATTCAGTGATTGGCTTTTATATTGGAGTTGCGTTTTCCTTCGTCGCTCTTATGCTCGTTACACTTTCAAACTCGGTTTTAGGTCGTGCCAGAGTTGGCTTGCTCGCTTGGTACGCACACGTTCACGTTTACCCGCTGTGACCGTGGTACCCCGCTGTTCAGCCAAACATTTGTACGTTACAGCGCAAACGAGCGATTTATAGTTGAGTCGACTAAAGGGTTTACGGCGTTTTTATCGTACTGTCCCGGCGCCCGTATCAAGCAATTAGCGTAATGCTTGATATAGCCGTTGTCTGGCAACTGGTCCCGAGTTGACTTGTAGAGTAGTTGCTGAACGATGTCTTGAGTGGCGGAGTCTGTTCGTTCCTTCCGTCTTCACTGTCTCAATGCACTTTGTCGGTGAATCATCTTTCGATGTTTAAATGCAGTCTTGATAACGCGTTTCAGTAAATGGAACGTGTGCTTGATTTGCCGTTCTCAGCATGTCGCTTTCATTTCACTGTGCAAAGCTCTATTTACTCAGCGTTTGTTGTAGCTTCCAAAAAATCACCGCGTGCAAACATCTCGGCATACTGTGGATTCATTTACACTCGATTTCAAGCGCAGGAAGTACGGTTGTCTTATCAGATTTTTTGCACCTTGTTACGCAGAATTTCACAGTCCCCCGCTTGTCAGGTGTCCCAACTGTTTACCCGCGAAACTTTACTGCATGCAAGTGGTTTGCCGCTTCTAAACAAGGCATGCGATGCCCTGCAACTGATTAGGGAGTTCTTTAATCATGTATTGCGAGCTGTCAGCGGCGAACCACAACAGTCTGTGGTTCAGCGCAAGTTCGTCCTTGCTGCCTTGGCAAGCCTCGCCGCACGCTGCAAATGAATGTTGGTGTTGCTGACCATGTCAGAAGGCTGAGTCGATACGATCTAATGCGAAGGTAATAGTGCGTCAAAGCGTCGTGTGCAAGATGCCCTTTGCTACTTGGTGTGATCGTATTATCACCGTTTCAAACTGATTGCCTGACGCAAAACGACCATAACACTTGTCCTGGTTAAAGGAGAAATGTCTTGGTAATGAGTCGTGCGGTTGTTAACAGCGTTAGATGGGCTGCTTTTACCTTGGTGCTTCGAAGCACACATTTGTCAAAATCGCAAAAAGTCTGCACTTGTAAGTAGCAAGCGTTTCTCACGTCCCCATGCCGCCGTGGTGAAAGAGAAACCATCATTTTTCACGCATTTCGCCCTTCTCGACTGACCGCTTGCCGCGCCTCGACCTACCGCACGTCGGTCAGACAAGGGCGTGGTGCGTATTGATTTGACATTGTCGCGTGCCGGTTCGACAAGCAACTTGATACGCGATGATAGAATCACTTCATTGATAGTAACGCGGAAATTTGAAACGTGCGAATCCTTTAGTCCGGTGAAAAATAAACTGTCTTCCCCGAGACAATGCAGTGTCGTTTATTGTAACGCCGACTTAAGGTTACTGAATTTTTTTGTATATCCTGGTCTGTGAGGTACATGACTAGCGTGATCACTCGTATACTGCTGAGTAACCTATTTTCGAAACGTGAGAATGACTGTTTTGGTTTCCTCGGGCAATGATACGCAATGTTAGATCAAGAAAAAAATTTGCTTTGCGTCGGTTAGCATGACGTAAAAGTGACACGTAAAACCGCTTAGGATATTTGTGAATGCTTCGTTCGTGGTAAAAGTCTTAATATATGTGAGCAACCTATTGCGAACGTCGATTTTTGTTTTTTTTGTGTGTTTATTTTTTCAGGGCAAAAACGCTTCAAAATGTCATCGTATGAATTATGCCTTTGTTTTATTTACTTTTGTCCGCCATAATCTCGTAGTTCGTTTGTTGGCAAACCAGAACTGAAGTTGAAAGGGGGCCTTGAGCAATAGCAACGTCAAGCACGTTGGCGTCGTTTGAACTCAGTATAGGGTGTTCATGCGTTAATTCCGAACGCCGTGTGATGTGCCGTAACGCAGCAGTCACTCCTAATGTATTGTTTCAGATCTGGAAGCGGGGAACGTGACTTTGAAATCACCGCCATCTCCAGCCGAGATTCTTCCTGGTGTCCAGGTAGTGCTTAGATGCGGTATCGATGGCAATCCTAGGTAAGTGAAAGTCGTGGTCGTTTTTGGAGGGTTACTCTTGTACGATTGCTAGTTAGGATCGTATTTTGTGCTTTTACTTGGAACGCAGTGCGAGGGCCAGCGGCGGATTTTAATGTGTGGAGGCCGCGTGGGCAAAGCCATGGGCAGGCTACCTTGTTCCATGTGAATAATTTTCAGAGTTTAAACTGGAAAGATAACAAATTTTCACAAACAAGCAGACGCAATTACGAAATGTTCAAGGGAGACCTGGAAGTTCACAAGCTTTGGCGTTACCAAAGCGATTGATGGCATCGTCGAAGCTAATTTGTCGCAAGATGTCATGTTGAATGCTCATTAGTGTCACATCATTCAGGCGTTCTTACAATTATCGCTGTTCGCAGCGTGTTTTTGGTAAATTTCAATTTGCTAAGTGATCTTTCTCCGCTGCTGTTGCTGGTCCTGAGCACTAGGTACAATCGCTTTACACTAGACTTAGCAGTTTGCGAATTTCTAACACAAGTTGGAAGCTTAGTCAAAGTCAAAACTACGCATTTATGTGGAGGCCCGTGTGCGGTCGCATACAAAGTACACGGCTAAATCCGGTATAGGTGAGGGCGGTAAAGTACACCATATCAAAACATTTTTAGTGCTTCCCGGGTACAACCACTTGTCATTTGGCTGTGCAGCTTTGCAAAGTATTCATTTGCTTTCAGGCTTTGAAGCAATTTAGTGCTTGTTACGATAAAGGACTGTGGTGCGCGTGGATGAAATTTTAATTGAATCTTGTCGCTGTTGAAATTAGTTATATTTCTCTGTACTCAAATTCCGTTTTGTTTTGCTCAGCGTGCTTGTGACATTTCATGCGAACGACCGTTCTTATCGGGCAGATGACTAGTTTCATAATCCGTACAAACAACCTTTGATCTTGCGATTCTCCTCACCTATCAGGCATTGAAATTCATACGGTCATTGAAAATGAGAAATTCGGAAGTGCTGCAAATTGTCTTATTTACCAGAGTGCTGAGGAAATTCATAGCCATCTACTCGTTTCTACATGGTTCCAAACCTTTCATTTCTTTACCTAGTAATGAACCACGTCTTCTTTTGTCAGGCTCTAACCACCGTTCTTGACATTGTTGTTCGCGTGTTCACGTGAGGTGATTTTAGCTGAAGCGTTTGTATTTGCTTTGTGCCTGTGGAATTCGCAACGGTGCTCGTTTGAAGGAAGCGAGACCCGAAACGCCCATACCTTTTATTGGTGTGCCAACTGCCAGAACTAAGCTTATCGTTGTCTGGCTGAGCTCTGAATCATTCGACATTACTCACTGACTTATGTCATAAATGATATGCTTTAAGGTGCACGGTTCAGGCCATGCTTGTGTGGAAACCACCAAGTCTGCTTGAACGTTTGGTGACAAATAGCAATCACATCGTCGTGATGTGTGGTGTTTTTAACGTTTAAACAATCCAGGTTGAAATACTTGGGTATTGAAATATGTTCTGTTGCACGTCGTCTTGATTTTCAGGCCTAACAACATCACGTGGATGGTCAACGGGCGAATAATACGACCAGGTACTTTGACTGAAATCAAAGGCCGCCGACTTACGTTTCGATCTGTCCAAGTGAAGACGTACGACGGCAATTACACTTGCAACGCCTCACAAGGGAACCGTGAAAAGGGCTCCTCAAACACTTACGTTCTGCGAGTAATTGGTGAGTTTTGAACAGGGCCGACTCTATCGCTTCACAGGTGTTGTGTGAATATCGTTTGCTGCGTTCATTGGTAGCCAGGCTGTTTTCTCAAAATAAACGCTCTGTTCACGACGGGCGCAAAATGTGTAGACTTTGAAATGATTCTGTATGTGTCGCAAATGAATCTTCGGGTCTTAGGCCAAAGATGTGTGACCTTAACTCGATTTTGACAATTAGCGTTTTTTTGTTGATGGTAATTCTGGAATTAACGTCTGTAATTAACCACTGGTTCATAACGGTTGAAAAAATTCATTTTGAAAAAGCCGTTGTTTTTTGTTTTTTTTTGACGGAGCGAAACAATTGATGTTACTTGTTAAGCGCGTGTGCTTGTTGTGACTTGTACTTCGTTGTGCGCGGACGTAAAGACACAGTAGACAACAAAAACAATATAACTCCACATTGTCAAATACCAAAGCGTTTATAACTATTATCTCACTTTAAGACAATTTAAGACACGAAAAAAATTGGCGTCAGCAAAAGCGACCGCAGACCAGAGATGAGCACAGATCAGGAATGGATAGGACTGATGATTTTCAATAATTTTGCGGATCAGGACTGGATCGGATTCAATTTCATCGGATCAGGACTGGACTCGGACTGAAAAATTTCACAGTCCGCTCATCTCTGCCGCAGACCACTGTTGTTCAACACACGAGTGTTGATGATGTATTAGGTAGATTATTATTGGCGCACTAAATCAAGGTCAGTTTGTTCGCGTGTATTTTGCTTCGGCCGTGAGAGCCTGCTGATCGTGCAACCGCTGCTTGGATGAAATAGCGGCGCTCTGAAATTTGATTGTCGCGCACGTCTCCTGTGCGCTCGATCGGTATCTTGACCAAGCCATTTGTCGTAGAAATCCGATAAGAATTTAATTTAGTCTTCTCGTGCAGCTGCCAGCATTACTCGCAATTGAGCGCAAAAAGCGTTCGTGGACATTCTGCATAGAATATTCCTCAAATCGATTTTTACAGCTCCGTTGTTTTTGGTTTGACTTTATTATCAGCGCTGAATGTAGTCTTCCAAACTTGCAGATGATCGGATGTTGTTCTTGGTCTTGGACTTGCCTAATTGCTTGTTTCTGTGTATATTGGTGCAGTTATTTTCCATTCTAAAGCCCAAACACTTAAAAGGATCAAGATGAGGGGAGGAATTCCAGCCGGAGCAAACCTAAGAATGGCTCACGTAAATCCCTTCCAAGCTCCTGCTTAGTTGCAACGAAGATTTGCACTGTTGCAAATAGCGTTCGGCCTGCGAAAACAGCAAAAAGATGGTAACCGGATGCAAAACACAAAACGAACCGTGTTCTCGTGTTTAAAATGGTCCTATCCAAAGCATAGTCCACTTATTCACTGGTTGTTGAAAAGTCAAACTTGGCAGAATGTCGAAAAGAAACAAGTCTGAAAATCGTGTTGATGGGCACAAGCCACGCGAAACGTTCTAAATCTATCTTGATCGACCTAAATGTACAGCAGCTGTTCGCGATGGTTATCGAAGTAAGCCGATAATGTTTGACTTGTGCTATGAGCACGCTTATCGCATGTTTGGTTGTGGAAAAACTTCAATTGTGGCACAAGCGCGGCAGTACCGTATGGCGCTGCGAAAACTGTGCCTGTTTCGTCAAAAACGGTGACATTGCGGTTAGTTTGTGAAACAACTCGTTGCTTGGCCAAGCGCTTGATTTTCGTTGTTTCCAAGCACCGTTTTGTCACCGTTATCAGCGGTTACATTTTTTATGTTCACACGGTCTTTCTTGCTTTTGTCTTGTACTTTTTATCCACCTGTTCACTCCCTGATGTCTCGGGATTTTCAACACGTTGCTTTTGAAGCGCGAAGGTTTATTGCATTTTCGGTCATTCGGTCGCAGTGAGGAACAAGCCAATTCAATCGGAACGAACCCGCCTGCAAAAACTCTTCCCACTCGCCACCGCTAGAACTGCTCGTGAACTTTTTGAATTTATTTCACCTTTTCGGTCTCGCATCTTTGTTTGCTGACGGTCTTCAAAGGAACCGCGGTACGTTGATTGTTTCGCCTGAAAGCTCAACGCAGACGCGGCCGTTAGCTGAGAGAGGTGTACTTCGACCATCCACACATGCCCGTCTATCTGCACTGCCCGAATTCAATTCGTCTTCGTTTCCCGTCTCTTTGGCGACGACAAGCAGCAGAAATCGCATAAAAGATTTATGTTCTGAAATTCCTGGCGCGTAACAAACGCGTGCCTATGAATCGCGCCGGCCGTTTGTTTTGTCTCGAATGTCCATCTGATGCTAGTCTGACCAACGAATTGCCTGCTTTTCCTGCTGTCGAACAAGGACAGCAAACGCGTTTCGAATTAGTTGTGATTCAGATCCTAGGACGAGGCACTATTATCACGATTTAAGCTGTTAAGCATTCCACTGCGAAGACCTGGCCGACCTAATTAACAGTTCGTAATAAATACAGCAAACACAGGCATTGTTTACACCGTCGGGGGTTTCGTTTTCAGTTCTTTCACGTGATTGACACCGTTTGTCATTACAACGGTCACCGGTTGGTGCTGAATCTTTGTTTTTTGTTGTTAGACCGTTAGAGCGATAAATTACACGTTGCGTTGCGCAATTCAAATGCCTGCTCAATGCGCACACAAAGAAATCTTTTGTCTTCATCATTGCGTTGTATCGACCGTAAGTGACGTCACGCACCTCACCAACCGGAGGCGCGCTCCTTCCATGAGCTGATCTGTTATCTTTCTGGCGTCGGTCAGCCAATCGCTTGAATCGCGTTGAAAAACCGACGGGGAACGGTTCCTATCGCTGACAATTGTTATCAGCGTCACTCCTGACGTTCTTGTTTCAAGCGTAGGCCCTCGCACCTCGGAAGGTTGGCCTTAGTTTGATTAGGAATGGATTCAACATGGCACATTTTGCCTTAAAGCTGGTGCCAACTTACCACGTTACCACGTCAACCACGTCTTAACACCAGTGATGTATTTTCTGTTCGTCTCCGCCGCATCGCCCCGTTCCGTCAACTTGTTGCTGAATTTCATATGCGATGTAATAACGCTTCTGTGCTTTTGTTGAAGGGCCTCCACAATCAGTACCTTGTATACTGGGTTCCTTCATGTGATAATTACGTTTTTTTGGTGTAGCGATGTTGTTTTATTTCATTTCTAGAGTGTCGATGATCGTGATATCAGATATACGCTGGTTTACACCTGAAAAGCGTGAAAGAACGCTGTTGCAAAACTGTAGCTTTGTGAAATCGCCAGTACGCGTTAGAAAAGGAAGTTTTTGTGAAACTCGTTTAGGACTACTCTTTTCTGGAGTGCCACGTGTGGTCTGCGGACACTTGTCACCGCTTCCTCCGTGCCAGGCGCCAATTGCGTGAAAGCTATATTAGGTCATATCAATTTTAACACCACGCGGCCAGGACGCATCACCTGTTAGCTATTTTAGTTTATCCCGGCTCTGTTAAAATTCTTGGGAAGAAACGGAACGACCACGGATTTCTTGATTACAGTCGTTGCACTGGATTAATAGGTAATCGGAATGCATCAATCGCGTTATTATTTCCTGCGCCTGTGACCGCTGGTTGCGTGACGCCGCTCACCGTGGAAACCCGTCTCACCGCCTTATTGTGAAGTTTCAATACATTCTGATCTCGTACTTTCGAAATGCCGCAACGGCAAGTGGACTGTTATTGCTGCAACCTCTTCTATGGTTCTATGTGCGCGTGGTGGATTGCCACGTCAGTGACGGACCCCAAACGGCATTCGTGTGAGCTGGGCTGCAGAAGCTGTGAGATTTAAGTGATACGATTTCTGACATTGTCTGCAAAAAATGCGAGGCTTGGTTGTACGCTCGTTTGTGTGTTGTGTGTCCGTTCAGACCTAAATGCCTTGGTTTGCAAATTCTTGTGTTTGTAATCTCCGTTTCTGTTAAAACCTGTTTGTGAAACGCTCACATGCAGAGTAAACAGGATGAATAATAATAATAATAGTCGCTATTGTTGTATAATAATAGTCGCTATTGTATAGTAATAATTATTAATAATAACAATAATAGTTGCTATTGTTGTTTTTCATGTCCGCAAAACTGAGTAGAGCAGTATTTCGCTCGCGTGTGCGCTCCCGTTGTTGCTAGGCGATGCTTCCCTGTGCCGCGATTGCACTTACGTGAAAAGCTTTTTGTTGTTTGAAGTTTGGCAGGCCGCACGGGGCGATTCAACCTCTTAAAAGCAGAAAATTACTTTAAGCCTATCCTGCCAATGCAATCTCCACGTGTGAGTCTTGCGTCAAAAGCCGTATCAGATGCCTTGTTTGTTGCACGCTCAATTTGCTTTCGAGTTATGGCTCTCGCGAAGAAGATTGCAAAACGCTGTACAATCGTCTATTTAAGTCCGTTTTGTTTCTGTGTTCCTTCAATTGCATAAAATCCTACTGTGGGATTGTACAGTCTGATAATAGTAAATGGTGAATTGCATGTTCGGGTGCAACGTTTACTACCATGCTCCTTTTGCCTCTTCATTGAAAAGTGTAATTTCATGGACAATGCTCCCCAAGTAAGAAACTAGCGTTAAGACAAGCGCTATATGTTTTCGCGTTCAGAGCCTCGTTGTGGTTCTGTTTCCTAACAATTCAAAATTATGTCCGGTAAAATCAGTGGCCGAGTTAAAAATCACAGCTGAACACAAACTAGCGTGTTGCTTCATTCACCGGCAAGGCTTCCGCACTCTCAGTACATCATCACCTTGGCTACGCAGTCGGTGCTTTCGGTCGGTTGTGCGGAACTTAAAAACTACCTCTCCGATCCTGTCACGATCTCAAGAAGCTGAGCGCTCTTGACTTCATATATTTGACAACTGGAAGCAGTTCTTGACCTTTCAGCCTGCCCCTTAGTCAGTGCCAGGTGCGTATTGTATTGTCAACAACCCCCGCTGCCTGGTAAGTCAATTCGCGCCATGATTGTGTGGATCAGGTGCTTGTGTTCACGGGATTGCGGGTCGCTCAACACTGTGGTGCCACTGCGGTTTCATTTGTGGCAATAGCTAACAAACGACCAGACCATTTGCAATTGTACATCCGGGAAAAGTGTATTAATTGAGAATCCTCATTTTTGTTCATTCAGTTCGTTTCATATCATGAAATGTGCGCGGAAATTACCACTTAACCGAGACTCTGATCAAAAATTAGGGACAACCCTGGTTAGTTGCGCGTAGGACGAAGGCATTTTTTTATCCTCAAATAATTCCTGCTGATATTTCTTGACAACGCGGTTATACTTTTTGTCGTCCTCCTTTGCACACATTTTTCGTAAACATTGCCCCTATCTCTGTCAACGGGCGCACTGGTGTGGAAGCACCAAGCTCTGTTTCCTTCAAAGTTCTCTTCTGTATTTTTCTTGCTCGTCATTAATTTGTGTTTACCTACTTCCTGTCCCTGAAAAGTGTGAGATGTTGAAAGCGTGAAGAGTTAGTTTGGCGGTCCTTGTACCTGGGTGAACACCAATGTTAGGTTTGTTCTCTTGCGTTCGATTTCTAAACCAGCTTGTGGTTTGCTGTATATGTGGAATTAGGGCTTCTTCAGACAAGAGCCGATTTCTGCCGCGAATATCTCTTGCGCGCGACTGTTTCCCACGTTGACTGTAAAAATGTCTTTGCCATGGTTTCCCTAGCATGCACGCTATATCGCCAGTGACGTGCTTCAAACATGTGTGGCACTCTGCGGCAAAGTGACGGTCGCGGTTTCGTATGATCGGGAATGCTTTGTTTCGTAACAAGTGAGGATTAAGTTTCGAATCCCCTTTTCTGCGTGCTGTCGTAATATGCGACCTGAGCCGGCGGGTTTTGTCATACGTTGATCGTCTTTCGTTGCCGTGGGAAAAATACCTTGAATGGCGGCTCGTGAGCCGGCTTGACCCGCTGAAATCAGCCTTCTGCATTGTAGCCTTTGGGTGACTCGCGTTGGAAACCTATCCTCTCCGCTTTGAATAGACTGCTTCTGTGTGGCCTGGATTTGTGCTGCCAAACAACTGTTGTGTGTTGCAAGGACTGTGCAAATTTAGTCCCATGAAATCTAGAAGCATAGCTAACGGTTTCTGGGACTCCGAGTGAAAGCTGTGTATGTACAGTTTTTGACTTGTGTAGTGTGTGGGGTGATTACGCTTAGCGGTTTACGGGACTTCCAATCTTCGATTCCTGTGCCGTGCCTGTATTGCAAGGAAGGATCCCTTCCGGAAAACCTGCAATGCAGCAGTGATAAATCAATTTCAGCTCCTGGAAATGGTGCGATGACGTTGCAAATGAAACTCGCTTGTCAAATATCGATGCCAGTGTGTGGAAAATCAATCGAAAGCCATTACTTGGTCAGTGGTCTTCCGCGAATCAGAAAAAA
>JGI24159J19872_10009627_pt1 | contig 12660 bp, 12 predicted proteins | sample Ectturendosymbi4_FD_19872 | JGI IMG/M metagenome (IMG submission 19872)
CTTCTTTTCTGTATATAAACCAGTTCGGTAGTATCTCCACTTCATTCTGACGATATCCCCTGAAGAGTGTCAGACGAAAAGCTTTGGGATGAATCTCAAACTTGGGTAAATTAATCTCCTTTAGTTTTCTGAGAAAGAGCCCATTTATCTTCGAGTCCCGAAAAGAAACTTTAGATCACTGCGTGTTTCCTGAAGTTTTACCGCACGATGCACAAGGGCTTTTATTTTATTGCTTGGGCAGGAATTGCAGCGATTGGACAACGAAGAGATTGGGGGGGAAGCTGACGACGAAGAGGAGGAAGAATTGGAGGACGAATGGACTGACGATGAAAGAGATGATGACCCTGAGGAGCAAGAAGTAAAGGAGGAACGAAAAACTGCTGGAGTTATCAGTGATGATGAAGATGAGGAGGAAAGTGATGCAGACGCCCCTACACAACCGCTTGTACCAGGTTGGCGTTTCCACTGTTTTTTCTTGTTCGAAATTGCCATTTTTCGGAAAAAACACGTGTTTCGGTGATTTAATTCAATGGGATTCTAAGTATACTTGCGTGATGGCTTGTTGATTGAAGTGGCTTTCAATAACGTGTTCCGAGCTTTCTCCCAATTAAACTATCTCTGTGACACAAACCCATAGGCTGCTGCCCTCTGCTGTGTGCGCTTCTTTGTAACCCGTTGCATCAAAAGCAAATTTATTCAATGTGGCAGTTTTTTATCTGAAGCGGATCACGAGGGCGATCCTTGTGTTCGCCACCAACATAGGAGACGTGCATTTTACCGCAAATGTATTGGCGCCAGTTCGGCAGATATGGGTTAAGATTGATTTTATCAAATAATTCTTGCTAAAATTTTTGGATAAAGTCGTTTGAACAGTAGCTTAGTGATAATATCATTTTCATTGTAAATGATTAACAGAGACATTAGCTTGGATGGATGGGAAGCGATGTCTGTAGAAAACTATCGTTACTGAGCAATATCGCTACGTTGCTGGAGCTCTTTCAGCTGTTGAGGAAAAACTGCTGATACATTAAGGAAAATGCATTCGCGGACGTTGCTTCACTTTAAGTCAAAAATATTAAAAAGGAGCTTAGTTTCAGCTTCAGGCGTCGCTAGCTCCAAAGCCTATTCTCGTGGGTTCGATTCCCGCCTTCGACGCCGCGATTTGCAACGTTGTGTTTTCCGTCGCAGATCACGCCGACCTGGACGCGAGTTCNAACGGCAGCCGAGCGTCGAAGTTCTCGCACACGACGATGAGGAGCGAAGGATCGTTGTTGCTTTTCGACGACCCGGTCAAGTAAGTTCCTGTGGAGTTTGGACCAGGGCCGTCGCCAGCGGGGGGGCAGTGGTTCCCGGCAACCCATTTAAGATATGTGCCCCCATTTCATGTTTGGCCCCCAAGTTGCTGCATACATCCAATATTGTATTTTTAAAATGTGCGCACCCCCTGCTGCGAAATCCTGGCGACGGGCCTGGGGGGTGGAGAAAGGAAAGCTGCAGATTGACGTTTGTGATATTTGTCCATCCTCAGTGGAATCAAAGCTTCAACCCTTAGCTTTTGCTGTAAAATCAACAACATCCTGAGTTTCAGTTTGTGGAATCCTTTTCACATGCTTGGCATACTTTCTCAAACCAAACCGCAAAGACCTACGTCGATACAAATTAACTGTTATGGTCAGGTTTAAATTAATGTTTGCAATAGCCTCACAATTTATCAACAAAACATCGATTAACCCTTCGACTCTCGCGTGCGTCATTTTACACCAACATAACTCACCAGCTGATGAGCTAGAGAGCTGTTCAAACCCTCTAAAGGTGCGGAAAGTCTTTAGTTTAGATTTTGGGGGTGACGTTATGATTGGGTCCGGTTTTCTTTTTTGGATGGGGTCATCGGGCCCTGGACCTCAACCCAAGAGGCAATTTAAAACTACCCCAACAGGCTAAATAAAAATTTTTAAAAAAATTCCCCAAGAGGCAATTTAAAAATAACTACGCGAAAATCCCCATCTTTAGCGCCCTGGATTGGCCTTTAAATAATTACTTAATTCATTCCTTAGGGGATTGATTTCGTTGTGCAGACTCCGATTAACCTGGTGATTTTTGTCTGTGGCGTATTGTGTTTCTTCCGTAGTTCCAGTAAATTTAATTGCGACAGGTAATTCGTTCCACAACGTTAAATTTGACAACTTCCACAGGAAAACGAACAAAGTTTTTATTAAAGCACGTGGTCGGCGAGATGCGAAATCATTCACTTTGATTTGTGCAGCTATCGTTACTCTTTTTTAAGTTATAGATGTAATGCGTGGGTTTATTGTTGTTAGATATTTTATCACAGCCATTAATGGCAGCTCATAAGTCGTGATTTACAAATATATTTAGGTTGACAGCTCGCTTAAACCGGCGTTCCATTGTCAGCAATGACGTCAGCCTCTACGTATCCATCTACGTAACCGTTGTTTTGCGTTCGCATTAGTCGTGAACAAGCATTTTTTTCCAGAAAATCAACTTCAAGTGTGAAAGACTGCGCCGAGCAGTCGTTCGAGCCTTTGTACGGTTCAGTGATTCTGCCCAATCAACCGCAACTGTCGGACACGTCAGATTGTTCCAAGCCATCGAAGGTATGACGTGACTGGTTATCTTGCTCGATCGTCATTGTCGCATCTTTGCCGTGAACAAGGTAGTCACGACGTATGGAAAACGCACCATTGTGCGAAGACTACGTCTTTCACTCGCTGTTTTGATGATCCAGGATCGTTATCTGGTCACGTTTACGTCTGTGCGAAAGACTAGGTCGGCTTTCATGCTTATTCGTCGATAGTTGCAAATGCTTTTTCCTTATTCCGATTCGAAAACAACTGAGATAAACATGGAAAACAAGATAAAGTTACGGTCAGAGTACGCAGTGCTTGTTCGTGGTTACGTCTTCCACAGATGTTATCTAGTTTTACTTGCATGGCTGAACACAGGCAGCACTAAGCATTTCAACAGGTTTGCGTCTAACAATATTCCTGGGCAACGCATTTTCGCTTCAAAAGACCCTCACACTCTAATCTCGTGTTTATCTGCGTGTGCAACCGATGAATGTAGTTTTGGCAGCGAACGTCTTTCAACGTTTGACGCGAACTATCCTGATTGTCTTTCTTCATCTCTGAATTTTTCTGAATTGTGCTTTGTTCAAACTGTTGGAAATCGTTTGAAGAGGGTTATTTTTTTAAAAGCTGCCTGTTAACTAAATGGTATATGGTATCTGTACCTGTAATATCAACAAGCAGTGCTGATATTACTTTCTACTTACTTGGCGGGGCTCTTTTTTACCCTCTGTTCAAAACTATTCCATTTACCCAACCGTCTCGTCTTTATGAATAAAGTAGCATGACGTGAAAACGAGCGCAGATCGTTGTGAAACGTCATCGCTTTAAAATCAACCAACATAGAAAGTGTCCGTGGCCTATTTTCAGCTTCATTTTTCTTTGTACAAAACAGATGGATTTGCGATGATTGTTTCGTTTCGTGTTGCATTTGTAACAATTTTTCACATTCCGGCAGTTCAATTATGACGAGGACTCGATATTTTGTGTTCCGCGCTCCCCGATCGACGCTTCGACTATTACGTCACAATCACGCAACGATGGCGACTCGCAGTTCATCGACTCGGACGGATTTATAAAAGAAACCAAGAATGACAAGGTACTGCCTGCAATCCTGAACTAAAATCAGTAGAACTTGACTTTTTTGTAAAAGTGAGATTTTGTAAAAAATATGTCTCATTTGTTAGAGCACTTCAAACTTGACTTTTACTTTTGTGCGACCGCATTGCCGAATCCTGCGTCGTTCTTGCTGACTAATATCAGTGTAGTGATGGTGATGAATGAAATGACAAACCTCTGGAAAAAGAGCCTCATTGGACAATGTATCGTACCAGTTCTATTTGAGTTGTTTCATACTTTTAGTCATTAAACTTCGTCCAGCGACCCGTTCAGGCAATGTGGTTCAGCAGAAGTCGCAACTCTTTTCAAATGATGCATTTTCAGACGGTCGACTCTTTCCTGCCACCTGGTGCCGAAGACGACAACGCGAACGACTGCAACATGTCGCAGTTGCTTGAGCTTTGCTCTGGAAAGTTCCAAGGTGGGTTTCATCAACGGAAAGAGTGCAGCGACCCGTATGTTGCATGCTGTAGTGGTTCATGCAACAATCTGTCACCGCCTATGCGCGAAGGGAAAAGAATCGCGTGTTGTTTTTAAAAAGTTTGCAGTTGTTTTCATTTAAAAAGTTCAGTACCAGCTGTTTCGCTAAATTTCGCATGTCAATCTAAGCTTATGGAGCGTTACAAATTCAAATGATTTACGTCGAAACAAGGGAAAGGGGCATTGGACCCACATGGATTTTGAAATGTGATATTTTGCTATTAACTTCCTAGTATAAAATGTTTTTCCCTTCGTTTCGGAGATGGTAAAAACCCTATTGCCTCCATCTTGGCAAACTATTAGGCCCCCCTGGAAAAAATTCTGGTGACGTCAATGATCCAAACCTGACGTATCGTTGATAAAAATCCTCTCGCCAGCTGTTGACATGCGGTCGAATTGTTTTAATTGCCTTTGTCAAGCAGAAATAATATTACGCCATGTGCAACTCCGTACAGAAATTCTCCTTTTTCCACCACAATTCGCATTGCAGAAAGCAGCCATTGCCTCAGAAGCTGTAGAACCACTTGATATACTCGCACTTGTAGAATTTAAATCTAACCAGAAGTTACCCAAACAATATTTCCAGCATCAGCCGACAGTGTTCCCGATCTAAGTGACGACGACGACGGGAAAGCGCTTGTCAACGAAAGTTTGGGATTTCAAGTTGAAGCAGGTACTTGAGGAGTCGATTATTCTTTCTATATCTACTGGTTCATCTTCGCGCATGAATTCTGCCCGAACTGCATTTTTCGTGCAAACGCCTTGTTGGACTTGTGCATTTCCAAACTTGCGTGCTGTTTTTTTTAATATATTTCCGCTGTTATGTTTCAGTCGGAAAGGAGCGATGTGTGAATGAATTATATAGTCGTGTGAGTAATTATATTGCAGTTAATTAAAATTTTTTGTTTTCTGCAGACAACCTGAAAGAATTGGACTCGGATCAATTTTCGGATGAAGAAGCCGAGGTTTGTTTCGTGTTTCTGGTGGCGTGACGTAACAGTTAGCTGCGTTTCAGCTTCTGCTGAAAAAGCGAAGAGCCCCAAAGCTAATTTAGAAAACAGTTCTTTTTGTACTTTGCCACAAACTTTTCTTTCGATCGATTGATATGAAATGGAATAAGTTTCAAGAAAACAGGTGCAGTCGATTTAGAGCGACTTATGACGTATATGTGAAGTTACATGGATTCCTTAAATATTATGTCTACTTGAGTCCACTCTTGCCGCCCGAGAACCCCCCTGGTGCACGAAGCAAGCTCAAGCTACTTTAGGGCAAGCTTTTGCGACGAATAATGAAACATTTGGCCGCGAGAAACATCGAATGTTCATATTGAAGGCAGGGACAAGATCTGAACTTTCAAGGTCGGTCAGGCGAAGTGAAAACGTCCAAGCAGACAAAACGTGGGTTAGGTCGCCAAAGAGAGTAAAAATCAATTTTGAAGTCTCACGACGAACATAGCCAAAAATAAACTTAAATGACGTAATCAAATTTGGTGACGCAACCAAACTGCGTGACCTTTTGCGCACTGTTAATAGAAACGTTGAACGCAGAATGCGAGCGACGATGATGACGAAGGTCTGGTGATTGTGCGGCGCAAGACGCAGGTGCAGGAAAAGTTGCTGCGGAATTTCGTCGACGAAGAGGCGGAACTGTCGGGTGATGACGTCGGCAGTGACGAGGATGATGACGATGGCATCGGTGGTCAGTTGCGGTGTGACTTCCTCCTTTGCAGTTTAACACGATAGGAATTTGGTTGCAGTAAATTTTATCGTCGGTTTTGTGCGAAGTTCTTTTGAACTTAAGTGTGGCAGGCATGGAGCGATTACAGCACAAATGTGATCGAATACGATTACTTGCCACACACTCGATTACGAATAAACAAAATCGCAATGTAATCGATTACGATTACACTGAAAGTAATCACGATTACAATCGCGATTTCATTTGTCTTGAGACATTCTCAGGAAGAAAACAAAACCCATTTGCATGGTTTGANTTTGATGTAAGCATTTAAGCATTTTTTCAGGCAATGCAAGATATGAACGAATGCAATAAACGAAATTACGAATTATTNAGGAGTAAGAACTGAAAAAAANAACAAAATCTTAATTATTTGCTCAGATATTTGTGAAGGCGTAAGTCAACAAACACATTGATAAAAGAAAAATAAAATAAATGGTTGAAATATTTGTTACAGTTGATAAACACCAACAATTCAAATATCTCATAAGAGAGACGACAACTGTCAGGCTTGAATACTCGTCCAGCAACGCTGCAAAGTCGTGTGTTAGGAGATACAAAATTGATGACTATTTCTTCAAATTGGGTTACGATGTTTTCAACTGTGTGGTGACATTTGGATCATCTGCAAGCCAGCAAAACATTGTGTAACTTAATTTGAAAAGAAATGAACAGTGATGTCAATATAGCTGCGGATCTATCTATACTGATGCAAACGTCAACGGTCAACAAAAGCTCACTAGTTAACGGTTGAGTTTTTTACCAGTATCTGTTGGGTGATCTCTGTTGACATGCTGGTTATCAGCACTGCGGAAAGATACTTTCGACTTGGGTTAAATTACCTCTAAACTACTGTACTAATTATTAGGGCAGCCAAAAACGCCTTTTTCAAAGTTTATGAAACGTCCACAAGACAAATTTCACGCCGATATCAAGAGCTACTCCAAAGTTATTAGGTCAAAAAAGTCAATTTTTCGGTGAGTCCAAATTTTCTTGCAGAGTTATTCGTCTTATCGGTATTTTATTTATTTATTTTTTTTTTGGTAAAGCTACAACACACAAATGTAAGTTTAGTTACAATTCTGAATACAATGTTTTTTGCGACTTCTGAGGTAATAGTGTTGTTTTGCCCACTACTGGGCGATTGAATATTAGGTGTGGTAAGCCACGAAACGTGGTCTTACAGTACTTTGTTTGGTAAATGCTCAACCCATTATTCATATGTGGAAACTTTGAAGACAACAATGTGATGCATTACTTGATGCTTGAGTATAACAACGTAGAACCTTTTCAGTGACTTCAGGATATATCGACATGTGTTTTCTGGTTGATTTTCGTCAATGGTTTGTTTCCTCCAGTTTCATTGGGTCGATTTTTGTTTCATTTCAACAGAATGCAGATTTAACTGGTATTCCGCATTTCAGTTACAAACGCAGGAAATTGATAGGTCAAAACAAAGTCAAATTTTGTAAATTACAAAGTCAAAATCTTATGTTTGAAAAAATGGTTGTCCTACTAATTGTATGTAGCCTACTGCAGCACTTATAGGGCTATTTATGGATTCACTCTGAATGTATATAGGCCTACGTAAAACCAACACATACCCTCGTAATGTAAAGCTAACTTTTCTGTTACCGAAGTGTTAATTTGTTGCTTATTCCTTGCAACAGTTCGAGCTTTTTTACAATTGTTTCAATGTCAACATTCGCTAGCAAGTTTTATACTGGCTACGTTTTATACCCGCAGGACTGAAGATGTATTTAAATACGCGAAACCGGTCTACCTGTGCAAATAAATTTTGATGGACTTACTTGCGTACGTCACTACTGTAACTTTACATTATAACCAGTGATAAAGGAAGCCTAGACTCCAAAAACGCGGTTCATCGCGCATTGACGTAGCGCGAAGAATTCAAAGTTCAATCGCGAAAGTAATCGTCGATTACGGTTAAATTGGTAATGTAATCGATTAAGATTACATGTCATTTTTGGTCAGTTTAATCGATCAGGACTACGATTACTCAAAAAACTGTAATCGATTACGATTGACGATTACCCCATGTCTGGTGTGTGGCATTATGATAATTAATGGGAAACAAGTTTTGGCAGTCTAGATGCTTAATAACCCTCACGCAAATTCCTACCGAATTTGGTTTCAACTTGTGTGGATTAGTTCTCGTTCCAAAGGCGCCGTGCTGCCCCCTGGTGAAATGTGCGAGTCCGATCCCCTAGAAATTCATTACTGTTTGACTCGCATTTATGTACATTTCTGAGAAGTCTTGAGGCTTTTACTTGAAAAAAGACAGTGAATGACTTCTTGCAAAAACTGGTTTATTTTGAACTAATGTTCCTTGGCATTAAACTCAATGAGATTTATCTTCAGGCAACTTTTACGAGATAGAGGAAAACGACGAAGTGTTGCCAAAGGAAGAAATCATTCATCAGCAGGTCAGTTGCACAGCTCTTGTTACATGATATGCACCGTGTTTTTAAAAATATTTAAAAAGAAACATCGACACTACTCAAGGTTGCGTTGTTTTGCTTCGTAACAGTTTGCCATCTAACCAACAGACACATGTCCGACAGGATAGGCTCACTTTGGACAATCAAGAACTATCTTAACAAACTAATTTCGGTTTTACTTCCGTTTTTTGGTTAAATTCTTCGACGTTCTCTGAAAGTGATGCTGATTTTGCGTATGCTTAAATTCTCATGCCCAACGTCAGTCCCTCGCGGCACCGTCGCCAGGAAGTCTTCACTAGGGGGGCTTTACGTTTGTGCCGGGGGGGAGCTTGATGTTGAAATTTTGGTAAAAACTCCAATGGTTTATAGTGTTTCATTTGTGGGCATTAGCCCACCAAAGACCTCCTGTGGCGACGGGATTGGTCCCCACCACACAGCTAGAATTTCAACTGCTTTTCAAAATCAACTGCGGCTGATAGCTGCGCCGTAGTTTGCTTATGTAGATGAACTTATTTGGGTTGGTTTTCACGAAATGCTTGTTGTTTGGCACAGATGGTATTACACAAGAACCAGATTTTCTACTGCTTTTCAATAACAATTGTTGCCAAGTGGTGTACCGTACTTTACTAATGAAGACGAATTTGCTTTGTTCTTGCTCCACTCAGTTTCCAGTCAGTGGCTGTTGTTTTTCAAGGTCAACAAAGTTCATCTCAAGCAACTGTTGGATGATGATCAGAAAGACATCGAACTGTTCCAGGAAGCATTTGTTGACGACCCGGTCGAATTGAGACGAAAACGAAAGTTCCGGTGGAAGAACATAGGTGAGTTGTGTGTAAGTGGAGAAGTGGTTATGAGAAAAAGTAAGTGCTGGTGAATGTTGATAAAGCACGGAAAATTGCATACGACTGGGAAGGACATACAGGCGTATTTGTAAGGCGACCAATTTAGCACCAAAGTTTTCAGAAAAATTTTTCGTTCACGTGATGCATAGTGACGTCGCCGCGTCTCTTGGCGACGTCTTGAGACGACTTTACATGGTTCCCACAGTCATGGAAAGTCATGAAAAATCCTTGAAAAAATTTTTTTTCTGGAAAGTCATGGAAATGTTGAAAATAATTACGAGTCATGAAATGTTACCTGCTGAAAAAATGTTCAACAAATTTGAGCTAAATTATTGTATGGAATAGACAAACTTCCAAGTATCTGAAACTCTTCAATTTTTCTTATATTAGACAAATTAAATTTAGTTGCTATCTCAGTTCAGCAACTCTTCGTTGAATATTTATTATAATTGCACGATTTTCGTCTTCATCGGACGCTGTGCGAGTTTGGTTTTTCTTGTTTCCAGAACCAGTTCACTTTGGTGTCTCATGTGCTGTCGCCATCCTCTATTTTGTCTCGATGTCCTGGGTATGACGTTAAACTGCATCCGCCATTCTAAGAACAGGTGGAATCCTACCTCAGTCTAAAGTCACCATCGTTAAGTTGAAAGCTTTACTCAAGATGTGTTGATTATCAGTTACAATAGTGATGGATTGTTGTTAGAAGCAAAGTATTGCTCATGTTGTGCACTATATATTTGCTTTTTAGTTGAATGAAAGATGGTGAGTAACATTGCATTTGTTTTGCAAGTGGTTTGAGTAGCGTCAGCAGTTGGAAATAGTTAGCTGGTAGTATGGCATCTAAAAAATATCACTTTCCTGCAATTTGGTTAGATGAGCCAGATTTTACTCCGTGGTTACGACAGGCTAAAAATGACAGTTAAGGCAATTGCAAGTTATGCAAAAAATTATTTGATTTAAGGGAATTGAAAGCCACACGATCAATTGGGAAAGCAAAACCAGGAGCTCTTTAAACAAAAACGAAGTCCGTTCACACAATCAATTGCTTACTTTTTATGTGAAAAAAAGTTTTTGGAAGCTGTGGTTTACATGTAGCGCATGCAAGTTTTCAAAAAGGAGTGAAAGAATCAGGTTGGAGTCTTGCCGATACACTCCGTGCTTTGTGGCGACTTTTCCACGATTCTCCTGCTAGAAGGGAAGAGTTTGCTAAAATTGCAGGTAACAACTTCGCATTTTAGTGAACATACATGGGTAGAAGACGTCAAAGCGGCTGCACGAGCACTGCAGATGTGGCCTTCTGTTCACGAATATGTCGAAACGGTTGTCAGTCAAGGAAAAGCCCCAACCTCATCAGCTTGGCTTCTTTTTCACTGTCAAATCTGCCTGCGATGACGTATTAATACTGGTAAAGCTAGAATTTTTTTTATCTCAGTAGCAAAACCGCTGCGACAATTTTTGGCCAAGTTTCAGACTGAAGCTCCAGTGGCACCTTTTTGGGAGTTCTATTTGAAAGAGTTGTTGATGGCTATCCCGTGTCGCTTTTTGAAGAAAGAAGTTGTAAAAGAAGCTGATACATTTGAGATGTCCAAAGTTGACCCTGCAGACAAGAAAAACCAAAAGCACCCAAAGCATGTCGACCTCGGTTTTGATGCTCAAGATGCTTTGAAAAAGGTAACAGAAAAAAATTCTGCAGGTGAGCTGTGTATCTAATCTTTCAAAAATGATTGTATTAAGTTCTTATCAGCCATTGCAAGCAAGCTGCTGGAAAAAGTGTCCTTTAAAGTAACCTTTGGTTCAGTGTCTAGTGAGTGTGATACCACAAAATTTGCTTTGTATACTGAAGAAGCACATATAAAGTTTAAGAAACTCCTGCAGATTGTGATGAAATCCTTGCACAATACAAGGCCTTTATAACTGAGGTCAAACAAAACCATCTTACAGAATTCTTTACATTTCAAGATGACTGTAATCGATTGGATGGATTTTACTGGAATTGTTTGAAAGATAAGAAATACGCAAAGCTTTGGGATGTTTTCTTAATTATTTTCACACTTTCGCCAAGCTACAGTTGGGTGGGAGTTCTATTAACAGTGAACTTTCAGCCGGGAAATATGAAAGAAAACATTAATTGCTTATCGTTTTGTGTATGACACTATTAAGAATAATGCTGCTGATTTTAGTGAGCTTTTCTTTAACCCCAGACTAAAGCGAAATGTTCGGGCAACAAGAATGCGGTATCAGTTGTACATAGAGGATCAAAGAAAGCTCACTGTTCAAAGTGAAAAAAGCAAAAAGAGAAAGGCTGTGAAGGATGAGATCAATTCAGCTGAAAGGAAAAGAAGCTATTGAAAGGAAGTATGGAAAGTACGAGTGAAGAAGCAGATCATTTGGCAGTAGTAGCAGAAGAAAAGCATGATTTTACTTTGATTCCAAAATAAAATGCTTTTAGACAAGAAGTACGTGAAAATAGAGAAGAGGAGAAAAAGTTTGATGAAAAAATACATGACTTGAAAGAAAAATTGAACTTTATGGACTAATATTAGCTTTTTCTGTTGGGGCACTAATACCTATTAGCTCTTGGGATTACCTATATATTTATACTACTTCTGTTGAATATGGGATTTTTTCTGAGGGTTTATATGTTGGAAGAGTTGTCTAACTTGAAACTCTTACTGATACCTTTCCAGTTCCCCGTTTAATTAAGACAAAAAGTTCACTTTTGCTTAATGTGCTCTGTTGTTGAGTTCTATTAAACTAATTCCTGCGAAGCTGTTGTCAAATGCTGAGGGCTTGGCAATACTTTAGCACCACTTTTATTTTGAAAACAAGCTTCGAAAAATTATTCATTTTATGGGGCAATTTGTAGTCCATGAACAAGTATGTACAAATATTTTCATCTAATCGGTAACACTTTCTCTGTGATTTTTATTTTGAAAGTATTTTATTGTTTCGTGTACAGAATGCCATAGTGTTATAAGTAGGGCAATCAAAAGTCAAAATTTTTCTGCCTTTTCTAAAGCTTATGAAGCGTCCACAAACCAAATTTCACGCTTATACCATGAGGGAATCCGAAGTTATTAGGTCAAAAAAAGTCAAAATTTATCATTAGGTCAAACTTTTCTTGCAACACAGTTTTTTCTTTTTATCGATATTTTATTGAAACTACAACAACTGATAATGATATGCTTTTGGAAGTTTAGTTGCAATTCTGTAATCATGGGTTTGTTGCGATTTCTGAGATAACAATGTTTTGGCCATTATTTGACAATTGAATGTTATGTAGGGTAGGCGTGTTAAGGCAAGAAACGTGGTCTTACAGACTACAGTGCTTGCTTTGGTAAATGCTCAATCCATTCTGCATATAGTGTTTCAAGTTCAACTTCATGATTTTCTCAGGTTTGACTCTACTGTAGTTATTAATGTGCTTTATATCGT
>JGI24159J19872_10009630_pt1 | contig 12659 bp, 9 predicted proteins | sample Ectturendosymbi4_FD_19872 | JGI IMG/M metagenome (IMG submission 19872)
CTGAGTGCCCGGCTGTTACAGTGTTAGTTTGAGGGCATGTGCAGGCCACAACGCATTCGTGCTTCACCAGTCCTTAGCCAGGGTTGGACTCTATTTCATAAACATGCTACTTTCGTGTCCTTCTCTGAATTTGGTATTGTATCAAGTGTTACGAGTTAGCCAACAACCATGTTAAGAAAGTTTCTGCAATGTAGTGTTCTACGAAGTGTCAGCGAACAAGTGTCTGTAATCTTGTGGTCCAACCACCAACGCCGTTACAAACCGTTCTGTGACTGTTATTATCAATCCGTGTTGTGCAGATAGTGTGTGCTTGGGCTCTATGAACTTCATGTCGGGTTCAAATGTTAAAATATTAAAATAAATATCAGTGAATATTATTTTTAAAAATCATTTTATGCGTATTGGTAAATATATTTTTGTTATCTTCCCCAGTCTTTTGGCCATAAGAAGTTTTAGGGGCATGGGCGTCAGAAGGGGGGACCAAGGCCGCCCCAAAATTTTGAAATTTGACGTTTTCTCATCATACAGTATTTTTTGATAAAAAGGTCTTTTCTTAGTTTCGAGTGGTGAAAATCAAATTTTGCCACATTTGTTCCCCCCTGCAAAAATATTTTGGCCCACCCCTGGAAAATCCACAATTGGCCCCTTCCTGGACAAAATACTTCTGGCGCTCATGTTTAGGGGTACATGCTCATCTATTGAAATGCTGAAGGGGTACATGGACGGAGAAAGTTTGGGAACCCCTGTTTTAGAGGATAGGTGGTCAAGTGCTGTATAGACTCATTGAGGTTTTCCCAAGTTGCCCAGAAGAAGCATTAGAAATAAATGAGTTTTTTGATCGGAAAAAGCCACTAGCTTGTTATTTCCCGTGTCTCAGATGTACTTGTGCTTTCCTAGCATGTTAAAATCGTTTAAGGGGGACGTTATTTGTAAATTAATTTACCTGTTAAAATAGGCCCCTGGCGTTAATTATTAGCAGCTGCTGCATGATGTTGCACTGTGGCTGTACATATCAAGGTTAAAAAAAACGGAACTTTTTGTTGATGAACCTGGCGTTTAAGCTCTGTTGGAAAAAAGTGGTTGGAACCTCAATCATTCACCACTCAATATAATATTTTCCGTAAATGAGCTCCTATCACCCCATTTCGACTACTTCAAATAAACTATGAAAGCTGAAGTAAGCCGTATACACAGTACACACCTCTAATAAACGCTATGCGAAACCTTAATAAAACTTATAAGATTACATGAAGCATCTATATTGAAGCCTCTACTGACCTTCTACAGGGTTGGTGGTAACAGGCTCAGCCTGTGAGTGCCATGTCTGTACACGGAGCTACAGAGGGTCAAAAAAGCAGCTGAACCAAGTTACACTCGATCTCGTTTACGTCTGCTGAAGACTCGAATGTCATTTGACAGTATTTTCGGCATTAAAACTCAAACGTTTGTACGCACATACTGCACGTAACACTTGAATAAAGTTTTATGTGTATGCACCAGAATCTTAAAGCTATGCTTAGATCACATTTGGTCCAATGTTTCAAGAAAAAATATGAGAATACTAAAACTACAATTTAGCACAAATAATCACAACGTTTGCTAGTTAAAACCATGAACTACATCTCCGCAAATGCTGAAGACGCTTTAACAAATCAGCTGAATCTAATGTTGATATTTAAAGCAAGTTTTCTCAGCGATGCATATTGCACATGCTCGATCGGTATTAGTTAGTTAGACATTGTTTTCGTATGGATTAAAGAAGTTCAAGCAGAGTTTGCGAATGTGCTTGTTTTCTGCACAATTTACCCAATAGCTCTTTTCGTGAATTTTCATAATTTACATCGAAAATCATGGTAGTCTTTAAAACTATAATGCAAACGTTTACTGCAATATTGTTCTGAACCTCATCAATACATATACAGCATTTATGTTGCAATGGTTGTACACGAGGCGTTTAGGCAATTTCTTTCTTTTTGGAAACTTGCTTTTGTTCTTACAATGGTTTTACTGATTGATTCAAGCTAAAAGTTAGAGTAATAGAAAGGGTTCCTACAGAAATAGCATGATGTTTTACGTGCAGTCTGAATGGGTATAATAACCCTTTTTATTCCATTCTAACACTTTTTTGTATATTCCTGAAAAGAATCTTTCTGAACATTTTGCAGGCTGTATGTTGATGAGCTATAAATGCCAGCAGGTACTTGTTACTGTGTTGGGGTACGCGCTGCACATCGATCTTATTCCAAACTGTCCAGTATTCTGGCCAGTTGAACAAGTGAAGAGTGACATGTTCTGAACGGTGTTGATCGTAAGATCACGCCAAGAATTGATTTTTTATCTTGCTGTTGATTAGAAGCAACAAAATCTTCTTAGCGCTTTGCTTCAAACGCGGAGGATTTAGCTGCGCAGAACCCGCTGAAGCAATTCCATCAACGGGCGCGCGAAGATATCCTCACCTAACTGCTCACGGCGTTTGTCCAGAAACGGAATGAAAAGCAGGCTTTTGAAAAAAATATATGGGTACATTTTCGGTATGGTCAACGCTAAATTGCTTTCACATTCTGCTGTGCGTTGTGTCCACCGTGCTGGTGAATAATCGGATATTTGCCACCTGGAAGGTTTCACCAGCAGTCAATAAATCGATGCTTTTCAATCGAGCTGAATTGTTGGGGGAACGAGCATCTGAAAGGTATCTTGGAAACATAGGAGCAGCAGTTTATATTCAAAGGCTATGCACTGTTAGGTTGCAGTGGCTTCAATATGCTTGACCACAGAAGTCTTTTCAACCGTTTCTCCAATTTTTATAAACCACATTCGCCTATCGCAGAGGTTCCTACGTTTCCCTTCTGCCAGACCCCTGAGCGCGATATTTATCTTTTCATGGTTCTCCAATCGCCAAGTTACATAGTTTGAGAAAATTCAATATGTTGAAAACTTAGTGCGATGGAAATTCTGATTTCAGATTCATAATCAGCGAACTGAAATTATTCGCCTATTGCAAATGGTACATTACCCGATACCAAAACCCTTTTAACCAATGTCGCTATACGAGAGGGAGCACACGGACGGACCCCCTGCCCTTCACCTTCGCAAACCACCACGGGCAGCAGTCCCCACGTTGAGAAACAGTTTCCTAGTGTGACTGTCAATTGCTGTTCAGCTTACATTTATCCCTGTGCTTACATGGTTTGCAGTTTTTGTCAATATTCGTGGGTTTGTTAGCCAACAAATCTGTCTTTTTTGTGTCAGTCACAAGTAATGAACCACCGGGACGTAAACATTTGCTGAAGCTATAGGGTTCTGATTAGGGCTAGAGTTGTATCTTTGGCAAGCCGGAATTAATGCAACATCACCCACGGCTTGATTGTGCAAAGCAACTGTTTGTATGCCTGATAGCCAAGGAACGTTACGCTAAAGGGTGTCTAACATCATATCATGACACCGGGCAACGAATGATTATTAAATTTTGCAAACGAATATTTATTTTAACTGAAAGCTCCAGTTTCCAAATTTTTGAAAACATTTTTAGATTTCACAAATTTAGACAGTTGTTTAATTAGAAATTCCGTACAAACAGTTTTCGAGTTTTAAACCTTCTTTTAGTGTATATTCATACCACGTAGCGATCCAAATCGGGGGGAACTGTTTGCTGTTCATTTAGCTCATAGTCCAAGCGAGATCATGAATGGGTGAAACTTAGATTTTTTAAAATGACTTCTTACCTTCTTGTTTGGGTTAGTTCACATTGTTTCACAGCTTGTTATACCTTATCCTCATTGTGTGTTGTGCACTGGAGCCAGTAACGCCATGTTCAAAGTAAAAAAGTAACTATGCCCAGTGTCAAAAGCAAAAAGATTGGTATATGTTTGCACAGGATCCGTTTAATGATGTTGCTTGTTCATGCCATCAGGTTAAAAGTGATGAAAACTGACTATTGAAAAATGTCTATCTTCAAAATAGTAATAAACAATTAAAAAACCTGCGCCCCGCCTCGGATCAACTTTTTGATTGATCTCGTCAGGGCAGAAATGCAAACCCTGAACGAGGTATGAGCTGTTATAGGTGGTGTCACTGTCGTTGCTTTGTGAAAGGTTGCATCTTTTTGAATCGCACTTGTGTGCTTGCGATTTTTGTACTAAATAAAAAAGCATTCAAGGCTGTAGTCAAATTTTCCCTATAGATCTCAAATTAGTTCTGAACATTTCGTGGTCCTTTCAACCTTTGTTATTGCATCCAACCGTCCATGAAGGTTCACACGATGAGGTCCTGGCAACTACAAAAGTATGAGACGGGGACGGGGAGTGGGGCACCATTCCTCTTTCTAGTGTCGCGAAATATGTCAAAATCAGGCGAATAAATGGTAGCATTGTCAATTTTGAGATTCTGAGGGAAAAACATATTTCCGAGAGAAAAATGTAATGAAATTGAATGAGACAGGAATACCAGGACCTACAGGGAATAAGCACTGCTGTGTAATGGGATTTTAAATTGGAAATCGTGAAAAATGATCTTTTTCGTGCTTCTCACTTTATTTTTATATACAATTTAGGCAAACTCAGTAAAATTTCAGAAGACGCAGAGGCCGTTTCCACAGGAAATTACAAATGTTGCAGGCTAAGCGATGTTTTCACCCTGACAAACACTTCCCCACTGCTTACGCTGGTAACCAACTGTCCCTGGAGGTTTTCGCACAGAAGCCTTGATCATTTCTGATCTGCAGCTCATCTTGGCTTGATAATGGATGTTTTCTTGAGGCGTATTCCATCAATTGGGCGTTCTCCCTCGTGGCACGCATCGGTGGCGCTCAGTTTTTCGTTGCTATTGAGAACTTACGCTCTCACAGTTGCCATGTTGCTCTTGGCCTTGTACCATATTTGCCTTGTTGTCTGCATTTAACTTTAAGGTGCTTTTGTTGAAATCATTTTGATACAGATTAACCGAGGCAATGTTCTTTTACTAATCTTAAAATCTCTTTTCGGCGTCGCTTATCAAATACTTTTTCGCTGACATTTTTTTCAGAATACCTAAGCAGTTGTTGGAAAAGTTACAATATTGCTTCAAATTACATAAAGAAGGATAATATCAACTTTTCCTCACGAGACGACCATGGGAATGGCACAGTTAAACAGTATTTCTACCTACGGCAGCAGTCTCTTTGCAGAGAGTTCTTGAAATGAAAAGCGCCTCGTAATAGCAGCTGTTCTTCATTTGAGCGAGTTCTTATCCACTCCCCATGCACTGCACGGCCTGGCAGCTCTGGACGATGAGACAATCGAACGCTGCTCTACACCTACCCCGAGATCAAGTGCAACCAAGCAGCGGATCGTAACAACTCGCTCAAACAACGAAGAATAAGAAGCGGCGCCCATCTCGGCTTGCTTTCGCTTTTTATGGTTTTGGAGTTGGAAATTTGCTCTGTTCCACGTGAAAATTATTTGGCCTAAGTGGAATCTTTGCAGGTTGATAGAACAACTAAGCAGCAACCATTTCAAGGCATGATCTTCGAGCGAAAGAACAGTTTGGCGAAGAAACAAAATCCAGTATAAACAGCAGTTTAAACTTTTGTCATCGCTAACGACTGTAGAACTTGATGACTGTCTTTTACCAAACAGTGATGCCTCCCTATCTTCTCTTCCTAATTTTGCCAAATCATCACAAAGCAACGAGTGATTGTTTTAAAAAGCCATTGTGATATGTGACTTTACTTCGTCTTGATATACTGTTTCTTTGCAATCAGGCGAATGGACAATTATTCACTGCCCGATGAGGACCAACCAAAAACCCGATGATCCAAAGTATCAAGACGTCTCTTTGCATCTTATCATACAAAGAAAGCCTTTGTTTTATGTCATTAATATCATTTCTCCGTGCGTTATGATCTCAGCTATTTCCGTACTTGTGTTTTACTTGCCCAGTGGCTCAAGCGAGAAGATGACAATGGGAATCTCAGTGCTGCTAGGTAACTACTGTCTAGATGTTTGTAGTTGGAGAATTCGTGTTAGCACCAGCAGTGAAAAAAGACGCATAAACTTAAAATTAGCCGACTTTAATTCAGAGTCCCCAGCCACGGGGCCGCAAAACATAGTACACAAACATTTTAGTACCCTCAAGAATGTTTCCACAGAGGCTTACTAAAACGTTACCATAAAAATATCTGAAGCATGAATCCAACAAATTTTATTGAAAATTGAATTTGCGTCCAGCAAATACGCAAATTTCATTTCACATGTGTGGCTTTTTATTGAAAGATCATAGGAACTCATTTACCACATTCTTAATGGTACTTGTTTGCAAGAATTTTGTTTGAAACAACACTTAAAATTGCTTAACTTTGAATGTGAGAACTTGTATCAAACAATGTGTATTGGAAATTTTGTGACACAATAAAAGTAACCATGTGAGAGCAATTACCGCCATCTAAAAAGTTTTTTTTAAAACGTTTTTAATTAGTATACAACTAAAGCAACCTTTTCACAGTAAAGCATATTTACAGAGAGCAGAAAAATGCACGCAGACTTATTCGTGTGTTTTCCCATTCCGGCGATACCAAAATTTTTTAATTATATTTCGAATAATGCGTGTGATTTCAGCATGACTTTGTTTTCAACTTCACCATTTAAAAAGGATAAAACGTTTACTACACGTGTACAGGCGAGCAAAAGTATAAGACCTTCGTCGTTTTTTGTGCATTGTAGCTTTGCTTCGATTTTTATTAACATTTGTTGACGTAACTTTCAAGTAAAACCGATGCTTCTGAAAAGATGCCATTCCATGTAGTGCACTAAACTCAGCAACATACGCTGAATAAGTTTCAGCTGCGGCTTACGGCGTCAGCACGTCTTTCATTACAAATACCTTTTTATACGTTTGTGGGAGTCACCTTCAAAGTGCCGGATGGCAGGAAAAACATTCAACTTCATTTTTATTGATTCACTTGGTTTAGAAAAAACATGAGGGTTTTGGCAAACTCACGACTTCATTGAAATATATTTTAATCTTCTACACAAAAGGACTTTTTATCAAAGTCTTTGTTCCCCAGGGCTGCAAAAATGTTGGTTTGGTGTAAGCGTCGATTTTCAATCCAAAACCTGTGAATTTCCAAGGGGTTCAAAATTATGCTGTACGGGCCAGTGAAGCATTAGTTCACAAACGAGAAGCAAATGAAAATTGTATAAAAACATTCACTTTGCTCAGACGTATCATGTGCAGCATGTGTTCCACTTTCACGCAAAAGTCCGCCGACCACCACTCAGTGCTGATCCCAATTGTAAATTTTTGGTATAACCTGTTCTTTTCAAGTTGAGTTTTCTAATTAATTCTAGGGAACCTGTTGAAATACTAATTCTAGGGCACATTTTGAAATACTATCATGGGACAAAATAAAATAAATGCTCAAAATATGTAAATGCCTTTGGCGCTCATTTGTAATGTAATTCCTACATAGGTTTAACGGTGTATCTGCTGCTTCTTGCCAAACGTGTCCCGGAAACCTCGCTGGCAGTACCTCTCATAGGAGCTTACCTTCTCTTCACCATGATTACAGTAACGCTTTCAATCATTTTCAGGTAAGAAATATATAATAAAATTGCTCCAACCTCTGAAATAAATGTGATCTGCTGTGAATTATCACCAATTCAAGATCCTTTATCACTTTTGCAACCTTATTTTTGAATGGTAATATCAAACTTCTTGCAGATATTTTGCATCAGTTGTTAACGACAGACTTTCCTTGGCATTTTTGTATTTCCATACCGTACAGCACAAGCGAGATAGTTCTAAATTTTCTTTGCAAATTTGTAAAGTTCATATAATGTTGTGTAGTGAGAGTAGCCAACTCTCAACACTGCCCAAGCCACTGCGGTTGAAGAATGTCATTGTAATATGTTTGACATACCATGTAAGATTCCCTGCATACCAGGTGTATCAACACATTGATTCGTAACAGGCGTTCACTCTTCATTGGATACAGATATGCGCTTCTTTATACAGTAGCTTCAAAGTGCTTATGGTATTTTGGGCCAACGCGGACTTATCACCCCAAGTTGATACACCTCGAGCACGTTTCTGTAGTTCCGCCTCTTAGCAAAGGCGCTATGTGTTGTTGAAAAATTACAAAATTTAGATCAGTCGCTCTTGAAATTTTCCGAGCTGCTGCACAAACTTACGTATACGCGCAAAACGCATAAAAATCATTTGAGCGTCCTGTATTGTCAAACATGCTGATGTTTCATTTTTGCATTTAGGTGCCGCCTAGCATTCTGTGTCCCGAAACACGTGTCCCCTATCTTGCTCGTTACACCACTGACTTGCTTGCCCGCAAAAGCTTTGTTGTTCCTCATCTGAATTCTGACAATGCGCTTTAGTAAGCGACTGTCAGGAAACTTTGTTTTCTGTTGCTGTTTGCCATTGTTTAATAATCAGGGTCGCAGAGCCAGAGCTGGAGTCGCATCTAAATACATTGAAGACGAATAGACAAGTAGTTGAAGGGATAAAGCAAAGTCAAAGCTTTTTGCAAGTCTTTATCACAGCATGCATTGCGGCAGTTTTTCCATTGAGTTTGAAGCATAATTTGTCGCGCCTGCGAGCACTGGACTAAGTTTGTCTTAACTGCTTGNACTTCATTCGAAAGATGAGGATCTATTAGTAGGGTAAATACTGAAGTGAACTTTGCCTTGGGATCTTATCATTGAGACTTTGAGTTTCGAGGTAGAGCAGGCACAATGTCTTAGCTTCAAATTTCTTTTGACTCAATATTTTGGATGAAATCAATGAATTTTTGTAAAGATTGCGATGAATAATATTTGTGTTCAACATATTGCTTGTTTACAATGATGTCGCGGCTCACCGAACGACATAACTGTCTGCAAAGTTTAAGAAAAAACTTAAAACTTATGTTCAGCGCGATGAGCTTCAAATGAGGTTTGAAGTTTATTAAAAAACACACGTTACTGGAAAAATTTGCTCTAATTTTAGCGTTTATGATTTTGTTGATGTGTTTACCGGTTTTTGACAACTCGACAAGCAACAGAGTTATTTACAGTGTCATTGTCCTCAACGTTTACCATCGCTCGCCATCTACATCAGTTATGCCACGGTGGATCCGGCTCATTTTCGTCGAAACTCTTCCACGGCTTCTGCGAATGCAGCGACCAATCAGTACTCGCCACATGCTCCTGCAAGAAGCGGAGAGGATGGAAAAAGAAAGAACCATAGGCAATGTAATATTTTAGAGCAGCCTCAGAATTCTCGCATTTTTTATATAAAACAGCCTAACTGAAGTTCACGAGATAATGAAATACAAGTTCATATAGTAAGAAAAAAACAAGAAGTTTATAAAATCCTGCATGTCGTGTTTGAAAAATCTCTAATAACCTGCAAAATACTTTTTTCTCGAGCGAATGCATATAGCAGTTTATCAAAATACGGTATATACTGGCCATGCAAGCATGGATTATTAGTCGTCAAATCTTTGCTGAGCGCGATTTGCCACATGTGCTGGACTTGCAGTAACTGGCCTGTTTTTCTTTTTTCAGAGCTCCAGTTTTTTGTTGAAAAAATCCATAACAGATGAAAATTATTGTAAAAGCCAGAAAAAGCGATTATTCGTTAGAAGCAGGTCTTTATTCCGGAAAAATAATTTACCACGTAACGTTGCGTCAAAGGAAGATAAACGACGACAGCCGATTTTTGCAAAGGTGTCAGTTGCTGTCAATCAACCGAAGCTTACTGATCAGCGGAAAGCATTTCGCAAACACAACTTGAAGTCTCTTTCGGAAAATTCGACGTCATCTCTGTCAATTTCACTTGAAAATAACACGAAGGTTTCAGGTGACCTTAAAAATGACAGACCTGAGACGTGCACTAGGTCTTTGACAGATCATTTGCCATTCATTTGTGATGAATATGACGTGACACAATCACTGTTGACAAGGGTAAAGAGTGAATCAGCTTGCATATCAAGCAAGACTTTTCCTTCTGACGAACTGCTGACTGCACCTTTGACGTGCGGTAAGTGTAACCCTGAAAAGCCTTCCCTGCTTTGCGCAGATAAGAGCTGTAACGGGAGATGCACTGACAACAGAGTAAGCGCGAGAGGATGTCGCTCCCTCACATTTTCGCGTTCTCTTTTAAGAAACAGTCTCATCATACACCGCCAGAACATCGTCCGAAAACGACGTTTGTGCAAAGAGTTGCGGCATGACTTTCCCAAACTGCAAATAAACCGTCGTAAAGCCAAACAACTTGAAAAAGTATCAAATCCGGTAGAGAGATTTTCGGCTGCAACAGAAAAGAATGATTGCAGTTGTTTGTCAATGGTGTATAAAAATTTGCGAGAATCAAAGGTGTGTTGTAAAATTCAAACAAATCACCAGTTGATGGAAAACCGCAAGACACCAGATCCTGAGGAGGGCACCCAGATGTGTAAAAACTTTACAAAGATGAAAGAAATGCTTGAAACACATGATAGCCAGCAAAGCGCAATTGTTTCAAGCAGTTGTGACGCCACAAGTGCAGGCTCAGAATCCATCTCTGCTGGAAGCAGTTTATCAGTTTTTGTTGGCGACACCTGGAGTACAGACGGTAACGAAGTGGGTGACAGCAAGCTGCCTAGGTTATCGAGGTGCGGCTGTTGGTGATGTTGCTATTTTATAATGAAATTGAATGTGCGTAACAGGATCATGCTAACCGGTGCTTTTTTGGATGGAATTAATGAAAGGAAATACGCGTTCACAACCCCGATTTTCCAGATGCATTTTTTTGCAAAAATCAGCAAAACTGTAAAATCACCGTTAAACAGCTTGCATCCGCATGCTGCTTCCCTTTCAAAACAGACCCGTTCATATCGAACAACCTTGATGACGGGTCCGTTATGAATGTGGTGTGTTATGAACAGTGCCGTAGCGGCCCAACCCTGGTCCCCCCCAAAACGCTTACAGGGGCCCCTAATGGTGATTTCTGAAAAAAATTATTTCGACGTTTCAGCACATCCGGAGGTAGAATGGTTTTCACAAAAACATATCCTAATTTTTAGTTTTTATTATTTCACTATTTTTTAGTTCCACTTGCAGACACAATTTCGGAAGAACCGTCGTGAGAAAGTCTTCAATCGTGGGACATCATGTTTGTGCAGAAGGGCTAGAAATTCTGAAAATTTATATAGGATTCACAACAAAGCATTTGCAAATTGTGCTAATTATTAAATATCAAATATTTTCCCGCAAGTACTCATAAGAGACTAGTAGTTTACAACTCAGAAGGAATTGGGTCTTAATCATTTTCATTAATTAACGATGATTATTTAGAGATATTGTTAATGAAAGTCAAATGTTAACAAAAATTTACGGGAAATCAGAATCAAGCCTATTCGTTCAGCTATGAAAACACTGTTACCGAAGGACAAACTTAAAACCGGTGAAAGCAGTGTGCCACGATGAAAGTGTTCTTTCATTAGCGCAAATTGATAATCTTTACCAAGAGCTTAAGTGAATTTTCCATGCGCATCATGCTTTAACTGGCCGAAATACGCATGCGTAAACCTTTCCGATGTCTAGACTTGTTGATCTCGTTGTGCTTGGCACAGGTTTAGTTTAATAATATTTTGCATGTCAAATAGTATATAAGTGTTAAAAAATATGGACTAATGCGTACGTGGACGCAACTTGGTTAACATCCATAACCATGGGCGCAATTTGGTGGGGGGCACGGGGGACGTGTCCCCCCCAACGTTTTTAGACGGGGGGACATTATGTGCCATGTCCCCCCACTTTTTTCTCTTAGGGTTTGTATTTGGAGAGGTTTCAAAACCAAATATGACGTTTGTCACGTTTTGTGTGAAAAGTTTTTCATGTTATATGTTACACATAGCAATGTTGATGTTGAAACACAGTTTGGTGTGGTATCACTGATTCTGATATTTTTATAAGTTTTACTTCAAAAATGGTTTTAGCATTTTGCAAGTTTCTAGAGACCGCAAAAGATTGTTAACTGCCTCTGTCCGACATTTATCTAGTGTGGTTTACTGTCAGAAGGTCGCTTTCTTGAAACAGTGAAGTTTAACTACTGCGCACGTGAGAGACCACAGTACCGACGTGATTTGTTTCGTGCAAAAACGTTGGCTAATTTGCTTTAATGTAACGGTGGTTGTCACGTATTCAGAAACAGACAGCGTAGAACTGAAAGATGCAAGCGTAGCCTATAATGTTAGAGTTACATTTTCAGGCAAAAGTCTGCGGAGTTTTTGCCGAAAACAAACAGCAGCACTATTGTGGAGACTAAGTTTTAAGATGGGTAGTTTTGCAATAGACTGTCTTCAACCACTAGTAAACAGGATTTCCACCAAAACTTTAGAGAAGTATTGACCTAGTCATATATTGTCCATAAGCTCAAAACTCAAAGATTTGACTAGGAATTGACGATAGCTTATACATTTAGCCTTTTTTCTTGTATGTGACAAGGGTGACCAACAAATTCAAAACATATTTCTACCCAAAATGCAGCAATGCTTTCATCCAAGTGCGATACAAATGCTTTACACGTAGCCTATGCATGGGTAGCGGCACTGTTTTCAAAGTGGGGGGAACAAGTGCACGTCAAAAGAATTAGAACATTTAATATGACGTCATTAACTTTTGTCAGCATGTTTAAGCAATTTTATTCAA
>JGI24159J19872_10009631_pt1 | contig 12659 bp, 8 predicted proteins | sample Ectturendosymbi4_FD_19872 | JGI IMG/M metagenome (IMG submission 19872)
AGTGTGGCTTTCTTAAGCGTGACTCAGCAAATAAAAAGCCACAATCGACCAAAAGCCACAATTAGGCCACAATGAAATGCGCCATGTAAACAGGCTAAATGATTAGGAAATGTATCTATAATTACTGTACCTTTACGTTAAAAATTCATTATAAAAAAAATTCGTGTACCCCTTGGAGCACCTTTGAGTATCCCCATTTTAGAACCATTGCTTTAGACCAGTGGTTCTCAAACTGGGATCCGCGGTCCTTTTGAGGTCCGCGAGAAAATTTTCTGGGGACCGCGAAGCACATTCCAAAAAAATCAACACGACGCTCCTGAAGAAAGAAATTTTGTGTAAAATAAAAAACTTTCGGGCAACTTATTTTTATTTTTCGGGCAAACCAACGTGTTGTTTCGTGTTTATTTGTGTTGATTTTTTAAGGGGACCGTGAGCCATTTAAAAAATTGCTAGGGGACCATTGCTTAATTTTTTAAAAAAAGTTTGAGAACCACTGCTTTAGACGGTTTGACAGTTTTATTGATTTCAGCCGCAAGGCCCAGCGCCGGATTTAGGAGGGGCAAGGGGCCCGGGCCCATGGCCCCCACCAAAAGGGGCCCCCCACCATGTTCATGTGTTTTGCCATACGTACGACATGCGTGTGCTACTTAATCATTTTTATTGGCGAAGAAAGTTTGTAGACGCAATTAAATAATCGGTAGTCCAGTCAGACGGCAGTAATTCACTTGTATATTATTTGATATTGTGACGAAACAACCATTACACTTAATGGTTTCGTGAAAGTCGGTCAGGTATGTGAATCTAGTGCGTGCAAGGCCAAGCCACGTAGAACGCATTAGCTTACGTCTCTACTCGTTACTGGTAGATTTTGCGTCTGCCTTACTCTGATTTGCACAGGTCGCATATGAGTGGCATTGTGAAGTACGGCTAACATACGTCCTCTTTTGGAGTAGGCCTACATGTCCACTTTTTTCTTGAGAAATGAAATAATCTCCGAGGACATTAAAAAATGTCAAAATATCCTCCTATTTACATTTCTTATGTTACATAGCTATAATCAGTGGTGCAACCAAAGGTTTGAGCCAGGGTGGTAAACTTAGATAAAAGGGGCCCACTGGCCACTGTAAGGTTCCACAAGTCAACACTCAGAAAAAAACTTGAAATGATGATGAATCCGGATATGGATGGCTAAACTAAAACCCTAAATCAACGGAAAACAATTCGAAAAGCACACAAAAACAAGAACCTGTTGAAAACCAAAAGAATGCTAAAACCGAAATATAAGTTTAAGTGGGGGTCCGGTTCATACATTTAGCTTGCCAGGGGGGAAATTCGCAGCTAACTGTTGTTCTGAAACATTTTTTGAAAGTTCTCTGAGCAAACACTGTTTACGACATTTGCAATCATTTTCTGGTTGCTAATGAGCAAGTTCAGAATCTTGAGGAGTCCAAAGCATCATTTGCTGAGGTTGCATCGTGTTACGCCACTGTGAAGGCAAGGATTAAATAGAGACAATCAGATGTACATATCAAGCCAAGTTAAATCAGCACTAAGAAAACTGAAAGACTGAGAGAAGGAAAGGATCGTGACTGCGTATCATTCATGTCAGATATACCTGCATTGCACAAATCTTGTGTTGCACATCTGGCTAAATGGACCACTTTATTTGCTGAATTTAAATGCTTTCAATGGAAAAATTTTGAACCATGTGAGTAGTATCTGCTTGAGAGAAACGTTTCTATTGATGAAGCTAAATTGTTTGACCAATACCAAAACTTGTTTGAGTTCGTGCAAAAACACCATCAACCAAACGCAATTTATTGTAAAATGATGGAACATGACAGATGGGCAAAATATTTTGCAACTTGCAATACCATTGAATGCTTCAACGAACTGATAAAGATTGCACAGTTTTACTGCAGCGTTATGGCTCATTACGCTAATGTGGAACGATTTTTTCCTTGTTGCAGCCACAAACCTAAATAAAAGAGAAATCTTTCTAATTGAACCAGTTTCTACTCTATTAAAGCTGGTTTGCAATCTGAAACGTCTTTCATGCAATTAGTTTCATAATATTGTTAAAGCAATTTTACATTTTAAAGAAATTTAAGGAAAGTGCAAAATATTCATGAGCTAAATAGGACAACTAAATAAGGATTTTGTTTCGTGTGTTATGACTGAAACATCGTCCGTACAGGACGTCTTACATCAATAGGCCTAATTGCTATTTGATTGGTTAAGTGTAGATAGTACACTCAAGTAATTGACACTCGTAAGTTGTCCTCCCTTTTTGCAATGAAAACATGGCAACATTATTGAGCATATTAGTAAATAAACATGGACAAAAGAACGGGAGATCGTCATCTTTACAAGTGTAGAGCTTATCCATGTGGTTCTAAAAGACGTACAAAAGCAAAAGAGGCAACATTGAGTAAGGAAGAAATTGCAGCTAAGTCAAGAAACATTCAAGTGACTATTTTACAGTGGCAGTGAAGTCCAGCGGAGACATTTCTGTGGAACCTGTAAGAGGACAGAAAATCGAAGAAACATGTGACAGACTAAGATCTACCTACCGATGAAAATATCATTGTGGTACACTTCGTGGTTTGAGCTGATAATTTTTTTCCTGGCCTACTGATAACAACCAATACAGGCAAGAAAACGGAGCTGACAAAAATACTCGCATGGACGTAGTGCAGGATGGGGAACCTATTGTGGAACATCGCTGGCGGGCCGCAAAAATAACTTGGTCTAAAATTTCTACCTTTATCTTCCTGAGGAAAATACGGACAGAAAACGTCTAAAGAAGCGACAGAGCTATCTTAATCAGCAGAGCAGCAGCAGAAGAACGTCAAGATGTATCATCGAAAAACACGATTCATGAGATGGCTTGGCGCTATCACTGGAGGCAACGATATCGGTCTCTGGGCACTCTGGTCAGCCAATATAAAAATGCGCTAATATCGGTTGAAATATGAAACAGGTTCTTTTTGACATTGTGATGAAAAGTCTTTTTTGAAACATGATGTTCCACAACACAGGAAAGCCAGAAACTTGTCACGGAAATGTACCACAGGTCTTATTCGCCGCAAGAACCACAATGGCGAATTCGTTGACAGAAGCAGGCTTTGTTTTTCTCCTTTACTAACAAATGTGACGTCGCAAGATTACGTCACAAATATTAATGATATGTGGGAATGCGAGTGACATCATCGATCATCCCCGACCTAAACATTTTGTATCCGCACATGGGGCCTCCCACCACGTTTGGGCCCCAGGCCCCCACCGTCTAAATCCGGCGCTGGCTTGCGCACATATAAAACAAAGTAAGACACTTGCGAATTTATCATCCTCAAGGCAATTATGCACGACCCAACGCACACGAGACGAAGCTATCGGCGACGTAGATAGAAACAAGCATTTTAACGATGTAGAGTCGTACTTATTCATAAAACAAACACAAAACAAGTGAAACCTTGCGGCCGGGACACCGAAAAACCTTGCGGTTATCGAGTCGAAGTGCCCCAGCACAAGAAAACATCTCAGTGATTGCCAAAAGTGTAAACAAAGACACAATTGCGTAAAGCAGTGAAACAGGCCTGAGATAAGGATCATGGAAATGCTTCAGTTGCCTACCACAAAATGCCAAGCGCCACTTTACAATCCATACGAGTAATCCGAAACGCATGTCAAACGTATGCGTAAACGTTAAGACAGATGCAGTGATAATATTTTTATTGAAAATTTAACTAGATGCATCCAGTAATATAGTTTTTCAGACATTCATCCATATTGCAACAACAAAAATGATCGGTATTGATTACTAGAGGCGTTATGGGATTTATCTTTGAATTGTTGATCTACATTTGCCCAAAGAGTAGCTCCTCGATAAGAAATTGTTTTTTGCCAGCGTTTGTTGAAACTTGTATAAAATAGTTTTGGTTGGTTGCATATCTTGTATTATGTCTATGGACTTCAGCCGTTTTCTGAAACAAGTCTTTAAATGATGTTGGCAACATTTCATGGTGAAATTTATGCATAAGTTTAGCTAATTCTAATTTATAAATATCGTGAAGTTTCAGAATAATGAGAGATTTATACAGAGGTGTAATATGACATCTATAGTTGTTATATGTAATAGTTCGTAGAATATTATTGTGCACTACTTTCTAGTGGTTGTAAAACAGAATTAGTAGCTGTGCTTTAGACGTTTATGTACTTCGTCTTACTTTAGGATCTCGTGGAACCGCGTTGTTTCCGCACTCCAGCTGGGCACCACTGGTCACCACAGTTTCATTGTGCAATGTGGAATATAAAATTTTAGATGTCAGAATATTTCTATCGGTTGATGCTATACCTTAAACAAGTTCTTCAATATTTTCTTTTCCGTGAGACTGTCTTGTCCTTTGTATGTACAAAACTGGGACGCTTTTGTAATCTTTCCAACGAGCAATCCTGGTTCGTTGGTAGATGCTCGGATGGCTCTAACAAAATTAAAAGAACTTGAGTTCATAATTCAACTTGGTTTGTGTTTCGAAATGTTAACATTAGAGTTTTAAAGATGTAAAATAAACTGAAAGTAATTATTCGCAGTCTTTCAAAGTCATCGCGTATTTTGCTTCAGAGCAGAGGTGGCCATGGATCCTGAGTGGCGGAGTCGACTCCGGCAGGATTCTGCATTGTTCTTTCGGACCCGGATCCGGAGTCAAAAACTTGTGAAAAACCGGACCAGGATCCGGAGTCACTTTTCAAATTCGGCAGCAGCAGGAGTCAGCGTGGTCATTTCTTAAGTAAAAACATGGACAAATCCCCAGTTGGATCGATGGTAACCGGAGTCTGAACAGGAGTCGGATTCTCAAATTTGAAAAATTGCCGGATCTGGATTCAAGAATTTTTGCAAGAGCGAAGTCGGAATCTAACAAAGTGACTCCGGCTACCTCTGCTTCAGAGTAATATGTTAGTCATTTTCACTGGAACTTTGCGGGCCGTGCCGAATATCAACGCGCCGCATGCTCGTCGCCAAAATTGGCCCTAAGCACGACAAGAGTGTTTGCAACGTTGATTTGGTGTGATGCACGAAAATATTTTTAAATAATCGTCTTCGCAACCCGACACCAAAGCTTTTGCAGCACAACTTCGCGAAAAAACTTNAACACGAACGTTTATGAAAGATAGACGCTTACAACACGAGAGCGAAGAAGGACGCTTTCAGTAAAAATTACTTTTTCTTCTGCTGTTAGTTCCATGACAGCGTTGCACTTCACTTACCGACCTTTCTTGTCTTTGACAACTGTTTCAGTGACAGGGTCAAATTTCACTAAAGCAGCTGTGCTGAGTCTCTGAAAAAGCACGTGTTTCTTTAAAAAAAACACAAAGAAAAGAAAGACATCTGCACGCATTCACCAGGTTGCCAAAAACTGTTTTTCACATTTCTACCTCTTTTCTGGAAACGTTTTTCTGTAAAGAACTAGCATAGCATTTTTGCAAACTGTTTGTACCCGCCATAAATCAACCACAGAAAGTCCCAGGTTTCCGAAAAGAACTGGTTAAGGTAAAAAAACTGCAATACACCAAAACAACTGTCAGTTACTGTGCACGAACCAGCTATCGCAAAACGAATATTTGTACGAATATCCAAATTTCAAACGCAAACAAAGCTGAAAGGCGTATTACAAGCGAACTGCACGCACTTGCATCAAAGGTGTAAACGTTCCTACGCATCCGAACTTGTTGAACATATTCACGAAAGCGGCGTTTCCTTCAGTCGCTGCATAAAACTCCACAACCCGGATGCCAGCGCCATATCTATCCAGGAACGTCCTCCAGACATCAGGTCTCAACCCGTTACCGATGATAGCACGGACCTTGTGGTTGCGATCCTCCGCTGTCTGCGTCAAAAAAGGAAAGCAACCTGTGAACTGATTTTCGAGGAAAACTGCCGAAAACGGCACTGCGAATTCGTTCGAGGCTTTAGGTCCACAATCACTGTGTTTTGCATCTTAGGGTAGACTTATACGTGGGCTGACCCGCTTTCAGACACTTTCACTTCGACAGATTCTTTGTTAAAGCCGGCCGATGCCGATGTTTGCATTTACACAGCCACAGCGTCCGCATTTAAGCGTTTTTATGCTGAAGAAAAAAAACGTCACTTGCAGATTTTCCAGTTTTTTTTAAGTTTGAAACTGCTGGGACACATGCGCAGTATACAGCCGTGTGCACTGAATACGGATTTAAAGGCTGAGTTTCAACTCGCTTTTGCATCCAGAAGAATGGTTGCTGTTTATCTTACTGGCTGTCCAGAAGAGTTTCGAAAGCTAGTGCGCCCTTACGTCAGCTACCGAACTCGTCACTATGACTGAGGACAACTGATTTCAAGACTCGGGGTTCAGGCCGAGTTAACCAACAGGTATCGTGTAGTCTGATAACTGACCTCCGGTTGCTTGCACAAGTAACGGATCATTTCGCCGATGTACTGGGCGATCGTGACGTTGTACTTGCGACAGTCGGACCAGAAATGCGACGCGGAGAACTTTTTTCGCAAGACCATTGTACATCCTGCAACGTGCAAACGAAAGCAGGTCAAGCAGACGACAGAAAATATGGAACATGATGGTTGAAAAAATAATTTTGAGGTTGTCACATGAATCTTACGACAATGGCAACACCGTTTCGCAATTTTAAAGGTGTAACGATTTCAAGAAGCGCTGTGGGAACATTAAAACAAAAAAATGTTGACTTGAGGGGTATTTTCTTCAGAAACATCCCTACGTTCGAAGAAATTTCCTCTTTTTTATATTTTCATGATCATTTCCATCAAACGTTCATATTATATTTCCCAAAAACTCGAAAGACAACCGTCCACCCATGATCAAAAAATTTGTGAAATCGCGCAAGTAACGTTTTTGCACAGATTTCTGATTGCACGTTAGTCGCCAGAGGGAGTTTCGCGTTGAGATGAGAAGTGTCTGGCCGGACATTGGGCACGAATTGTGTGTAGATTGGGAAAAAAGTCTTGAAGACCTTATTCTTGTTTTACTCGTACACCTGCTGTATGTCCAGTGAAAATATTTGTAAACGTCGAGACAAACTGGTGGAAAATAGTTTCACAGGCGAAGAATTTTTGCCTTCAAAGCGTTTAGAATCTGAAAAACCCTGAAGGCAGCCGATTTCAAAACGTTTATGACACGCGCTTCTGTGACCATGTTTTGCGTAGGGTTTTCCCAGGTTGCACAACTCATGAAATACGTCTGCGAATGTGATGCCACTGCACAAAATGCAGTTTGGTGAACGCAGAGACTTGGTGAGCAAGATTTGTGCGGTTTCCAAGCGGCAGCAGTGCTACCAACCGTGCGTCAAAACTCCGCAGAAGCAGACCATAGATGCTGAGGTGTGATAGAGCGGCAACGACGTGTAAACGACGTCTTCGTGCGTTGGCTTGCAGAAATTCAACAGCAAAGCCGAGCCCCAAGCCCTCCAGCTTGTGAGGTTGACTGCTTTTGGTAAGCCTGAAATGAGCATCAAAATTCACTAAATACTGGACTTGTTTGGGCTAAAAGTTAGCATTCGACATATCAAACACTGCTAACAGAGAAGTAGCCGGAACCCCACATCCAGCGTGCAATTAGAAACACACAATACACATACACCATTCTTTGCTAGAAATGCAGTCAAAGTTTTTGGAATCTTGGTAAAAGCAGTGTAGCACATGTCTGTGAAAATGGTGCTTGAATCCCCCAAAATTCGGTATGCTTATTAAGGTTTAGTGAGTTTGTGCAGCGTATGTTTTCGGTACTGAGTGCATAAATATGAAAACAATTAGTTTCTTACTCAGCAAATATTCTTATTTGACACGCATTTACGATTATTTGTAAACAAGCATGGCCAGTGGTCTCTATCAAAAAAGAATGCTTTATTTTATGTTTTTATTTATTTAGAAACAGCCAATGATGGCAGGCCAAGGCCTGAAATAATCATTGGCAACGCAAAGACAAACAAAACAGAGGCACACACACAAAAAATACATTACAAGGAGAAGCCACGGTAGATGGTAAAGGTATATTAAAGGGTGGGTGCTTTGATAAAAACAAGCACGTCTGCTTAAACAGGCATAAGGACGGGATTTTAGATAGATCGGGATGTCCAAATAAAAGCATTTTGTGGTTAATTCGATCCGATTTAGTGAGGGAAATTCTGAACGGGTAAATATATTTTCATCAACAAGAATCTTACAAACTTTTGAAACCAACATTTGGCGTGATGTGTAGGTGGAGGGACATTAAACAAATATATGAAGTTCAGTATTAACACCACCACATTGACAGATCTGATTGTAATGGCCATCTATGTTCAATTTACTGTGTCTTAAACGAAGCATACACAGGATGGCAATTGCGTTAGTATTGCAACCGTGTAAATACCAAACATTAGTTTTTTGGAAAGGAACAAGCCTATTACTTTGGTGCGGAACTCGCGTGAACTTAAATTATGAAGGGCAGTGGGTAGAGAGTTCCAAAGTTTCGAACCTTTAAGGAAAAAAGAATTATGTAAGGAACGAGTTTTAGTGGAGGGAAGCTGAACATTCATATGAAAACGTGAAGAGTACTCAGAAAGATTTTTTAAAATTTGTTTGCAAGGGCCGATACGAAGGAAGGGCATGGTCCATAAAGAGTGGTACCGAAGGCTATATGGATGTGAACCTGACGACGGATAAACAATGGCGTGAGACCTAATTCTTTCAGAATTAGCTCATGTGATGTTGTCTTGAGATAATCAGGAATAAGCTTAGCTGCGACAGTCTGAACGCTTTCGAGAGATTGGAGTCAGCAGTCGAACAGTTATCATAAATAAAATCACCATAATCAAGGATGGGCAAAACATATGCGCGATAAAGTGCAAGTAGTGAATACCTGGGAAGAAAGTGCTCAATTTTTTTTCAACGCATTAATTGACATGGCTTTATGATACAAGGTTGGGATGTGCAAATGCCAATTCAAAGACCGATGAAAAATAAACCCCAGATGCTTGTTGGAAAAAGTTTCAGTTAGTGCTTGGTTGCAGAATCGTAATGGAGGATGAAGAGATGGATTATATGTCATGGTGAGAACTTGGGTTTTTGTAGCATTAACAATAACACTTAACAAATCAGACCACATCTCCAACTGACGTAAATCATTGGTTAACGAAATATGCAAAGTAATGGGGTTTCCTAGCGTTCTAGAATGTTACAATCAACAATCAAACCTCACGCACTTAAAATTAAGTAGATCAATTTCGTGTGTTGTGAAAGAGGCCATTTCGTGTGAATTTAACTAGTATCACGGAAAGTGTACCAGGAACGCTGCATCACTGGCGATTCACCAACAGTGCATTAAGAACTATGGAATTATTTTTAGAAAATATGAAAATAATTGTCAAATAAAAGAATCCTTTGTGTCTCCTTAAGCTGGCAACGTATAGCTATCCACATCTAAAAAGCATTGTGTAAACGAAAAACGGTTTTCGTAATTTTTTGTTTTTGAAACAAAGAAAGTAAATATTACGCATATTCCGCGCAAAACTTTCAAACACACCTTATTTAAGCAACATCAAACATAGAAGAGAATCAGCAACTGAACCTGTAGTTCCTGAAGTGAAAATATAGCAAATAGGGTCGGAATATTTTGTGTTTCCTCTCCATTCCCGCGGAATGTCACATGGATCTTCCTTGTCTGAAATATCGAACAAGTTACGATAATCGCTGGTATTTGGGTTCCATACGGTGCCTAGTGGGTTGGATGGGTGTTGCTGATGCAAAGCTTATCAAAGGCTAACAACTCAACCTTTAAGGGACCGCGAAAGCCACTGTGGTGGCTCGGACGTTTACCGTTATGACTTGCCGACCGATAGAGCTAGAGAGCTCTGAAGATTCGCAAAGTCTCGAACCCTTTACGATGCGGAAAGTCTCCTGGTTCAGCTTTTTTTTACTTGGGCTGTTTGGGTTTTGAACTTTTTGTGGGGCAGCCTGATGTCACGGGTGGTACAAATGACGTCATCTTCCACTAAGAAAAAAGTTCAAGTGGCCATTACCTGTTCGTTCTTTTAAAATAAACTAAGCGAAAATCCACATTTTAGAGCCCTTGATTGGCCATTTAGCGTTACTGGTTTGGAAGCTATTGCCCAAAATCGCCATCTTTTGTTAGTTCATATTAAAAATGAATAATTAGAGACCGAAACGGTCTCTCAAATGTTTTCAACCGTCCTTCAAAATACACTATAACCTCGCTTTACGATCACCACCAAAATACACTAAAACTTTACTTCACAACCATCTTGGCATTTATATAAAATAGTTGCGGTCTCTTAAAATATGTCATTGAAGTCACCAAGATTAAACCTTAAAAAATACATGGTCTATGACATGTTGTCATTTTGAGCAAAACTTTTAACAAAAATTTTCGCCACTATCTTAAGTATCGCAAAACACGTCACCTTTATTGTTTGATACTGCATAACTTGTCCATTCCTAACAACTATTGGAAGTGCACAGCAAACTTTAATTTGTTTCGCAGTGCTTTTTATCAGTTGCTTTTAACAATTACACATTCAACTGATGCTATGTGATCCAGGTTTTTTACTGTTACTGACACTGTCGCCATTCCTTTATATATAGATCAGTGGTTCTGAACTTTTTTGAAGTGATGTACCCTTTGGGCAATATTTTGTCTATCAAGTAATACTTGACTGTCATCATGAGCACAATAATTAGAAATGTACCTATAATTAATTATTGTACGTCTACGCTAAATTTCAATATGAAGGCATTTTCAAAATTCGTGTACCCCTTAGAGCACCTTCACGTACCCCAAGGTGTACACGTACCCCCATTTGAGAACCACTGTATTAGGACATACTTAAAGACTTTCAAGGCTATGAACGACTTGTCGAATGTCGGAATCAATTTGTGACAATTTGTTTAGTATTTGTGGGAAGCACGTGTAGCAACCATACTGACAGTGCTGAGACCACTCAAACCACGGCTAACGTAAGTTCACATCAGTATTCGTAATTTAAAGAGAAAACAAACGCGTGGACCAACTTTTAAAACCATATTGTTACCCAAGAAGCAACTGAGCATAGTGAGCAGGCACAGAGGGTTTCGACAATTCATCAGTTGAGTATCCCACTCAAAAAACAAAGCTTTACTCAAATGTCTCGGTTACAAAACGCGACAGGGTATGCTTCCAAACTTTAGAACTAGTTCATCTGACCTTCGTCTGCCCTTTGAAGGAAAAAAAATTCACTGCATTTCACACAAGTTCTTACAACATCTACCGCAACGAACAAGGACTGCACTTCTCACGCTGCAACAGAACAACGTCGTGACGATCCGTTTGGAAAGCAAGGTGTGGGCACTGGGCAGCGATTGTTTGTTTCGATTCCCAGTCGGGTCATACGGAAGACTTGAAAAACGGTACTTGCAGCCTGCCCAGCCTCGTGCTGGACGTTGATGGGTGCGTGCAAGCGAACGGTTCACCCACGCTTCTAACATTGACTCGTCACAACTGCAGCATCACTGCGAAAGCAGCCACGTGGCCCACGGCGCAAGCAGGCGGGGAATGGGCGCCGCAGACCACTTGTGACACTCGAAAACGGAGTATAAAGGGAGTATAATAAAACTATCACCATGATGTGATCTAAAATTTTTTTTGAAAATATGTGTTAACCAGCCATGGGTTAAAACTACCGTATCTTATAAGTGATAGCGTAGCCTGAATTCGTTGCTCTGAGCGAGTGTATCTTAGTTATACTTCTAAACATTTGCTAACGCGGGTGCAAAAAAACAAGCTTTAGTAACAGATTGTTCCCTGGTAGTATCAAAATGCGTCGACCATGTTGTCCTCCAAAATCCATCGACCTCACCATGGACTGCACGGCCTGACGTTCTGGACAATGAGACAATCGAATGGCTGCTCAACACCTGCCCCGAGATCAAGTGGGCCCAGCAGTGGACCGCAACAACTTGCTCAAACGACGAAGAAGAATAAAATAATTGACTCGACAGCTCAAGTAAAAATTACAAAGAAATGTTTGTATTGCCCAATGAAAATTTAGAAGAAGCTTAGCGTGAAGGGACACCACCAACGTAAAATAGCTATACTGTAGGTTGGCAGTTGCACATGTTCTGTGGTAACTGCGGCGCGACGTGTGTGTTTTCAGACTGCGTGGCAAAAATTCCACTTCGATAATTATTTTTCTGCCCAATCCAGTTGTATTGAATCAGACTACGTCAACGTGCTAATATTTCGTAGATTCAAATATGACTTTGACAGCTTCAGCCAAGTAACAGCATGTACGTCATGAAATGTTTAGGTGTTTAAGTCTCGTTTAAAAAACAAGTTTGGAAATATTCTGCTAGTTTGTGGTCATCGTGATCCATGGTATCACCAAGCTTTCAAAATAAGAACTGGAGAATGGCAATACCGAACGTAGCAAACCTGGGCCTCAACGTAGCAATCTGAGGGTGCCTGCTGGCTAGACCGAGTATTGTTTCGCTTTAGCTACATCGAAGCTTACTTGCTCCTACGTACAGTAAGCAAACTTTAGCCTTGCGGCAAGCTTCTGAGGAATCTGCCTGCTTTCTGCTTTCATTCTTCTGCGACGATTAAAACTTGCAAGCGTAT
>JGI24159J19872_10009638_pt1 | contig 12657 bp, 5 predicted proteins | sample Ectturendosymbi4_FD_19872 | JGI IMG/M metagenome (IMG submission 19872)
AAAGTTGTAATAGCTTGCATGATTTGTAATAAATATTCATTGCTGAACATTTGTGGTTTTTGAAAGCCGGTCCGCGAAAAAATTTCATTTTCAAACCAGTCCGCAGTGCAAAAAAGGTTGCCGACCCCTGATGTAAAGTCTATCGCGAAGCTCGTCATGTTAACATTTCGTAGAAGGTGCGTTTGACTGTTACATCCATTAATTTGCTCGAGGCGGTGCGGTTCAAAGCTCGGAAATTGCTGTATACAACAGGACATGAGAACATTATTTGGGGCCAACGCTAGACTTAGTAGCAACAGAAGGCAACGGTTTTTCTTTGCATGTCTGAATGCCTGTCCCAAACAGTTAAACGAATGGACTTGCATTCAGTTTAGGCTGTCAATGGTAAAAAGCGTCGTCGAACTACTCAGACAGAAATGAAAGACTGTTTAAGACAAACATTATTATCCCATCAGATGAAGAACAGAGCAGTGATGATTTTTTAACGAAAGCAGCAAAGCTGGACCTAAAATAATGCGAATGAGCAAATACACAGTTGTTTAAAAATTGCACAGGACTCCACGGTCACGTGGTTTGATTGAAACTTCTCGCGAAAAAAACTTTGCAAAAGATTGAAATCAAGTCCTTCCTCAATGCTACGACACAATTTTTTCCAAGGCATGTGATATTAATGCATTCACTGATTTGTGCGAGAAATTTCCGAAATGATTTTTTCCCAATATCAGTACAGACGAATGCACATAACGTTTTCCGTCGCTGTTTTTCACATAGCAGTTTCAGACTCAACATAGAGTTTAATGCATTCCCGCTAGGGCTAGGCAACCTCTGTAGTCCTGGAAACAAAGGCAGTCCTGGCTTGGCGTCGTTTCCAAAATTATTTTGGTGAAAAGAAAACAGTGTTGCATTCCTGTTATGGCAATAAAAGCACCGAACGCCATACTTGTTTACTTGCATGCGTTTGGTAATGATTCCTTCCAACTTCCGCGTTTGAAAAATAACATATGAATCCAAAGAGTTGTATGTTTGTAACGACTGTTACGCCACTTAAACGCGTCACCTGCTTTACTATCTTGCCGTGATTGACCGTGCTGCTTGTCGCTTTGTATCGGTTGGCCAGAGTTTACTTGTTCCAGGGATTTCAAACTGGCGTTAGCCACTCCGTTCTGTCTCTGCTTGTTGGCCGAATTATACGAAACAATAAACCATTACCATTACCATCTTTGAGGAGGAAATTTGCAGCTTGTTTCGGTTGCGTTCCTTGTCGGAGGTGCTAGCGCTGAATGCGTTCACAGTTAAGCAGTAAAGTAGATCGAATGTTGTAGCTTTTTGACACATGTAACGCACTGCAGGGAAGCTTCTTCGTTTCTCCATACTTCGACAACGCGGAGCGTCAGGGTACGTTGCCATATTTTTCATATTATGCAAAGGTTTTTCGCACGGGTGGAAATGAATACAAATTTATGTGGTCTTGCTTAGTCCATAAATCCTCCGGACATAAAAATATCGATAACTCAAGCAGATCCACTGGTAGAGTTACAGCACTGTGCGCGTTGACCTCAACTAAACAATACCTTCAAGCAGAAATACCAAGCCGATAATAATTTAAAAAGACCGCGTAACATTTTTCAGAAACCGCAATAAGTTTCACAATATCTGTTTGATGAATACCAATTAAATGTGCAGGAATGGACTGCAGAAAAAGCCGGCCCTCACGCAGTGCAGTAGAGGCGTCGACCAGGGGTCGACAACCTATGGTACGAGTGCCTCACTTGGCACGCCAAGCAATTTCCAATGGCACGCAGAAACTCTAAATTGTACATATCAATTTTGTTATGAATGACACACAAAGCATATTGACCTTGACTTGCATAAAAATAGCGCCCATCTCCGAAAAATATCCAGCGTGTAATGAAACTGTGAAGCGTAGTTCTTATTTTGTGAGTCATTAGTGACTCGAACCAGTCCCGTATTTCTTCTTTTCGAGTAATTGCTTTTGAAGCAGTGGTGTTAAAACGCGTAAAGAGCAAAGCGTAAGTTGTGCACAAATCGTCCATATTGTCTTGGAAATTATTCAGTGTGTTAGCCCTTTGCTTGAGCAGATAGTGATAGCTCTATCGGTCATAACCTGGTGGGCGGGAAAAGTCAAGCTGAACAAAAATGTATGGATTGTAGTTCACTTCAACAAGTACTGTGGCCAGTGGCGTGGCTAGAAGTTTGAGCCAAGATGGGAAAACTTAGTTGAAGGGGGTCCACTACCAGCTAACATTCAAAAACAGAGTTGAGAAATGATAGTGAGTCCGGATGTAAATGATAGTGTCCATAGTAAAACACTTAAAATCACTGGAAAATACTCCGAAAAAAACAAACAAAACAACCTACTGAAAACCATAGAGTACTAAATACCGAACTAGAAGCCATGCGGAGGCCCAGTTTTTACATTATCTTGCCAGGGGAAGCGTTTCTCACCCCTGCTTTCCGTCAGTTACGCCACTGACTGTAGCTATAGTTTTGTTTATGTGGTTCCCAACCGGTGTACTAAGTTCAAGGCTTGAAGAAGGTATTTCCTATCCAATGTATTCTTTAAAATGACAACTGCATATCAAACCAGCAAACCGATCGTCTTACCAAAGGTGCAGTTTACGTCTGTTGAAGAAAGGCAGGGCCAACGAATTTTAAGATTCTTTCCAGGAACACAGCGTCAGTGACAATTGCGAATGTTATGACGAAGCTGATGCAACAAAATCTTTTATGAAATTTTTTGTTGACATTTCTCTCATGTTAGTAGACCCCTATTATTTTCTACTTGTTGCTTTATAAACACCGTATTATAAGTTGAAGTTCAAACAAAAGGTTTTTCATGTATTTTTATGGCTCATATTTCGCCTTCGATGGGGATTCGTCAAGCACATCGAAACAGTTCAAATATAGTCATGTCTGAAAGTAAGCAAGATATTTTCGAAGCATGTGAAAAGAGTAAAGTTCAGTTAGAGATAATGTTTTTATTGGGAAAGTTGTTTCTAAATGAAGCAGGTTGGCGAAAAATCACTTGAACACACTGAGCACTTGTTACATGAAGCCAAAGTAAAGAGAAGATACAATGTATAAGCAGCAAACTTTCAGCAGTTCAAGGGCTTTTTTTCAAGAAATACGCAGTCGGAGATTTTAGCGTATTTCAAAGAGTGGCTAATCTGCTTTAAATGCATATAACACCGTTCTTAAAAGTTTCAAGTCGGTCTTGTGAGCGCTAAGTCACTGTGTAATCTGAAAAATGGATTCAAAAAATATGCAAATATATGAAGCTTACAGAAATGCTGGACATTGTCCTAACTCTCAAAATGTTAGGGTCCCCCGAAATCGGGGGCCCTAGGCTTAAGCCTTGTTAGCATAATGGTAAATCCGCGCCTGGCCCGAGGCAAACTCCAGCATGCAAGAACCCCTTTTCTTTTCAGCATTACTAATTAAATCACTGCATTAATCCCAGTCTTGTACCAAGTGTATCAGTCATACTCACTTCGAGAGTATCCCAACTTTCCTGCCAAAAGCGCTGTGGTCGAAAAGCCTTGTCGCAATCGAGGCTTGTTGAGTTTTCTGGCAGTTAACCTTGGTCGCTGCCGCTGTTCTGTCGATTTGGCCAGCAGGACTTCTTTTGGTGCTTCCGTATCAAACGAAGAGTCGAAATTTCGTTCCGCCGCATCGAGACTACATCCTCTTATCATGACTCCGATCAGCCGCAGCAGAAAAGCTGTGCTTTTAAAACAAATCAACGCTTCCAAAAAGCTTTTTCTCAGGTTGCTACTGACGTGAGTTTTACCTGTAAGAAATCGTTTTATGAGAGAAACATCAAAGACAGTTCTGACTCGTTTTTTACAAGAAATCAATTCATATTGCTAGGACAGACTTATTTCAGAATTAAAAACTGGTAAGAAATGATTTTCCAAAGTTGCTTGTCGATTTTAATCAAAATCATGAATCGCCTATTATAAATTCTCATTGTAGCTCAAACCAAAAACAGAAGAGCACATGAGTAATTGAAACATATGCTGCGTGTGGGACTGCAGCATGTGCCAAACTTTGAAAGAAAGCAGTAAATTAACATTGATTTTGCTGTTCAAATGGTTGATGTCTTGACTCAGCAGCAACACGCTTATTGACTTCGCAATTTAACTGCCAGAGTGAAACCTACAGCGAATTCTCGTAGCGTTCCTTGGGCAAGAGTGTTCACCTCAACCGCCCCGGCAAGAAGCAAATTTCAGGCTTCGGCCTGCCGCCAACTGCCGTCACCAACATCAAATTAACGAAAAAACAACAATTCGCAAAGATTGGCAAACTGTCAATACACTGCAGCAGGTCGAGAAGTTCAAGTGCCTTGGGATGGTATTCAGGAGTGGCGGAAGGCAGAACAAGGAGATGACCGACTACATACGGCACCGCAACCAACCCAGAACCGACAAAGGGTAAAGCAAACGCAGTTCTGCCTGAGCTTTATCGCTCTGTGGTAACAAAACAGGGTCGTTCAAATACCGCAAAACTGTCCGTTTTAAATTGGTCTTTGTTCTGATTCTTACATATGGTCATGAATCTTGAGTAATGACTGAAAGAGTAATATCTCAAGTACAGTCTTGAGTAATGGTTGAAAGAGTGATTTCTCAAGTACAAGCGGCAAAGTTGAAAATTTTTCGAAGAGTTCACCGTGTGACACTTTGCGACAAAGGCGCACCTGTGAAATTTGTAGAACCCAGAAGATCGAGCCACTTCTCCGACTAGACAGATCTCAGCTACGTTGATTCGGTTCGGCCATGTGAACAGAATGTCCCAGGAAAGATGGGCCAGGCAAATCCTGCTGGCTGTACTCATGGCAAAGCGGTTAAGAGGTGGCCCAAGGACCAGGTGGCGTGATTATATCTCCGGCCTTGCTTGCTCCCACGTTGGCATGGAGCCAGCAGAAGTATTTGAGATTGCAGCAAAACGTGAGATATTTCGAGTCCTCCTAGGGCTTCAGCCCTCGCGAACCTCCCCAGGGGAAAAGCGGTTGTGGAAATAAATGAATGATGAATGCCACTAACGTTCTGCAGAGGCTCTTCTAACGACCCACCAAGTTTCTGTCACCACATCAAGTAATCTTTATCACAGTGGTTCTTAAAACTTTTTCTGATCGGGCACCACCTGGTGTTGTTTTACTCTCATTGTCTGCAATCTGTTCCAGAAAACCATACCTTGCTCAAATGTACTTATGATTACTAAAGCACATCAATGAAGGACTGGGATTGCTGAAATTTAGTAATAGCAGCTGTTCACTTTCAGTGCCAACTCAATATTTATTTATTATTGGTCATATAGGTGTAGGTGCAGGCATTATTTGGCGGAGCAAAGGATATTTTGCCCAAAATTCCCCAAGTTTGCCCGAAAAATTTTTATTCGACAACCTTTCTCCCTACAAATCTTCTGTAGTTGTTGGAAAATTATCTTTTCTACTATGATGCTGCCATAGACTCGAAATAGAAATTTTGGTGCTTTAAATTGGGTTCTTAGCCAGACTGAAAAAAGTACATCAGGCTGTGCAAGAACATTTTCAGAAAACAACTGCCTCAGTACTCTGAGCATCTACCTCTCAAGTCTGAGGTTTGGCGTTCCATTCACATTCTAGCGGTGGCTGTCAGCAAGAAACTTCACAACCTAGCTGAGGACATGTATCCAACATAGTGTATGGAAAAATGTGTTCATCCAAACACCGTACTTAAAATTAAAGACACAACTTTTCTGTGCTTGCCTGGCATAGACTCTACTAATGTGTTTTTTGAAGGACTGAAACGGTCTTTTGAAGGACCGAAACGGTCTCTCGAAGATTTCCAACGGTTTCTCAAAATATAGTAGAATCTCTCTCCATAACCACCACCAAAATACACTAAAATGTCGCTTTATGGCTATCTCGGTATTCAGATGAAATATCTGCGGTCTCTCAAAACGTCTACGGTCACCAAAGTCAAACCTTAGAAACCCTGGATTATAATATTAAGTAGGTGCCCTGCAGCATACTCGATTTCCACAGTGTACAATTAACAAAGCACGTAAATGAAATGTTTTTTTCTGCTCAAACGTTCAAGTGAGTTAGTCACTCACAAGCTCTCACACACTAAAACACGAAGTTACTACAAACACTTAGTTGATTTTGTATGTATTTAATGTGTTTTCTATGACACAATAAATTTTTATTTATACACGCGATAAAAAAGAAATATAATTTCTAGTAATGTTTCAAAAAAATATCGAAATTTTTTGCCCAATTGTTTTGAGATTTTGCCCAAGTTTTCGGCAAATAAAACCTTTTTGGGGGTGCGCTTGCACCGCTGCACTCCCAGCTCCTACACCGCTGTCATTGGTTGATTAATTATTGCGAAAAGACTTGTACTACTCTGTGACAGTTGCAGTAACAGTCTCCGTCAATTTATCTGGCNCTAATCTTCTCATATGACCCGGAAGCTGCTCACGTACCACCTGGAAAGGCCTCGTGTGCCATTGATGGCCCATTGATGACCCATATGCCCCGGGATGAGAACCGCAGTTCCATATCGACTGACACTCGGCCCCAAACTACAGATCGCTTCTTTTGNTGAACTTCGCGGAGCCGGATCCGAAAGCAACAGGTTTTGTCTCGAATGATGTGAAAACTTCCTCAATGCCTACAAAGTTTTATTTAAGACCTTACGTTTTGCACATAATGTCATATTGAAATAGGTTCGGAAAACCTGTTGTTTAACGTAAAGCCACAAAAGAGCTCAACCTATCCGTTGCTGACTCGGCAAGGTGCTGCAGGAAGACAAAAAACGAACTTCGTCACGTCCGCGACTAACTAACAAGAATCACTCGAAGTTTTTCTGCAGCGCCAAAAATTGGGCTGGGCATCAATTGTGTGGGAAGAAAACTTTCTGGTCTCCATTATCGACCCATAGTAGTACGATTCCCTTCGCATTTTTTTTCACTAAGTATCAGCCTCGTGCATTGGCTTCTTGCCTGAAAGGGCCGGTTCCTCACACAATTATTTTCATTATCCGAAAACAAGTTTTGGTGCACAATCGTATGCAAACGAGGGATTCCGTGGGTGACAACGTTTCGGCAACTCCGTACTGCGGTGCGTGGTGCGCAAGTCGACAATTTCTTTGTGCTCTTTTTACTTCGAAAAAAACTATCTAGACTCTTCCATATTTTTTGCTAGCACAACGTCCCTGCCCCCCTGGTCACTGAACTTAAATCGGTCTCGACGTTTCAGGTCTTGAGTACATCGACGTTAATACTATCACAAACCAGCTTTCACAAGAATTTGTTTCAGTTGCAGATGCCGGATTCATATTACACTATTTTTTCAACCTTTAAAATATTTTTTGTTGCTCGAGTGTTTTGCTTGGTACCTGACTACATTGTAACGGGTTCAAGGATTTCCCTGCGTAAATTGTAAGCAAAGTTGAAGGAAAAAGTGTAGATACCTATAGTTTCCCCATAGGTGGTCAAGCAAAAACGATTAGCTTTCGCCTTTCAAAGTAGTTGAAATCTAATCAGCTGTTGAATAAATAACTCATAGTTTTCATGCATTTGACCATCAGTTCTAAGCTCAACTATATTTTCTTAGCTTGACTGCGTTTTTCTTGTATAGCAATACTGTCACGTCCTAAAGTTGAATTGACTGGTATAGAAACATAGCGATGCTTTTATGAAACTATTATTATTGTTCGAATTGACACAAAACCGCAGAGCTGCTTTTGAAAAATGCTTGAAGCTGTGACTTTTCAGTTATGACTCAGCTCAAAATCTGACATTTCGTCAAAGTGTATAGCAAGAAATAACACCGATGCCTCGGCATAAAGCGAAGGTCACATGAACCTACGCTCGTTGCTGCAGCCGCGGCAGCACACTGAGAACCATTCTGCAATGCATTCTCCAACTTAAGAGTATAATGACTTTTTGCTCATAACCTGGCATGTTCAGTTAAACGTTATTTAAAAAAGAGTGTATATTAGCAAGGTGCAAACACAGTGCACGTTCGCCCGGTCGTAAATCGACATGTCAGTCCTTGTTTGGAATGTCTCCCGATCGATTACGAGCTCTCTACCGCCTCTGGCGCAGCGAGTTTCATACTGTTCTCGACTTCCCGTTCCACGTCGATTGCTGAGCCTACTTTCGGGGCAAAATTTAACCATATTTGCAAAATTATTTTTGTACTCTTTAAATTGTTTTTATAGTAATCGACTTTTGTAGGGATTTGTTCACAAGTGTTGGCGAATCCTACACAATTGAGACATTTCTGGTATAATGGTGTGTACCTTGAGTCGCGCTAAAATTCAAATAGAACAATTTCAACTTATATGTTATGGACGTATGTGGAATCTACAAATTGAATTGTTGAATATTGAATGCTGCTGTACTATGCGTTTGTCACAATGGACTTTGTGTTGTTTTCATGAGATTTATCTTTGCACATATCACTTTTGGCAGCAGGATAAACAAATTTAATTTCATTGTTTTAGAATTTGACCAGATTCGGCTCATTAATCCATCATTTGTTCGAAAGTTGCGAGTGATGTTAGCGTATTCTTTACAAGGACCCAACATAAAGTTGAAAGCAATTGAGGTAAACGATGCAAAGGATACATTGCAGACATTTCTGTGGTTATGTTTAAGCATCATCGCCATTAATTCAAACATTTGATCGGTATTGCAACAACGAGATTTTTTACTTGTCTCTTTCCTTGGAAAGAGCAAGCCTGTGCGTTTTCAATAGCGAAAAATTTATGTAGCCTAATTTATATAACTACGCCTATTTTTTAAAAAACAAGTTGCGTATATATTATTGCTAAAATATTGATTTTTGGTTAAGCTCTGAGCATTCCCAAAATTACCATATCCCGTAATTACTCTGCTCAGATAGCAAATTAAAGTAGCATGGGTAAAATGTTTCTAATTGCCAAACATTTTCATTAACCCCTGTCCATTTGTTTTGTGACGTCATTTGACCACAGCGGCGGTGTAACTTGTCAGGATCAGAAGTTTTCAAAGTATTATTTATTATAGCAGGTTTTTTAAGGTGCTTTAGGGACCCGATTTGGGTCCTTAGAATTTCAAATCGGGTCCCAAGAATCAGAGAAAATTATCATCGGGTCTCTAGAATCAGAGAAAATCGGGTCCCTAGGATCAGATAAATAGGGTCCCTACAGGTCCACAGCGGGTACCTAACATTTTCCTTAAAAAAAACCCTGATTGTAATGAAAAATTCACTGACGCAAANGCAGAAATTACGGTTCACAGGCGTAGCCAATATACGGTTCACAGGCGTACGGTTCAAAGGACTTCACAGGCGTACGGTTCACAGGCGTACGGTTCACGGATATACACGGTCCACAGGCGTAGCCAAGGGTGGCCACGGCCGCCCACATTTTTAACATATCTAGTCATTTTGTGTTTTGAGAGGCGGCATTCCAAACAAAATATTGTTATTCGCCTAAAATCAAACATTTTAGCCTCCCCCAATTTTTGGCCACCCAAAAACATTTGGGCTGGCTACGTCCCTGATACGGTTAACACATGATTGGCAGGTGAGCTAACTTGTTTCAGCGTTTGTGTATATTCTGGAATTTTTCATCGAGGTAGACACATTTTAGGCGTGATTTGGTTGAGTTGTGCTAAAGTCGTCGATTTGAACCACATGTGTACAAAACAGAAGGATGAATTTCCTCTGCGGCCACTCCCTCTGTCTTCAACAGCACTTTTTACCAAAGAATCCAAACCAAAGTCCTGTTTTTAGGACTTAACGATTAAAACATTTCTTCCTATAAACTTGTGTCTTCCGCAATTCTCGCGTCTCAGCTTGTGTGGAAAACTGTGCTGCAGGGCAAAAGACAGTAAAAATTCATCTTGTTTGATATAATTTATTTTGGTTAAAAACACATGTCATCATATCAAAGCAATCTTGATCTGCACATAAAACGGTCGCCATGGCGCCATCTATCGGAAATTACTTTCCACGTACACGACTTCAATCGACCTTACATTAGTTGTTTGTACAAAAGGTGTTTGTGCAAAACAATAGGTCACAGTGACATGTTTATCTCCGACGTTAGTCATGGCTCAGTAGAGGTGACAGTGCTCGATTCCAACTATGGTAAGATTTGTTTAATCCTACCTGACTTCAGTTATTAGCTTTCACCCACGCTTGAAAGCTGGAACAACTGCAGTACAATGCAAATTTTTGCAGTTATATAGTTACTGCGACATCAACGCCAATCTTAAGGGTTTATTAACACTTAGTGCCATTAATATGCACAAAACACGTTTGGGTTTTGCAAAAGAAGGCTAATACTTTACAAAGAGTCGCAAAGCAAAAAATTAAGATCAGCAACAATAAGTTGTTCTGAGTGAAGCATTACCAACAGAGAGAGAAAAAACGAAAAGAGTAGCAACAGAAAAATAAATCTGTGCTAACAACCAGGGCTACGGATCAGGAACTCAAATTTCAGGCTCCGGCTCCAGCTCCTGGCACCTAATTTTTTTGGCTCCGGTTCCAACATCTACAAGTTTTGGCTCCAGCTCCAGAACAATTTGATTCATTAAAAACTAAAAACCATTGTATTATTTGTCTAACTCACTTTCCCCACAAACTGTGTCTGCGGAATTGGAACCCAAATTTCAGGCTCCTGCTCCACCATCTAAAATATTTTGGTTCCGGCTCCACAGCTCTGCTAACAACCCCAAGCCTTCATGCAAGGAAACATGAGAGCGAGTGCCATACTCTCTTTGCTTTATGAACAAAACTGGCAAAATTACTGGCCATGGTGAAGGAACGCTGAATTGTTTCCGCTGCAGTAGCTGCACTTTTTTCCATTGAAAAGAGTTTCAGCAGAACATGCAGTTTTATATGATAGCGTGTTACGAATAGGGTGACCGCGTTTCAGCACTTGCTCTGCACTTCTTNTGCTTATCTACCGTATCCCCGAAACTGAAACGTNCAGCAGTCAACGATTAAGTTGCAACAGCTNTTCCTCGTGCTGGTGGCACCTGGCAGTTCTCACCAAAGAAAGTAACAAATCACCATGTTTCAATTTTCATGACAGCAAAAGAATTCCTTTCTTTTTCTTTGTCAATTGCGCGGTAGGCGATTTTTAATGACAAATAACCTAAGCTATCGTATCAAATCTGTTCTAGCTCGAAACGGCCTTCAGTGCAAAGGTAAAGATTATCTTGTTAGCGTGTCCCGTATTCACATGGTTTTCTGCATTTCAAGTACACCATTAAGCTAAACATTGAAAATATTTACAAATATTTCGAGGATGGGAACCTTTGAGGAAAACTGGTGAAATGAGCGAAAAACGGAAAGCTGGGCAAAAATACACGAGTAAGGGGACCAAAATATCCGGTTCCGTACTGGATAATTACGCTTTAGGACGTCCGTGACTTTTTTTCCTTTTTGTTGAACTCCCTCGCATACAATGTACCACGTCTAATCAACACATGTTATGCTATCAATCAAAGGTTTCCAATATGCGTTCAACGTCTTTATCGCATTGTCTTATTGAACCTTCGGCTTACTTGAAGATCTTTGAAGGTTTCGGTTTTTTTGCAACACGATTGGATTATACGTTCAGTTTGCACATTTTTTGCTGTTTACAGCATGCATATACAATTGGTCGTACATAAATATTCAGGATAAGTCATACATATTGTTTGAAACAACCACTCTGTTTGGTTTCTCGTAACTCGTTCCGTCGTATACGATTTATGAAAAAGACCTGTACGAGTTCACCAACTTCGACGGAAACTTTCTTACATAGCTAAAATTATTTCTGGATAAAATGGACATTTGCAGTACCGAGTGATTGCATCACAACCACTACTCCCCATACACACAATCAATCCTCATCTCTTGGCCTAAAAGATACCATTCCGTTACTCTAGTCCACAAGTTATACGTCTTATGTCACAAATCCCTCAAAGACATGTCCCCAACCATAGGTTATTACAACAAAGAAAGACTCAGACTAGTCTACACGTCTGCTTCTCACTGACCACATCCGACTAACAGCAACCATCAAGCTCAGACGTACGCGCAATGCGATCGCGCGTCACTGGAGCCAGACATCGACATAGGACAGTGGTTCCCAAAGTGGGCGGTACCGCCCATCTGGGGGCGGTGAGAAACTCTAGGGGGGCGCTGAAGCAGAAATGGGCGGTTTGGGGGCGATAGGAGACCCAGTTAATAATTACATTTCTGTTGTCTCACTAACTTTGAGTGACCAAATGTCACAAAAAACAGTATGATCAACAAACATGTATGCATGTAATTTGTAAACAAGAACTCAGCGTTTTGGAAACAAAACAGAGGTGAAATGCTAGGAGATAAATTGATGAACTGCAGTTTCCATCACTAAAGGTAAGCTGCACAGTAAAACTGTCCTCCTCTATAATGAAATGATTATGATTTGAATTTCGTCAGCTGTACTTCTTGTCACGGGAAAACTACTACTCAACAATGCCCGTTTCGTTACAGTGACTATCACCGGTCAGGTTTGAAAATGCACGCTTGTACTGTACTTAGACTCAGCCTGTAACCAAAAGCGTGAGCTAAGTTTGGATGGAGTGGTTTAATGATCACAAATATAATAATAACCTTGTACG
>JGI24159J19872_10009640_pt1 | contig 12656 bp, 7 predicted proteins | sample Ectturendosymbi4_FD_19872 | JGI IMG/M metagenome (IMG submission 19872)
CGGCGGTGTTGTCGTCGATGATGGCGGCGGCGTTGTCGTCGACAGCGGCGGCGGTGTTGTCGTCGATGGCGGCGGAGGTGTTGTCGTCGTCGTTGGTGGTGTCGTCGTTGCTGTCGCTTCTGTTGCAGGAACAGGGTGAGGTAGGTGTTTTTGGGCATGATCAAAACGACTCAATGAGCGTTGCAATCAGAACATTCTGCTGTACTAATAGAAATTTTTAAATGTCAAACTTAATTGTAAAATGACTTAACGATGCCAATCTGCAAGGCTTATTTTAAGTTTAAGTGAATCCTGAACTGTATTTTTGATTTTTATTAAGCAAGATGTTGGTTCGCGTATTCGACGAGACATCAATGGCATAAATAACTGTCAGCAGCTTGTAACAAATTTTCCAAAACTCTAGCGGCTCGATTACTTCTGGTAAAACTCTTACCTGTGCAACCTTTTTACATTGACGCCAACTTTGGCTGATGATAATCAGCAGGTTACAGTCACAAAATGGAAAAAATCGCAACGCTGCTAAACGGTTTGAAGAAGAGATTTTTTGACCCTAAGTCTTTAATGAACATAAAATGCGACAAGCTACGGCCAAAGATAGTGCAAGTTGAAAGCAGCATGCATTGGCTCTTTCTATCTCTCTTAGGGGCACTCCATCAGTTTGTATGGCATGTGCCTGCTAATCCATGGCATAAACATTTGCATCCGACATAATTTATACTTTACTGACAGACGTACTAATAAATAAGATAGCTTAATGAAGATAGAATAAGTCATGTGGATGAGCAGAAGAACTGTTTGCCATAAAGCAAGAAAACTATTTTGTTTGACAAAGTTAAGCAAAAAACATGGGTGAAACCCACAGCATGCTAATCTACCGTAGGTATGTCCCTATCAGAGATGAGCACAGACCAGGACTGATCGGACTGGATCAGGTCTGAAGCCAATTTTAGCCAGATCAGGACTGGATCGGAGTGCAATTTTTTTGAAAATTGGCGGATCAGGACTGGATCGGACTGAGAAAATTTTTGTTGTTAAATGTGATTATTCTAACCATGTCGAAAATTTTAGGTAGCATCTATTTTGCCGCGAGCAGCAAAAGCTCTGCAGGGGATATTTTGCCGTTTGAACTGTATCCAGCTTTGTTCAGGTATACGACAGAGTTCGTGACACTAGCACAGTTTTTTTTCTGTTTTTTTTAAGGAAAATGGAACCCGATTCTCTGATTCTAAGGACCCGATTTTCTCTAATTCTAGGGACCTGACGATAATTTTCTCTGATTCTACGGACCCGATTTTCACTTCTAGGGTCCCAAATCGGGTCCCTAAAACACCTTGAAAACCCTGCACTAGCAGTATGTTAAACGTGGTCAAGTGGGAAGTGTCTATTCCTGCTGTGCAAGTGGTTGTAGGTTCGGCTTTCAGCGTTGTTTGGTTGGGGTTTGCTATGGTAGAGATGGCATTTTTGAAGGGAGCGCTTTTCATGTTTTTTGAAAAGTTTCGATAGCCAGACAAAGGTTAACATTTTGGTTTAGTGTTTTAGATTGTTTTTTAACAGGAGGGGAATTTCACCAGGGGGCAATAATAAATTTCCGGGGGCGCGAGCACTTGCACGCCCTACAACGTTAAAAGTATGATCAATGAATTGAGTAATACATTTGCTTTTGAATCTTTGGGGGCGCTTGAAACAAAAGACAATTATTTAAGGGGGAGTTGTAGAAAACGTTTAAGAACCACTTGAGGGTTAGTGTTTAGGGTAAAGTTGTCAGGTCACGTGACAAGGACGGTACGCTAATCCAAGCATATTGTCCTTGCCACATGATAAAACCAACCGATCAAGTTCACCTCATGGCAATATAGCTGCAGCAATGTTTTTACTGCTGATGGGAAATGCCAAGTTTTTGGTTGTGAACCGATTTAACAGATTTGATAAATGTTGAAACTTCCAAAACGGGCAGTGTGTATTTTGCCTGATGAGGCAAAAACACTACTGGAGCTATTTTGCTTTAAACCAATTGTGTTTGGCTAAAGGAAAAATAGATTTAGCAGCACTTTTGACCCCATCAGGCAAAATAGACACGGATAAAAAATACATGTTTTTACTTTGGCGAGTCAGGACTGGATCGGACTCATGATTTTCAAAAAATTTGCGGATCAGGACTGGATCGGATTCAATTTCATCGGATCAGGACCGAACTCAGACTGAAAAATTTCACAGTCCTGTCATCTCTGGTCCCTATAGCTGGCAGTATTCACACACGAGTAATGATTTTTGCGATTCGGCACTCAACAACGTATAATAACAGACTATAAATGGATGAACAAAGCTTCGCTCATACCGTTGGTGGATATTGGTTGTGAGAAATCTGTAAGACTCGAAGGATTGTTTTGGTTTCTTACGTTGGCTCGAAAAGCAACTTGGTAAGATCTTCCACTTGGCAGGGGTCCATTGCAAAGCTGATTTGTCAAAGATTTGTCACAAGAAGTATCAGAACCTGTGGAAAGAGACCTCAGATCGAGTGTGTTGAAACAAAAACCTATTTAAACTTTTTGTTCTTCCCAATGTTTTCAATACTTTATAAAAGCTGAGGAAAGAGAAAGAACGCACATGTTCATCAACCTTAAGATAAAGACTTACAGTGTCTCGAAACTTTACAGCAAAGCTGTAGAGATACCAATTTTCTCGACAGTAGGGTATGTTTTTCAGTTATGCCACACTGCAGAAAAAATAATTAAAAGGTTTTTGCAAAAAGTCTGTTCATGGTAGGTTCCAACAAGGCTATGCACAAGAATTGCGAAAATAGACTAAGACAGAAATAAACTGAGGCGCAGTGGATTTCCTTAACGTTTTCTTAAGCTTTGCGTTCCGAAATTTCAGCGCATTTAAAGATCCAAGCCCAAAATCAAGGTGAGTTCAGGAGCAGACTTGCTTTAGCGGCAGGATGGCGAAAAGGGTGAAATGGATTGACGGTTTGGTTTAAAAGCAGACAATGTATGCAGTGCGCAAGAATCGGGTCGAATTGCATGATTTTCGACATGTTGCTTTCGCAAGGAGTACAGAATTTTGTTTCTAATTCGGGACAAAATTTTATATTTCGGGTTTGGCGTACCTGTGGAGCAAAATCTGGGGTCTTTCGGGTTTTGAGAAAATGCGATTTGAATGATAATAAACTCTATATTGCTATGAAATTTAAAATTATTAGGAGCCAGTAATCCGTTTTATTCATTGAAATAGCGAGGAACACTACACGTGAAGACGGCGACCACACGGTCTTAAAAGTGATTCACTACAACAAAAACTACAAACTTAGTTCAGTTACATATTACAAATACAACGGGAAAACACAAGTTAATCAAGTTTTTAAATGAAAACACAGTTTCTCACTGATTCCTGTGGCACTGATGCGTGAAAATCAATGTGTGAATTTTCAGAAAATATTTTCGAAACCCCTATGTTGTGATGAAATGAAACAATATTGATGAAACAGTGAGTTAACGGTACGAAACGCATACAGCTAAGCTAAATCGTTTGATATTTTTGAATGTAAAGAGTTTTCAACATTCTTCTAAAAAATCCGGCTTGGCGGATTTTGTAATCTGGATTGGAAACCATAGTACAACTTGAGACCTTCAAAAATCCTGTTGCATTTTCATTTGAAAATGTTGAAAATGTACAAAGATCTTAAGTTAATATTGGATAAAGCAGAGCCACCCTAACTTTGAATTCGTTGTGGAAATCTCTAAACAAGTTCCAGCGCTCCTTCTACCACGAAGAAAAAAACAATTAAGAATTTTTACTGCCAATATGGCTAATAATTCGCGTTAGCACCTATAGGATAATGTTCATACCCAGGCCCGCAACTGAGGGGTGGGGCAACCGGACAACATTTTGAAAGCGCCAATAACTTTTTAGTTGTTAGGTACAACATAAAGTTACAATCGTTTTGTCTCCCCGCCCTGTAAATTTCAGGTGGATGGGGCCAGTTCAAACTCAAATAAATACAAGAAAGGCATGCTGCAATCACTCTTCTCTACCCGAAAGCGAATACGTTTTAGAGGCTTGTGTGGGGCAATGTCTCGCGTATAACATTTCAAAAATTTTAAAACTTTTTGCTGGTCACCTTACACTTACCTACTGTGACCCTTGCTCCATCAGAAGACGATGCACGCTTTTTCCTTCCTGAACCGTTGCTGTTACATTGGATAGTAACTGCGTGGTAAGCTGGAACTGGGTTTTGATCAACAGCTGGAGCCCAGTAGAGGATAACTAAAAAAGGCCCGGAGTGCACACTGGTGAGCCAACCAACAGATTGAAAACACCTGCCTATATTTTGTAGTGTTTCCCTAGCGAATAGGAAATGTTGCATTCTTTCGGCTTAACACCAGAGTTATGTTGAATATGACGATGGCAAAATATCATAATTTTTTTGTATTACGTTTTCACCTGTGTTATTCCATTATACGGGACAGTCCGAAATATGAAGCAACTCATGCACTCATTCACCAAAGTTAACGCAATGAAGAATTGTGGTCTGTATCATGCAACTAAACACTACTCGCAATTTATCGGTTGCTCCTTTTTCCAGCTTTTACTGTACAAAATACAATCTTCTATATGCGTCAAAAAGTATTGAAAAATAGAATGGGGCACAGAGAGACAAGGCAAAAAGATAATAGTGCCTCCGACAAACGTAGTTGCTGTGCTTTGCATCACACGCTGACCTGTCATCGCGTTTGGCGATTCTTGCTGTTTAACAATTACGTCAACGGAAATGATGTTTTCGTCGCCGGTTCCAAAAAGGCTTTTTAGCGAATTGCATGGATTAGCTATCGCGAAAGCGAATGTTCTTGAAGCGTTGTTTTCGAGGTTTTCCTGAGAGACTGAAACATTTGCCGTTGCTCCAGGTTGTGGTCCAGGTGCTGCAATAAAAGCATACATGTTCGGTGAAATTACTGTTGAAAATATTTGTTGAACGTGGTACACCACAGCAAAGAGGCTATGACTTGGAATTTTTCTCGTAGAAGTGGGGGTACCTGCGACAAAGTGGAGGGAAGCTTTATCTGCATTGTTAAACTTACCTGTAGATATGATAGTTTAAGGAATAGGAATAAAACTTACCGATATTGTTTGTGACAACAGCCAAAACAGTACTGGGCCCGAAACCAATCGAGCTGTTCGCTGAAACAGTTATGATGACCATTCTGAAAAAAATAAGTAAGAACTTAAGTTTTAGACTCCTGTTCGCATATTACGTAAGATTTTTAGTCAGTGTAACTTAAAGCTACCAACCTTTCGACGCTGGTTATGACCTCTGTTTGAAAGTTTTGTTCAGAAGCTGGGAGGAAAACAGTTGCATCGTAGCAATTTGCGTCTTGTTGGACAGTGCATTCTGTGACGTTTTGTCTGAACAGAAAAGTACTATTACTTGAAATTGTTACGAAGATTGAGAAAAATCTCTAATACAAGAAATCAATTGATTTCTAAATGAAGGAGGGTTGAGAAAGAAAGCGGCCCAGGTCAGTGTGTAATACCTCAGAGATTGCAAATTATGACAGCGCTGCTTTAATCTCACGGAAAAATGTTTTTTGAGGGCAAATGAAAAAAAATCCTGGCAGTCGGTGTAGTGAGAGTTGCGAAGCGAAACGTGTAAATTTGGAATAAAAAGATACGTTGACACAAGGTTTAAGTGCTTGCACTTTTCCAGATAAGCAAACTATTGGTAACTTTTTTCTCTGTAATTTGTTTTCAGAAAAAGATTACTGAAACTTTCAAAACCTGCAGAAAATAAACACACATCACGATTGGCTTCGGAAATCGGGGTAATGCCATTTTCTCGGGGGCAAATGTTTTCTGCTGCACCCGCTAAATACCTTCCAGTAAACTATACTTTTGAGATGAAAGTTTAACTCAAAACGCTATCTCAGTTGTTATGCAAAGTGCGTAAACTCGTTTAAAAATCGGTTAAACTTTCTCCACTTATGATCAAAGTGCAGTAGGTCAGCATAAAAAAATTAACCTTTATTGATCATATTTTTCTTGTGAAGTCGCATTACTTCTAAAATGTTCAATCTCTGCGTATACGTCAGAACTGTACCCTGTTCAACTCGTCCTGCAGAAACTAAATATTACGGGTCACAACAGGCATGGGTGTGCATGAAATAGGTCGTAAGTGGGTACCAGGCTCCCAATTCATTCCCTCTGCTGAAAAGTTGCATTGAACTTTTTCTCGTTCTCCACTGATAGTGGACCTCTCGTGTTTTTTTGGCGCCTGCAGACATACCAACCTCTCATCGCATAATGATTCATGCAAAGCATGTTCATTATTATAATTATCTTTTAGGTAAGTGTGAAATAGGTTTGCATTCCACCTTTTTCTGCTGCAGTAATTGATGCTGAGGACATCAAGAACATTCTCTTTGACTTGAATTAAGCAGAACCATGGACACAAAATTTGAAAACGTTGTCCAAACCATGTTAAGACACAAAGTTGGTTCTTAAAACAAGCGTTTACTCACTGAACATTTATCCTGTAAAAGAGTAGTGCAGCTCGTGGAGGTGACGGTGGAGTCAAACTGATAGATATTGAGTTGTTGAAATGAATAGTGGCTCTGAAACCAACTAAACCAGGTGCTGAAAAAGAAACAACACAGTTAGTCTACGTGGAGTGGTAGGACAACGCCCATTTAGGATGTTAGGGCTAAGTGGGAGCAAGATCGTCGACATCGACGCTGCAAAGTCGTTTGTATCAAGGATTACTTCGGGGAAAAACTAACTCACTTTTCAATTTTTGAGTCAGTGCAAGGGCAGATTGTTCCTATTCGTTCAAAGAGAGTGCTGAAGGATGTCGAGACAAATCAAGACTTCATCAACATTTCTACCACCTTAAGTAAGGCCGGCGTTCGTTCGCATTTTGTTAGATATACTATGAAAGCATACATGTGCTAAAGGTTTCTGTTTTTTGACTCTTTTTATTTGCTATAGTACACTCTCATTGATTCAGTTATTGAGAATGTAGGTTATTGAGAATTTAAGAATCAGGTAATGCTCTTAAATGTAAGTCAAATCGTCGGGGTTGATATATTACTTCTCTTGCGTTTAACTTTGTTTGTATGTAACAACATAATTACAAAGGTAAGTTCGGTGAATAATGTTGCTTTGCTAAATTTAAGCAAATATCTATGGAGAGAGGTGTCTATTAAGAGAGTTGCAATAATGTCGACTGTTTGTTGGTAAAGGATACAAAGTTTTCAAACTTTGAGTTGGAAATCAGTGTAAGCACAACAAATATTTAAGTTTGCGTTTTCACACGACATCTGTTTATGAAATATGTGACAAGGAAACCGTTTTCTCTTTTGTACAGAGTACGACTGCGACTAGTAACAATATCTTCTCTCACCTAAAAATTTTTTTTTGAAACAGTAGCTCTCAACAGTTATTCTTCTTCCACCAACGCCATTGATCACATATAAATACAGGTTACAAAACTTGCGCTGTACTCTTGTGAAAATATTTCTCCACAAACGTTCACTTATTCTTAAAAGATTACTTGATTCTCTGGTTCTTTGAGTTGCGGTTGTTCCAGAACTTTCTCCTGCACTGTTCAGCGCGAAGACAGCAACGTTGTATTCCACGTGTGGAATGAGTCCCGTGATAGCGAAGACGTTGATGTCACTGGCAACGACTGCACTGGTTGCAGAATTGTAAACGGAAGACCACTGCACTCTGCGCCGAAAGCATTATCAGGAGTTTGGTCATCAAAACCAGCAATCTTCGTAAAATTCATTGCATTACTAAAAAAACTTTAAATTATTCACAGTTCATTACACTTGACGAGTAAGATGTACTGGACTAATCAGCAAATTAGGTTTCGATCATTTAACACTAGAATATAAATCACGATGTCAGCTATTATATTTCACCAATCCTACAGTAAATCGAAGAGGGTCTAAGCATCTGGGTAGATGTTTTAGGCGTGTGAAGTCCTGTATATGCGTTGTTTAATTTACTTGTATTTTGACTAATTGATTCAATCTGGGAAATTGCGATTTTTTATTGTTTATGTTGCAATGACAACCCATAGCTTAGATACTTTGCATTCAGTGTTGTCAAAGCTTTCCGATTTAAAGTAAGTTGCTCTGTTTTGCAGTTTTGAGTATATTTTATATAGTACTCCAAACCTCAATTAAGAGAGCACGGTTGTGAACAGCCAATTACAATTTTTTTGACCCCTTTTTCAGTTGTCGCCTGGAAGAAATTCAACAACCTCATTTTCCGTAAGTTTGCGTCGCTACACCATGGCACTGAGTGTCTACTCATAATGCTTATTGTGACGTGAGCATAATATGTTGTTCAACTTCGCAATATCCCTGCTATATAATTTTATTAGGGTGGACCAGAGAACCAATTTTAAGTCAATTGCTCCATCTCTTTGGACAAATCCCATGGACAAGCCACAGTCAACGAGGCAAGGACAACTGACCAAACAAAAGTACAAATTTTTTTATAAAATATATTTCTCCTTAAAACCTAAAATAAGGCACAAAAAATATTTCAAATTACTTAGAAAACACTATCAAAACGAATAGTGTTGTCATGCCTTTGCGGAATTGGTTATGCAGCCGCATTGTTCGAAACTTGAGAGATCCAATTTAGAAATTCAGAGCCCTCTCTGAAAATGCGCATTAAAATCGAATGCAAAGCAAATTCTAGAGTACTTTCTCAATTCGCACTTGAACAAATCTGATGTTGCTGGTTAGGAAAAAATGTTCGGCTATTTATGGGTGAAAGCTAAACAACACCAGGTACTAAAGTTGTGCAATGCTACACAATTTGCTTGAAATTGTCAAATAATTCTCAAAAAACTGTGATCAAATACAGTGCTTTTCTAAACCACCTGTGACAGTGAACTTTGCCACTTTGTTAGTGCTGCCAAGACCTGCTCATGTGTTGATTCACGGGACATAGTGTTTTCATCATAAAGTGAATCCGAAGCTTCGCGTTTTTCCATATTGACTTGAAGACGGCTTACACACACGTAATCAACAGTTGCAACNTAGACAACGTGGCAGAACTAGTGTTCAAAGTCAAGAACTCCTTTCATGATTTGCTGACGACGAGCTGAACCTTTGCGTATGCANAAATACCTGTATCCTGTGATTATTCCGTTTGGCATTGTTGGTGCGTTCCACGAGACATCGAGTGATTCAGTTGCTGGTGAAATATTGATGCCATTAACATTGCCGGGAATATCTTCAAGAGTTACAACCGTCTGCGCAGCTGGAAAAGTGCTTCTTCCCGCCGCTGTCTCCGGTAAAATCTAAATAAACTCGACACTAAAACAGGCTGACAACTTTCCTGCAAGCGTCATCTAAATTGCCGAACCAAGGCAATCAGCTTTGAAAAACAAAGCAGGGGAAAATCCAAAAATCCATAAGGAAGAAAAAAATGTTAAACAACACGAAACAATAACATAAAGACCTTGGTCACAAACAAACCTAAATAAGTTTTGTTGGTTACAACAACACCCACATTTGATGGTTACAACAACACCTACAAGAGAAGGTTGAAAGGAAATGTAAGTCGACGTACTCACCGTAAACGTGTAGTTCGTGAATGGCAGCAAAGGATCAAATGTGCTGCTGGTTTGCGGCAACGTCCTGTTAAGAGCTGAAGCTGGACCGTCAACTGTGACGTAATACTCAACGTAATAAGCGAACACGCCAGTGACGACTGTCGGTGGATCGAAGTTGACAGTTACGGATCGGTTGTTCCGGATAAACATAACGTTCTGGACTGGTCCGATAGGTACTACACGAAAAGCAGCAAACAGCTTCAAATGATAACCCAAGAATTACGAAAATATCACAGATTTTAAATCGGGCTTTGTTCCGATCCTCAAGGCTGTCTCAAGTACAAGAGGCAGGGGCGGGAATTTCGCGAAGAATTTACTGCATGACACTTCCCGACAAAGTGCTCATCTGTAAAATTCGTAAAATTTTGAATGCAGAGCCACGACTTCTCTGAGTCGAGAGATATCAGCTACGTTGGTTGTGCGACGTGGCCAAGGATTCCTCAGAAAAGATTGACGGGGCCAGTGCTGCTGGCTGCAAACACTGGAAAGCATCCCAGAGGTCGGCCAAGGACCTGATGGTGTGACTACATCTCCGACTTGACTTGGTCCTGGCTTGGTGTGGAGATAGCGGAGTTATTAGAGTCTACTGAAAATCGTGAGGGATTCGAGGCATCATAGGCTGTCCCAGTGAACCCTCCCCAGAGCAAAAGCGGTGTGAAAATAAACGAATTAAGTCATTCACGTTGCTATTTAAAATATGCCGCATGAAATCTGCTGCTTTTTTCGGATGTGGTTTAAGTAAAATAAAAGTAGAACAAAAACGCTATTTTGTTATTCTTATAATTCGTTTAATTGTTTGCGAATACACACGGATAGACAATTTGACATGCTTGTTTGCTATTTCCAATTTAGCACCACTCAGTATTACTTAAATTATGCACAGAGACAAAAAAATATTTTCACTTCTGTAGAGATTGTATCAGATGCACTCTAAGGGCTTATGCAAGGGTTTTCTTTGGGGTTACCCCCCGTAGAGTTTGATGCGTTAAAAAACGTTTATTAACTGCGTAAAGGAGACTAATTCTTTTCGCATACTTGTTGCTTGTTAAGATTTCGACTTAATGCAAATACCACGGAATGAATTTGCATGCAAATTTCAAGTGACATTGTAAATGGGCCAAAATGTAATAATTAGGTTTTGAGGGAAACTGGGTTATCGTCTGGATCCAGGAACCATCTCACCACTTGTGTCTTACACCCCTGTTTTAACGCGCAGCCTGATAATTTTGCAGTTATGAACTGCTGTGTTGTAACCTTGAGTCTATTTTCCTCCGATATCCTAACTTGGAGCCCTGATAGTTTATTCAGTGCAATGAAACCTATAATAAGGAGAGTGCATGTAGATCAATATTGCGTATTGTGTCAAACACTTCGCCAAAACGTTGCTTTGGAAACATGAATATGACGCCAAATTGTGACGTCACTAAAAGCGCACACCAAAGACAAATGACCACCATACGCCACTGAGTGAACCCCCCCATGAAAATTTTCCGCGTGCGCCACTGGATGCGCTAAGCGAAAAAGAATAAGCGCCAGCCCTTTATGTCTTTACGATCGGAGTAGGAGCTGGTAGATGCGATCATGGGCTAGAGCGCATCAAGACTGCTCAAAGCAGTTCTGCAACTTTCGCTTCCTGTCGGCCGGTTTGCGACAAGAAGAATGCACCTGAAAAGTTTGCTCAAGCTCTTGTCCTTCACAAAGCCTGTCTGTAGTGAGCCCTTCGTCCTGTCGCCGGACCACGCCAGAATGGACAACTTGGCCTTTCTCTTAAGCAACTTAAGATCCCGAAGAGGTCGTTTGCCTTTGTGTGCGTGATCGCTATCTTCGTAGTAGTATGTTTTGTGCGCACGCCGCACGCTTAATGTCTGCTTGGAAAGTCGCGAGTGTGTATTCTTGCGCGATAACCTTGAGCTGATCATTTACGAACGACAGTATACGAGTATAGGCCGAGGTCGTATGTGCTGCAAACCAGGTGCAAAGTTTTTTTGCACCAACTGAACACCGATGACCATAACATCAATTCTAACCTATCTTGGTCTGGTTTGGTCAGTCAGTCATAAGACTTTTATTCCACAGCACTTGTTTCACAATAGATGCATTAACCAACGTCAAAGGGTCGAACGCTGCCTCTTTTTGTTAATTTTGGTGACGGCAATTGGCGGCAGGCCGAAGCCTGACAACGCTGCCTCTATTTTTGTCGTTCTCCAAAAAAAGATATTTTCGAAGCATTCACAGTTTATGAAATGGTGACGTGATTGTGAAGAAATGCCCAAACACTTTCTTGAGTGCTGATTTTTGATCTCGTTAGATAAAACTCACCAACGTACCGTTAATAAAAAATTGCTTAATACCGAAATTTCCCTTACCAGCTTGAGCAGTAGTTTGTGTTATTGGTGATGAAGCCGGACCTGCACCTACTGAAGTCCACGCTTTAACAATCACGCTGTATTTGGTGTACGGCAACAAGGAAGAAATGATGTATGCAGTTGGCGTTGCACTCACATTTGCCATTGTTGATCCTTCTGAGGATGTCCAGTCAATCCTATAAAAAAAATAATGCTGAACAAAATTATTCACTTGGTTATATTAACCATAGATGCGGGCTGCAACTGTTTTTTGAGCACACGCACACACAAACCCGAAACTAATATCTGTAATATTTAACAAAAAATTACGATAGATCTTCAGAAATTGCCATGGTTTGCTATTTTCTATGATTCATCTTGTAATTACACTACCATCTAAATCAATTATAAAAGACAACTTGCGAACTTGGCAAAAAAGCAATCTTTCGTCTCTTTCAATACATTTGTAAGCCATTCCACACAATTGTATAAACTTATTTTACGGCAAAAAACACGCAGTCACGAAACTATGACGTTGCAATCTCACAGATGACCAGACAGAAAAAATATATTTCATATTTTATTACTGTAGTAATTTTGGTACACGAAAAGCGGAAGTGCTAAATAGCCTTATAATAAATACTACGGCCAAAGCAAACGATACAACTGACATCTTGCAAACG
>JGI24159J19872_10009641_pt1 | contig 12654 bp, 6 predicted proteins | sample Ectturendosymbi4_FD_19872 | JGI IMG/M metagenome (IMG submission 19872)
GCAGCAAAACGAAATACGTTGGGAATTTAACCCCCCTCGAGCAAAGTTCCCGATATATTCCAGAACCTTTAAATGTTCCACAATGTACATCCCTACAAGACAGGCATGAATAACCTTAATTTATTTTGAAACCCCACTAGGATTGTTCGAGCAGATACTTCTGTACTCCATTAAATTTTGTGCATATGTCTGCCAAATTAAAAAGATACTTCTGTACTCCATTAAATTTTGTGCATATGTCTGCCAAATTAAAAAGATTGCACATTTTTAGTTCATCACTTATGCTGGTTCAACATTCATAAAAAATTCCATAGTTGAGTTATGCAGAAGTCGCACATGTCAACTTAATCAACTTTGCAACAGTAAGTCGAAAATGTGAAAAAATGTTGAAAATAAGGTCCGCTGCTTTTTGGGATGTTTTTTATTTTTCAATGCTGATACCTGACACTGCAACATTTGCATAGTTAAAAAACATTACAGTGCATTTTAGCTTCAGTATGTGGGCCACACGAACAAATGGAAACAAATACACTTATTACAAATTATGCAAGATAGGAACATATCGCAAACAAGCAATAAGCTGCACAAATGCCACAAAAATGAGAGACAGAGTATTTATGAAGATGACATTACATAAATGTCAAATATCATTCTATAAATGACATTAATAGATAACATTTTATGCAAAAACTGTTACACAATCAATCGAAAAATGTAGTCCAATAGGTTTGAAGAAAAAAAGAGCAGTTGAAATTTGCAAAGGTCTAGTATAGCTTGCAGTAAAAAAATCTCAATTTTCCACTCTTGCTTGGTGTTCCTAACAGCAGGTTATGTGTCCTTTTTTCAACTCTTGTTCAGTGTCAACATTTTTCCAGTAAGTTTTCTTACTGCTTGCAGGACTAAAGGTGCCCTAAATACATGAAACTAGTTTCCTGCAAAATAATTTGCAATGTATTCACTGGTGTACATCACTACTATGGCTAAACTATGAAAGACTGATACATGCAAGTTTGCATCATCTCAAAAGAATGAAACCATAACCAAGCACGCAGATTCCTCAAAAGTTGACCACGAAGCTACAGCATATTTTGTTATTACAAATTTGTAGAATTATGGAAAGTCCCTACAGTCAGTTCATGTTTACCAAATTCCAATAAATTTTATAAAAGCAATTAATCGAGAACTAGCAGTGACTGATTTATACCAAAAACTATACCAAGATCAATAAATTATGCCACAAAAATCCTTGAATTCCATCTTTCATTAAATATTTAACAAGAAAGTGCTTATGTAGCAAATCAACACTGCTTTGATGATGACCTCCATTATGAAGAGCTATGAAAGAGAATCAATCATCATAGAAAATGCTTTTAAGTGAAAAAAATTGAACTTACTAGCAGCCTTCATCGACGATAAATTTTACATAATGCGTTTCACCTGTCTTCTTTGGCTGCAATTTGACACAGCTCTTTTCATTATAAAACTTCACACAATTTTCAATATACTTGGTTGTCTGCTTACCTGCATTAAAAAGTAAAAACACTTCAAAACAAGCAGGAAAATTTCTTATGCCATACGATTTAGCAGTTTGATCATTGTAATACACCTCACAACACAAGTCTAAAACTTACTAGCTGTAATTGAAAAACCTTTGATCTTTGTTTACAACCTAAAAATGACCTTCACCATCATGATAGGTTATATGTAAAATATACTCCTTACATGAGTAACAGCGATAAGTGCTGTTGCTACGTTGTTGCATGCAGTCATGGCAAGTAGCCAATTTGTGAGTTGGGTGTAAGACATGCTGGTTTTGATAAAATTTACATTTCTATGGCAATTTTTTGCAATGTGATCGGAAAGGGTTATGCAAGCTCAGTTTCATTAGTTTCCTCATGGCCTGTTTGTGGTGTTCATTCCACATTTATTAATTGACGTCTAACCTTCTACCAGTGCCACATCAAACAAAAGTAATGTGTTGGGCATTATTAACCCCATCACAGGAGCCCTGACGTCATTATTGGTGTGGCACACAGGTGTTGGAGGGAATTTTTTCAGGGAGGGGTCAATAGTGGATTTTTCAGGGGTTACCAAAATGATTTTTTATTGAGGAGACCAAAATGGAAAGTTTCATTTTAACCACTCAAAACTAGCAAAACAAACATTTTTATTAAAAATTTAACGGAAAATGTCAAATTTAACATTCCAGAAGGACTTGCCCCTTTCTGCCACCCATGGTGTGGACTGGCACCCATTATTGGATAAATGAAATAAGTAGACCTGCACTATTATATCAAGTGCCAGGTCATAGTGAAAGGCTCAGAAATTTGCGTGTCAACATCCGTAGACACCACAATTCTCTCGAGATTGTAAATCTAACAAAGACATGTGTATATGAATGTGTTGACACTTAGGTCTGATTGGGAGTAGAGCATGTTCTAGAACAGTGTTTCTCAAAGTGGGCAGAATTGCCCCCTTGGTGGTGATTTTAAATGGCAAGGGGAAGAAAAAACAAACGGGGTGACAGGCAGGCGAAAAAACATGAAGGGGGTAAAAATTCTCAACCACTAATCGGTCACTGAGTTAACTTCAGTAGCCTAATATTATGACCTGTTAGTTTCTTGTAAATTTTGTTTTACTATGATATAATCGTTGGAGGTTGTTGCTACAGCAATTTATCTGTTAAATTTTTACTCTGGATTGTCTATGTGCCTGGTTACAGCGTGGATTTTTCAGGGCTGCGGAGCCCCGACGCAGCTCTGACTCCGCAGTTGTTGGTTTTCATGAGTGTGGCTCTGGCTCCAGAGCTCTCTTTTTTCACAGCTCCAGCTTCTGGTCATTTTCACACATTAATGTTTTGTTGACTTTGTATGCCTCAAGGTGAATAGAAAATGAATTAAATCAAGTGCACAAAACTAAGAGAATACACCACACCTTTTTGAGTAACTTAATCTCGTAGTTTTTTTACAAGCAGCGCTGTTACTGTGCGGAAATCAGCAAAAAACACAATCACAGATGCAGACGATTCAGAGAACAGTCACTAGCAAAAACGTAACTTAAGATAACAGTAAAATAACCAATTTCCGGAAAGGAAATTGTTGGTTTTGCCATCAATGCCTGAGAACCTTTTGTTGTTTCTTACAACCAGAATGAAAAAATGGCTGTTTGGAAAACTACATTTGTGTCATATTGTGTCATAGCATTTAAAAGCAGACCAGCCCCAATTGACCAAGTGTTTTGCACTCGTTGCATGCTTTGCTTGTTTCAGCCTTGGCGATTCCAGCTAACAGCGCTGCACGAGCAAACCATGCAAAGAGTGCAAAACACATAGTCGACTTTCATGTGCTCTTTGAAACACACACACATTTGCATCAACACAAATGCGAAGGTGTGCTTAAAAGCCCTTTGTTCAAAGAAATAGCATGAGAATTCACACTTGACTTTTCAAAAATAGTTGAAAACTTCTGATTTCTTCTCTTTTGCACTCAAAACAAGTAGTGATGAATTGCAAGTAAAGCACAATTTAACACGCAAAGCGTAAGAGTAATCAAAACTGATGGTTGCCGTACTAAAAACATATTTTTTGCACAGATGAAAACTTCAAGAAAAGTCTGGGAGCTCAGTATCCAATACAATCCCCAGATATTTGTTGGTCAATAGATTTTACGTATTGACCACCCATGTTCAATAATGGAGTGGCTGTGCTTTTTGCACTTTAGCATTAAATGTCATACAAACAGTTCTGTTGCAATTGAAAATAATCCCATGTGATTTTGCATACGCCTCGCACACATCAAACAGATAGAATCTGTTACTGAAGGATTGCTTAAAGCCACACAAAGGATTTTTGGAGCTGCATGCAGCTCTTAGAACAGTGTTTGAGAAACATTGTTCAACCAATAGCACCACCCCTGCCAGCTACGATGTCACAGCCTAGCGAATATCAAACTAAAAAATCATCAGAGGCTTGTAGATCCAGTCTGGTGTCGTTACTTGTAACATTTGCATTTAGTACGCTATAAATAGCAAACGTAAATATATTTGGCAAAACCGTTAGTATCTCGGAAGGGACCCGGAACATGAGCTACCTCTTAAATAGCCATAACTCCAGCTCTGGTTCAAAATTTTAAGCTGAGCTCCGGCTCCTTGTGATTTATATTTCGAACTCCAGCTCTGGGCAAAAAGCCCAGCTTTGGCGCTTCGGCTCTGTATTATGAGGTACTTTCACAAGAAAGCTGAACGTAATATTAGCGTCGCAACACAATTGCTTAGTTCATCTATTTAACACTTTGAGAACCGGCCTATGATATATTTGTACTGAGATTTTGACCTAAAAAACAGCAGTTTTCGGTTGCCTTACCAACGCCCTAGCTTCTCCGCCGATTGTACTAGAGAGCCTTTCAAGGGCTCAAACAGATAGATCAGTCTATTAGATTGCACTTGAAAAAAAGTTTTTTGGTTGGGACTAGCGGATTTTTTGTGACTGATGTCATAAAACAAGTAGTTTTGGGGTCATTTTGGCACATGTTGCCTGGCNTATGGCCCAACCACTAGGCCACCAACTATTTTGCTGAATTTTTTATTGGAAACTAGGCTTGAGTCCGAGTCTTTTGAGCTTTTGATCGACTTTCTAACGTTTCTGGTTGAAAAGTTATGATCTAAAATAAACAAATTAATCAATTATCTAATTAATCAAATATTTTTACCAACTTACATCACAACTTTTGAACCAAAACCCCAGCACGTCATCCAAAGTATCAAAAGACTTGGATTGTAGCCTAGTTTCCAGTAAAAACTTCAGCGAAATAATACCACCTATTGGTTGGCACCCAGGTCTAGGCAAAGTGGGCCAAGGTGGCCTAAAAGTCCTCCACTCATGACATCACTCACAGACAACCCACATTCCCCAAGCAAAAAACTTTTTTGAGTGCAGACTAGAAGGCTTGCCACATCTTTAGAGACTTTTACCAGGTCTGTAGAGCATACAGGACCAGAGAAATTCCCGTGCAAAGCCATATGCGTTTAGGCGTTTTTTTCTGAAAATCCCTGAAACCAGCCAGACACCAAAGAGTTGATATCTTGGTGCAGCTATTTAATACATTTTTCAAATATAATTATTTAATTGACTACCTTGTGTTTGTTTTATCAGGCTTGGTGGCGAAAACAACATATTGAGAGTGAAAAGGGGGCAATGGAATAAAAAAGTTTGAGAAACATTCTTCTAGAACATGATAGCTCATACACTTTGCAATGATCCACTGGAGTTCATAGTTGAGAGTATGGGCAGTGTTCTAGAAACAAATGTAGAAGTCCAGTGTGGGTCTAACACTTCTACAAACAACAAAAAATTAAAAGATGTGAGCAAAGAATTGATTGCACACTGTAATAGATCCAAACATCAGCACACGTTACAGTGCAGACACTGAACCTTCACAGGACCTTGGCACTTCATCTCTAGCAATGTGCTGGCACAAATGCACAGTTTTTGTAGTTGTGGACAGGATAAATTGCATGAAACCTGCTTTGTTCTTATACGTGCAAAGTAAGTGAATGTTTCAGAACACTGTTTTTGTGTTTGTGAACTACCTGTCATGGCATACCTTAACATAGACTTTGTGTGGATAGGATGTATCCTCAGTTTAGAATAAAGCCGTGAATTGACAATGGATTGCTTACCTGCAATTGCAAAACCAGTTGATGTATATCATTGCTGCCCTTTAGAATGTAATGTTAATGCTTTAACATCAAAGTAATGTTTGATATTGTGCTGATAAAACCCCTCCTCTTTTAGAAAGCTTACAGCACAGTTATCCATAGTGTGAAAACTAATTATCAAGAAACATTAGTCTTTACTGGTGAATGCGACCACCACATGTACTTTATTTTATTCTATTTCTGTTGCCTGCAATTGCATTCTGTGTGGCAGCAGAGCTGGTTGTTTTGATTAATTGCTACGTGACCTTTGTCTGCATTTAAACTGTAATAGATTGCAGGGCGTTTCAGACAACAAAGCTGGCAATAAATCAGTTCGAAATGAAAACCATGGGAGGTGGAAAAGAGCTTTATCACAGCTGATGGATCAAGTTTCTAATGTTAACAATTTCATTCAGAAAAACTTTAAAAATGCACAAAATGCAGTCTAAAAGTGCAGTTCATATGCATAAAGAAAGTTAACTCTTTGGCATCTGCTAGGATTCGGGGGATTTTCGGGAAAAAAATGCCTAAACGCACGTGGCTTTGCGTGGGAATTTCTCCGATCTGGCATGCTCTACAGACCCACTAATAGTCTCAAAAGACGCAGCCCGTCTTCTAGTCTGCACCTGAAAAAAATTTTTGCTTGGAGAGTGCGGGTTGTCTGTGAGTGACGTCTTAAGTGGAGGACTTTTAGGCCACCTTGGCCCACTTTGCCTGGCCCTGGGCACCAACCGTTAGGCGGTAGTATTTCGCTGAAGTTTTTACTGGAAACTAGGCTACAATCTGAGTCTATTGATACTTTGGATGACCTGTTGGGTTTCGGGTTCAAAAGTTGTGATGTAAGTTAGTAAAAATATTTGATTAATTAGCTAATTAGATAATTTATTAATTTGTTTATTTCAGATCATAACTTTTGAACCAGAAACGCTAGAAAGTCGATCAAAGGCTCAAAAGACTTGCCTTGAGCCTAGTTTCCAATGAAAATTTCAGCGAAACACTTTGGCCTGGTGGTTGGGCCCTAGACAAGGCAACATGAGCAAAAATGACCCTAAAACTGCTTCACTTATGATGTCAGTCACAAAAACTCTACACCCCCTAACCAAAAAAGTTTTTTTCGAGTGCAATCTACTAGACTGGCCGATCCGTTTGAGCCCTTGAACAGCTCTCTAGCGCAATCGGCGGAGGAGCTAAGGCGTTACCATAACCTTGCTCATGGCAAATCACAAGTTTTTTCAGGGCCAGCAGCAGTTTTTAATGGTGCAACTGAAGCTAAAATCGATTTAGGAAAAAGCGAGTTATGATCCAACATTTTAGAAATTTTTGTCTAGTTTCAATATAAAGTGTTCAGTAACTATAAACGCTGCTGAAAATGTGTTCAGCAGTGCAAGAAAACACTGTATCATAATTGGTGGTCACATACAGGAAGCTTTCACAAATCACTATTTAACTTACATATACACCAACATAATGGCATAGTTGTAAGATCAAGCTGTTTGTTGTAACTAGTATTGTTAAACTTTTTAAACTGTTTGTATTAACTAGATGGCGTTTAGCATATTTCCAAAATTGTGTGAAATTTAGGTGCAACAAAAATTGTGTGAAATTTAGGTGCAACATTTTAACTATTTTTCATTCCATTTCTGCATATTGTCAAACAACTGGAATTTAATACGCTGTTTTTTTAAAGTAAATCAAACAACAACACAAAAAAATTATGTTGGATATACAAAACCAAGCATATACGGACTTCTTAGACTACATACTAATTGCATCAGTGATGACATATGGAACGACATGTTTTCCATCTTTTGAAGACTTGTCATACCATGTTAGCACCCGAACAACTGCAGATGTTCCCACTCGAAACAATGAAATCTGATGAAGTTCTTCAAGAGGAACCAATCCATATAACTAAAAGGAAATCTAACATGTTGGGAGCTGGTGCACGATATACTCATACTTTGAAATTATGTGATATGCATGCTTCATGAATCACCACTTTAACTTGTCAGCCAATTGATCTAGAGAGCAGGTCAAACGCTTTAAAGACGCAGAAAGTCATCTAGTTTCAAGTCTTTTACTTTACTTTACATCTAGTTCCGAAAAGTTTTCTGGTAGTTTTGGTTTAAAAAAATTATGAAGTTTTGGATTTTTGTTGTTTGTGGGTGATGCCATGATTGGGGTTGGTTTAGGCAAATTTTGCCCTAGATGCCAGTGCCAAGAACCAATTTTCGACTTAATATTTTATTGAAAACTAGCTATCAAATGATTGTATAGAGGCTTTGTTTGGCAATCTAGCATTTCTGGTTCAAAATTTATGACAAAAATACAAAAAAATGGCTTTTTCTGTATAGATACATTGACTGCTAGCAAGAAATATTAAAAAATGAATCTTACAAACTTATGCAAAAACATTTTGCAGAAAAACAGTTTTTTTATTTATTTTATTATAGAAACCTTTGATCTTGATAGGACCTCATTGCAATCCTGTGGTACACAAATGTTACACAAAAAGATATAGAAAAAGACACACATTAAGTAACAACATGCTCTTTGTGCATGCACAAAACAAACACACATGTCAGCTAGTTCATTTTGTGCAAGCTCAACTTACAAGAAGTAAGATATATAACTTCTAAAACACCAACCAACATATTCTGCTTTCAAATCAGTAAAAACAATTGGCTGTTGGCCTCATGCTAAATAGATTGCAATACAGTTGAAACTATGATAAGAATAATTTGCATGCCTCTGTGCACCATTGTGCAGCTCCCATCTAATTATTTTTATTTTTTTTCTGTTAGCTGTTTACGTCAAAATTTGTATATGTTGTTAGCTACCCTTGTTTACAAGCCACATGAAATAGGTGTTAAAAAATTTAATGTAAGATTGTAAGTCACGCTTGAACATAAGTTACCTAAGCCTCTGATACACTTCTGCGTACTAGCACTTTTCACGTTAAATTGGCAACCCTGGTAATGATTTTAACACCACTACAACTACCTTCTGTTCACCATGATCCCTCCTGTGACAGATGCGCACATAATGCTTAAGAGAACAGTATGTGAAAAGAGTTGGGTTGACAAAACATAGCCATGAAAAGGCTGAGAGTCATCAGCACCTTTCGAGAAAGTAAGGAAATAACAAATGTAAGCTGCCCGTGATTATTAGCCAAATTCAATGATGAAAAAATATCCATATGAGCTGCGGCTTACAATCAAATAAATACGATAAATGCATTTATAATATATGCTGATATTGACTCTGTGACCGCTAAAGCAGCAGCACAAAGCTTCAACTGCCATTTGTGGTGTGTTACTGCGGAACTGGCTCCATTGGCATTATACAGCAATGAAATGGACAACACTTAACAGAAAATTGCAGATGAAATCTTGAAAACAAGTTGAGATAAGTTTTGCTCCAAAAGACATGTTTCTGGTTTTAGAAAACCCCAATCAGTTTCTTTGTAAACTGCTTGTGACTGTTTTAGATGACCCATCAGCATTTACAGATGATTCTTGATGCTTTTTTCATATCATTGGTCCTGATAATTTTTAATAGACCAGTGACACAATGGGCAAGAAACGACCAACAAGGAAAATCAATTGTTCACAATATTTGTGTTGAAAATGATTCCACTGAATGCAGCACAAAAATTTACCGAGATTTTAATGGTTCAGCACAGAAAAAAGCATTTTTGATGTATTCTACATGTAGATGAAAACTCTCACCACACTTACCAAAGAACAAGAAACATGTGGGCGTCATCTCTAATAATTGCTCAAAAATAACAATCTGAACTAATAGAAACCATCTTTAGGTTTTGACACGATTTTATGCAGTTTATTTTTCACCCAAATTAATTTATTTTGTTGCTTGTGTCTCTAATTTCTGATTTTGAGTCGCAACACAACAACTTCAGACAAACCAACTGGTTACCACCTTTGTGCCAAAAACTTAGAGGGGTAAAATTTTGGCAATTGTTCAAATGTCAATGAGTACCAGTAAAAACAAATTTTTCATCCCTAACAATGGGGCATAAACAGCAGTGTCATTTGATTTTCACGAGCACTTGGTGAGATGTTCAATGTTTTGTTATCACTACTAGTGGCATTCTGAAGGAAAATATTTTTGCTTCCTCTCAATAAATTTTACAATTGTTAAAAAATTGTGAAATAATTAGGAGCATCTGGTGAAATCAAACACTTTTTTTTACCGAACATAGCACTCTCTTAGTGGCAAACAGCATCAAAAATAATGTTGGTCTCTTCAACAATGGCCATGCGGGAGAAGTCAAATTGGGTTTGATCAACACCAAAGTTTGCAAAAGTTATTTTTTAAGCTAACCTTACTAGCAGATGAAGGTTATTACCTGAAAGTAACTGAGAGCTGATGCACCCTAACCAGTATGCACAACAAACATTTATTGAAATCACAATATTCAAACCATCAGTTTAGCAAATCAATGAATAGTTATGGCATGCTAAGAAGCTTGTGCGTAAGTGCAAGCTTGCCAGATTTTTTGGTGCAAAGTCTATTGATAATTGATCCATGCAACGTTGCTTTCACAAGTTCAGCTTTTTTACAGCATAAAATTATGTGAAAACCTAATTACATCTGTTATTATGAATCAAAAATATATTCTATAACAAAAGTTCCCAAACTGAGGCACATGCACACATGCCCAGGGTACATTATTGCACAAGAGAATATTCTTACATAACTCTTCTGTTGTAGAGTAAGTGATTAAATTTGGATGTGGTGTATTTTACACATATTGTCAGTAGGTCACAATAGTTTGCCTAAGTCAGAATACAGTGAATTCCAAGTGAGAGATACTTTGTACTTCCATGAAAATGATCATTATAATTATTTTATTTTATAAAAATAATCATTTTAATTATTTTATGATTAAATTCTGCCCGTTCCATAAGACTTTACACGAGCCTTTCTTGTCAATCTTCAACAATAGGTCTTATTGCGCTTGTGTAAGGCAGATGTTCAGCTATGACTACCTGCTAGTTAGGCTTTGAATGTGGACTTCGCCAGNAGTATTGTTTTTACTTTACAACAGAAAATCATTTGGACTTGCTGAATAGCAAAAAGTCTAACAATGAGTAGCAAAAAAAGAAATTATTCATAAACTTTAAGTTCAACTTTCCATTTACAATTAACAGTGGTTTGGAAATACTTGTGTGTGTACCAGGTCAAAAAATACCAAGAAATGATTTGATCCAACAAGATCTTCTTACTTGACATCCGAAACCAAGACAAAACCTTAGCTTTTCTAAGAATAAAAAAACAGTGTTTAAGAAACAACAGTTGCATTAAAGTGGAATGTTACTATAACACACTGATGCTTCACTGATTTCCTCATTATTGCCAAACAAAATTAGCTCATACCTGTGGGGAATACCCTGTACTTTCAGCAAGTGATTAGCATGATTTGTATATCAGAAAGAGTATTTGCAATTCAACTTCATGAATTCATAGATGTGACAGCTTGTGCTCAGCTACTAATTTTTGCTCAATATGTTGGAAAAGAAACCATTAAGAGTTTTTGATAAATGCAGCATTAGAAGTAGCAACTAAAGGAAATGAAATAAAACTTTTCAAACGATTTATTCATTTTTTGAGCAACGTGGATTGAAGTGTGAAAATCTAAGGGGCTACACTGCAGATGGAGCACCAGTAAAATTATGACACAGGTCTAGTTTTAGAGCTTGCGTTATTAAGTGGCTCCTCATATTCTACATACTCCAACCACAGTCAATAAATGGAACGCCAAAACATGGTCAAAGTCAAAGCATTTGTCAAAAATAAAAACATGATTGTGGAGGAAAATATTCAGTCTGGTTTTCCAAGTTTGTACCGCAACAGAATATCTGTGTCAAAAGCCTCATTTCAAGACCAAAAGCTTCTCAGAATTGATCACTGAACGTACTATGAAGTTCAAAAAGGAAATTAATGGTTATTTTCAAGGTAAAGTGAAAATGAGTTTGCATATCTTAGGAAGATTTTCACTGCAAACACTGAAATTCTACAGACTGGGACAAGTATGCAAGAGGAACTAGATGACTGCAACACGTTTTTGCATGCTATGTGTATTTTGATAAAAATTTGTGTGAAGTGCGGTTTGTGACATACACAACTCATACAAAAAGATTCCTGAACCTGCTATTAAAGCTTCGTTGTTGTTTTCATTGAAATGGTTATTTGAGTAGACATTCTCAGTGCTCTTGTGAATTAATTCAAAATTCAGACCACAGCTCACATCACTTTCAACATGATTTTCTATGTGCTGTTGCTAATGTTCACCTTGTATCAACAAGGTTGTTGCCAAAAAGCAGGTTTACCCAACACATTTGCTAGGATTGCTGGCTACATTACACTACATTGTTAGCTTGTGTGTACTGTTCGTTTAATCTTGCATTACAATGATTTTGCATATTTCTAATTGGTAATAATCACACACCTGTCATATTAAAATGAAACTACCAATTTCAAACTGTTCAGAGGGATTGCAATGGGTTGCTTAGAAAGTTGTGCAGCAGAGCAAGATGAACTCTGCAGCTAAAAAGGTGACAAAATTTGAGGACACATGCAAACCTATTAAGTGTATAAAGGGTTCTGATGAACAAAGTGTTAGGGGCCCCTTGTATAACTGCTATGTCTACAGTATTCAACATACTGTACATTTTTGATGGATTTACATGCAACTTTCATTTCATGCCAGTCCACACTTTAACTTGTGGCATTCTAAGAGTTATGACTTTTGAGTCTGCAAGGGTTAATGCTTTATGTCAACATGTCAATTTTGCAGTGATCGCACAGAAGCTATGGTTGACAAAAATTAATTGCTTATACCTTTTTTATCATACAGTATAAACTATTCTGCGTTCTAAATTAATACACTGAAATAAGATTTTTTGCTTGATTTTTTAAATTTCAGTAAATTTT
>JGI24159J19872_10009642_pt1 | contig 12654 bp, 6 predicted proteins | sample Ectturendosymbi4_FD_19872 | JGI IMG/M metagenome (IMG submission 19872)
GCACATTGACTTTTCCTGGAACAAGGTGGTACGTGATGACAGTACGGGACACACAAATGGTACGCGATCAGAAAAAGTTTGAGAACCACTGGTCTAATGACACAGCACAGGGTTGCCAAAACCAAACGTACATTCTCAGGGGCGTGCAAGGGGTGTCGACGACCCAGAAAATCCAACGTCGTGGGCATGCAAAAAGCGGCATTGCAAAAATTACATTTTATGAAATTGCAGATATCCAGTTTTTGTATAAAAACTTGTCTAAGAGCCTCCATGTTACAGGAACGGGTAGCAAACTTAGCTTTAATCAGCATTGAAATCAAACTTACTTCAGTCGATGCAAAAAGATCGAAATGCAAATATTTTCCGATATGAGAGCTCCAGGGGCGTAGTGGGGCGGGAACGCGTTGGAACGGCGTTCCCACACCTTTTTCACGTTTTGCTTGAATATGAGTTGGAAGCTGTTAAAAACTGTCTATTTTTTGGATGTGTTCCCACACCTTTTTTGTTAGCACTATATCCCTGGAGAGCTCTGGGAAAGAGAAATCAATGAGTGCAAGTGTGTAACAGAATTGTTCACGTGTTCTAGTTGAATGAAACCGGTTACTTTTTCATTTGTTTTTATTAGACAGTAGCCTATCTTTAGCAATTTGTATATAGTTCAAAAAAAATCGAAGGGCATCAATGCTTCAAACAGGATACTTGTACAATTTCAGATACTGTTTATAACAGACAAAATAGACAACTCTATCTCCCACCGTGCTTCACAAGTCCTATCTTTTTGTTGGGCCTATCTGATACTTATTTGCATGCATAATTGCAATATGTATTTCCTCAACGCATATCCATTACTAGAGGAATTTTGCTTATAGCCTAAATGTATGCTTCAGCCCACAAAATAAAACAAACTATTAACGAGTATCACATTACAAACAAAAATACTCTGCAATATTTCAAATTTGATTTTTAGAAGCACGTTTTTTGTCAATACTAAGATATTTCTAATGTCTGCATTTCCCACATTCCTCAACAGTAGAATTTGGTAGGGAGGCATAAAATCAAGCAATTACCCCTGGCATCACCAGATCTCTGCGCGCCCCTATATGTGCTAGAGTGTGTTGTTGTGCAGTGACAAAAAAAACTACCACTGCATCCAGCAGAAAATATCTTGGGAATAGCTGTGAATAAAAGCTTGAGTTGAAAATCGTGGCAGGCAAATATTTCGCAAAAACACGTGTCAGTTAGCAGCAATCGCATAGCTTTCGCTGGCAACAAGCACATTTTTTCAGTTAGTAGCAATGGAATCTTTCAGGTAATCATTACTAAAATATTAAAACTTTCATCACGAAAACCTTACGGTTAGAATGAATGGCACCAAGAAATAGAAGATCAGTAAGGCTGGATCCATAACGCGACGTATTCTGAAGAACGTTTCTTTCGATAGAAACACTGGCATATATTGGAATGCGAAGCTGAAATATTGGAAAGTGTAAGTGGAGGGCAGAAAAGCTGAAACGAAAAACATTAGCATAAGACCATTCGTTCTTTTCAGATCGAATATTAGTTAATTTTTGAAAGGTATACTTTTGCAACTACAATTTCAATGAAAAAATAAACACATGTATCTAAAACAGTAATTAAATTTTACACACTTCCAAAATTTTTCAAAATTCAGAAGTTTGGACATTAGTACATCCAAAACCTTTTCTGTCGAAAAAAGCAAGGAATTGCTGTCAGCATCGCTGGAAAAACTTTAGTCAATAATTTTGTCGTAACGATCAAGAAAAGCATTGCAAACAAAGGGTGAGTGATTACCCGGTATCGATGAAATTGTAATATTGATAACCCAGATGAATACCAAGTGTGCAGTCACTTTTCCTGCTGTTTGCGATCGATAATACATAGGGAACTGAATTGCGATAAAACGTTGAACGCTTATGTACAACAAATGGTCGATGTTCAGCGACAACATTGTGAAACAGACGATTCCTCCCAATGTTGATTCCAGGCGACCTGATGAATCTGCCTCCATTTGAAATATTTCTTCTGGAGTTGATCGATAAGATCGAACGGCATTTGGAACAGAAACCAGCAGCAAATCGAGCCCTGAAACAGGTATATGCACTCATCAAACACCTGGCCGCTGTGAGAAATATTTCAGATAAACATGGCTATTTTGCCTCGTGGAACCATCAGGTCTAAACTGAAATAATTTAATTACAACATGCATGCAAAAGCATACACGTCCTATATCCAAACAAAGACTGCAACCAAGTACAAAACAGTTATATTAACTTCAAATAGAACCTCAACAATGAAACGCGTGTAGCCGCTAGCTGGGGATAAGATAAAGTAATGGCATAGTATGACGATATTTCGTAAGAAAACTTGTTCTTCAATTGGAGATTTTGAAACGACGCCGAAGTTACAGCTCGCTAGCAGCGGGCCTTCGCCAGGCCAAATGACAAGTGAATGAATAAAGTTCTTAGATGTATTAGCCAACGGAAAGAATGTGTTGTGAAGCACAGAGATACAAATGATAAAAACCAAGAGATGCCAGCGATAGTATAAGTCTGAGTATTTTTCATCAAGAACATTTGGTGGATTGTTAATACATACGATTCATTAAAACGTGTTTTCAAAAATTAGTCGCAAATACAACAATTCCTGCTTTCGACTAGTCCTCAGACTTAATTGCAAAAGTTTATAGAGTAGCGTTTGGGTGCAGCTTATGACTCGGTCGACATGGTTTTCATGCTAACATGGTTTTCACTGCGTCGTGGTTTTGAATGAATTGGCCAATTTTATCGCTATGTTAAATCTGTTGCTGCTCTCACATATTGCGTGCGTGTACTTGCTTCCTTTCACAACTGGCATTGCTTGGCTTTTGTCATTTTTATGTCTACGCTCCTCTGAAGATTCTTTTAGTTTACTAGTACGTCAAGGAACGTCGTTAACATGCCATTTGCTTTGATGATTTGATGAAGGCCAACTGTCAAACGAACTGAAAAATCGGCATCATTTCAAAAATTGAGCAAAAGTTGTTTTATATTACCTTTGATTTCATATTGCCACTTTAGATTTCATGTGGCCTGGTTCTGCAATTATTTCGTAGTTATTCCAATAAACGTATAGCTATTTGTAAACAAGTATTCCTGCGCACACTTAATTGCAATAAATAGCAGTAAGCCTAGCATTCTTTACATTTTTAAGTTTTTGTTAAGAAGGGTAAATATTACCAATATTTTCACGTTCTTTTCTATTTCAATAAGCGTGCAAGAGATGCAGACCAAGTTGATGAAATGTATACTTTACATAGGCGAAAGTAACAATGACTGGCTCTTCTTCGTGAAACGGAGCGTTCACAGTATATGGATTTTCGTATGATGAATTATATTCACACAGAACTCTTAATCAAGAAGATAATACATTTTGGATTGGCTTGGCTGAAGTTTTGCAATCACGTTCTGCGATATAGACTTCACTGGACAGAGTAAGCACGTGTTTGACACACTGATTTATTTTAACTTGGGCTTGTAAAATACACAAAACAAGAGAACTCGTCCATTCAGCCAACCCACGCAAATGTCTTAAAATAAAATGAGACCCAAGTTAGACTCACGGAGAAGCTTTAAGATAACCAAGATTTAACAGCCTGAAGAGAAGATGTTTCAAGCCGAATTATACGCAGGAGATCTCATAGACTAGAGCGAACTCAATCAAATAAAGGTTGTGCCAGTGAAGTCAGCAGTGAGGCAGAGCACCGGTTCGTTCCGTGCGTATTGACTCAATTTTAACCTATTTATCAACGAAACTATTATAACCTATACATCAACAAAAACGGAAATAATATCATCAACTAACGTCGTGCGTTGATAGACAATAACCCTTCCTTTGCGAATTTATTGCATTTTGTTTGATTGGCAATAAACCTTGCCTGCACTTTGTATATTTGTAATGATTGGCGCATACGTGAAATAACTCATTTCTTGGTGCGGTTTAAATTACAGTAATCAAAGTGTTTTTATTTGAAAATAATTGCAAATATCAAACCAACTGGCAGTTCTATTTCGAAAACTGGCTAACTGTAAAACAGCCTACTATATAACTGGAAAGCAACTGTCTACATTTGGCAAAAATATTGCGGCAAACTTTTACTTTCTTTTCTTACCAACTATGACGTCAGCAGCAGCAAGTGACACTTTGATTCTGTCAAATTTCGTTTGAGAAACATGATTAACCCAAAGCACTGACGCAGCAATCACCAGCAAACTTGCCGAGATTAGAAGCACTCCAGTGGCTCCAAATATTGTGAAAATTGCGTAAGCAGCAGAAGATCTACAAAAAAATTTGTACTGTTACTACAATCCATAGTATGTTGAATAGATTGTGGCACACTGGTGAAATAGTGATTTGCATGCGCAAAAACCTCTGCAATGTTGCTGGACTCACTAACTGCAACAATTACTGGAAAAAAAAACTGAAAAATATTTGTTATACTTCATATCCTAGGTAGACAACAACAGGCAGTCTATGAAAAACTTTCTCCAAGTTCTAAAGCATTCACGTAACAACACGCAATCTGTATACGGTTAGATGGAAATGGTGATTGCTAAGTTATTTCTCAAATTTGTAAGGGTAATTCTACGAACCTCGCAAATGCAGACCAACCTGCAAAAAGTCTGATTATTTTCCATAGCTTACCGGCAAAGCTCACATTCCTCCAATATTATTCCAGTACATTCGTTTGCCGCTTTGATTGAGCAAAAAACGGGAAAACCACATTTTGCATGATGAGAAGTGTTGGTAAACTCAAAATCCATTTTACGCTTCGAAGTTTTTCAGCAACTTTCCCACTTGTTGCAAATACATTAGATTATATCTGTTTGGTGACAACGATGCAACCTGGTAACAAATTTAAAATGGGAGCCATGTGCTTCTAAACAGCAAATCGTGTTCCTTTGTTTATTCCGCAGAAATTCCAATGGAACCTTGATCTACAATAACTTGGTCTGCATAAAAAACAAACGAAAGATGAAGCAAAGTCACAAGGAATAAATACAAGCAATACAAATTCCACACAGTTTAGATATAAAAAGGTTTTGGTTTCTACATTCAGGTTTAATGTACAGGTAATGTCATCCATTGCTTGATTTTAAAAACGTCTTTCCACCACCTTCTGCTACATCTCTTATTTCAGCTCCCTTCCGATAGGAGATCTTTCTCAGAATATATTGATTTCTTTTATCGCTATAATGAAAAAATTGCTCATCTATCATGAAGTCAAATATTTGCTTGTCGCGTTTTCTTTCGCAATCAGTGAAAAAATCGAAGTGTTTTGAAGAGAATGCCGGCGACAGCAATCAATTATTATCAACCCGATAGAAAATTTTCTATGAGTTGTTGACTCTTCAAATGTTGTCTCACTTTTAATGATGGTTATCTTTTTCTGTAGAAAACGGAAAAATTAGCGAAGGTGCATTTGAGCCGTGAGCTTATGAATCACAAATCTTTAAATCAAACCTGTGGATTGGTATTACTTCGAAAATTAACTTTAGTGTTTCCAAAATGGTGCATTCATCTGCTGTAAGGTATACTGTAATCATTCGCAAAACATACAAACATCCGGAAATAATATGTAGCCACCCGCGATATGACCACGCCCCTCTCTGAGGCGCACATCTTGAGACTATACTACAATTAGCTGGAAAACATGCAGCAGGCAAAAATTTGGTGTGCACAATTGCCAAACCACAGTATGCAAATCAGTTTTATGTCTTCTGTTAATGTAATAGAAATGATTTTACTTATCGGCTTTGCTTCCCAATCCGTCTGTCATTTTACATTAACCAGCACATTTTTTATTATTGCTTTGAAATTATTTTGAGATACCAAAAAAGAAATTATAATTCTGCTTAAAGATTTTTAGTCGGAAAATGACTGGTGTTAAATCAAATACAATATTAACTTTACACTGCCGCAACTTCAGTTCTGATCCCGAACTTTGTAGAAGGCTTTGAGAACAACGTGGATGTAGATTGCCTGGAATGTGATCGAATTTACGCAATTTCGAGATGGCGTTTTGTAAAGATACAGCAACGGAACTTAAGCACTGCACCGTTTTCAAGACAAAATATTCATTACATCCAAACTCGTTCGGTTCTTTATCCGATCCTGTTGGTTTTGTCTGAAAGTTTATAAACACTGCCCTAGTTCGCTAAACTTTGTTCATCTCCGACTCCGAGTCTCGTACGTCGATATGAATGTAACAGGCGTGAATTCTTAAAACTCTTTCAACCATTGTTTGATTTTATGAAACAATGATGTTGCATAAAATCAAACGCTTGTAAAAACAATCATGTTGGACGGAGACAGATTTTTTGTCACAAAGTAACAATTGACTTTGTGGGAACAAACGGTGCGAAGAGTAGGACTGTAGTTATATTTTTAGGGATGACTGCAATCGGTTTTTAAGCAGCACATGCTTCTCCATATTCAAAAAAGCCAAAAAGTTTGCATATTTTCCCTCTTCCAAAGGTTTATGTCTAAAAACGTACTGCGTATAGGAAGCTTAGCCAAGTCAGTATGGTTTTCTATTAGCCATTTTACATCTTTCATGAGTTTCGCTGCTTAGCTTTGTGATCAAGCAAAATAAGTTTCAATCACATATTCGCATCATGTTTTCCAACAATTTTGAAGAACTGAAGGTAAATTCGTGCAGAGCTTGTTTGAAGCATGATTCACAAATTGATTCAATTGAAGCTGTTGAAATGTTTTTTTCTTAACTGTGCACAGTGGCGCAGCGAGGCTAAGTGCCGCCCGGGGGCCGAACATAAAAGTGCCGCCCTTTCCACAGTCAAATTTGCTAACAAGAATTTAAAATGAAACAAGATCATCTTGCGTGCTTATTGAAGATATAAAGAATAACCAAACACTCACAAATTGAAATGGGTCTTGTTTTTCGTTGTCGATGATGAGTCTTGCTGTTTCTTCTTTTCGCCGCCTTTCTCATCATCACTCTTCCTATGTTGTCTTTTTCTTTACATATGTATGCAGTATATGGACCCGTCATATTTCGTCAAACTTTTTTCCCTGCTGGCTTTTAGCCTCGGTAAGCCGCACCACTTGGCTTTGATCATTTACTCCAGCGATTCTCAACCTGTGGACCACGGAAAAATTTTGACGTGTCAGGGTCACGAAAAATTTTTGATTGGTCAGTCAAGGTTGTTCTCATTTCTGCTCTGTGCATGTGCAAAAGTTGTTCCAATGGAGAAGTTGTATAGTCGATGGGCTGTGGACCCAGTTTTTGCTTTGTAATTGGGCCACATTCTTGAAAAAGTTGAGAACGCCTGGATTACTCATTCCAGGGGATCAAAACAAAAGGTTAAGAGAAGTGATGACGGCACACCTACTTCATTGATGTAAACATTTATGTGTGTTAATATTTGGTGTAGTATCCCCGTCTTTAACTAAAAAAGTATGCATGCTGCATATAGTGGCTAAAATAATAAATTTGATAATACGACCTCAGTGATGTAAAGAAAGTTTGATTGTTCACTTCACGTTTCAGCAGTAGTTTAATTTTCTTAGAATAAACAAAAGGCTTAGGCTTCAAACGTTAACTACGTGGGCATTTGCGCGGGCTCTCATTAAGGTGCAGGACCCATTTTGACAAAATAAATCAAATAAGCTTAAATCTGCCTCTGGTTGAGAAGCGCTAGCTTGCAGCCATCATCATTACCTGCAAAGTTCGTCTAGCTCAGCGGTTCTTAACCTTTTCGGTCTAGATTCCCACAAAGGCCAATCACCAAGTTCGAGTTTCCACCTCATATTTTTAGTGACGATGTTTCACGGAATGCTATTTAGCCAATAGTAGCTATTAGCTCTGTAGTGCATAGGCTTCGTATAAAAGTCATAACAATTAAAAGTGTTTTACATCACATCGCATCAAAAAAGTAAAGTGTTCCTAATGTGATTTTTGCGATTCCTTTCTCTTCGTTAGCATCTCGATGCGTTGATTATGGTAGAAAGCNCGCAGCGTAAGTAACCCTCCAATTCCAGTTTGTCGCGAGCTTTGGCCTTACAAACAGAACTATTTTAGCACAATCCATGGGCATCGGAAGGGGGGACAGGGGGAGCCGTCTGGATTTTGAAATTTGCCATTTTCCCATCAAATTTTAGCAGAATGTTTTCAAAACAATGTTTTTTTAGTTTCTAGTGGTTAAAATGAAGTTTTGTCACTTTCGGCCCACCTTAAAATCTTTTTGGCTAGCCTTGGAAAATCCATTATATTGGGCCCCCTGGAAGTAATCCTTCCGACGCCCGTGGCACAATCCAGGAGGCATGGTTTCACCAGCGTTTCTGCAATAGTATGACACTTTTTAGCAATGCGAAATGCAATTACCACACATGGGATGCTAACGATGGAAAAATTTGCTTGGATAAAATGCACCTTCTGCATCCAGCTTGATACATTTGCGACAACCTTCTTAAGACTCACATTACTCAATCAATTTACCAGCTTGTTCCTTGTAAGCTTTGTTCAAATGCTGCTTGAGTTGGAATGGTTTTCAACAGCTGTGAGCCAGCGTTTTTATCAGGCCCGTATCCAAGTTTTAAGGCTTGGGGGCAAAATACATTGTCAAGGAGGAAATATTTTTTTATTTGTATCTTTTAATAAAACATTTTCTAGACACAGCAAAATTTGGAGGGACCCAAAAAAATTTGTAGGAGGCATTGCCCTCGAACGCCCCGGTCTGGTTTTCATGGAAAACACACCCTTGTGGGATATCGTTTCCGTCTTTCTGGAGGCAACTAAAGTCATACTTGATGTAGTCTTCCTTGTATTTTCGCTTATTAGCCTTCGCAATCAAAATTTTTGCCCTACACTACTGTAGGTGTCTGGGAAAAATAATAATGATTCCTCAAAAAAGAGGGTGGCATATTTCATTGCTAAACATTGTACATTCGAAGCCATTTTTACTCTGTTCCTTGTTAACTATAACTTCTTACAATATAAAATAACCAAATCTTCACCGAAATTTAGCTTCAGTTTAACCTTAATCAATTAAAATCAGCTTTTTTACGCATTGTAATGGTACACGTACCATCACATGCGGAAATCCCCAGAAAAATGATGGTATGGGGTATGCAAGGGAATCACCTGATAAAGAGAAAGGCACCACAAATAAATATCGAAGCTAGCTGAAAAGTATGTAATGCCGGGTGGATATAAGGAGCATAGAGTGATCATGACATTCCTGTTATATCGTACAGTAGAAGGTTTTTCCCGTGTAGCGCTTGCCGCTACGCAAAAGCATTATTTTTCCTACCGGTTAACCTAACTGCCCATCTTTAGCGGCGGTTGCTGCCTTTAAACGACAACGGCGTTATTCGATCATGACTTTTTGAATATTGTTCAAAGCTACAAACGCAATAATCACAAAAGAATGCACTAGTTGACAAGTAGGTGTTGGTTTAAGAAAATTAACTCTGTGACCAAATAATTAGATTTACTTCCTTAGTAATTTCCTTTAAATTTAAAACAATTTCCCACTGCACCAATCCAGAAAGAATTTCCCACTGCATGCATGAAATTTCTCACAAGGGGAAAATTTCCCGCCGGTTAAGAACCACTGGTCTAGCTGTTGGGTTATGCTTCTTCCAGTTTCGCGTGAATAGTGGTGTTCCTTGCCATCATTCCTTACCAATGTATGGATTTCGGGTTCCCAGTGTCGATATTGCTTGTGGGGAAAGTCGTCGTTGCATGTAGAACTGCAGGTTTCTCCAAACGCTACGAACAACGAGGCAGCCCAGACGTTACTTGAGTTACTATTCTGACTCCCGACTGAGCTACCTGACATTTTAAGAGCAGGCAAATTTTGGGGGTGCAAAAGATTTCTGCCCTCATTTCCCTAAACTTGCCCAAAAAGTTTTCAGGAAATCTTTGTGCGAATATTTCCTGTCACGCAGATCATGAACACTTTCTTTTGGAATGACCTCCAAAAGAAATCATGTGATTCTGCATACGTTGGGTACCATTTTTGCCCATATTTTCAGGTTGTTTGTCCAGATTTTCAGGTATTTTGCGAACATTTACATAGATTTTGCCAAGACTTTCACGAATTTCTCCCGGATTTTCAGGATTTTTGCCCAGATTTTCGACAAATCAAACCTTTGGTGGTGCGCTTCCACCCCCTGCACCCCCATCTCCTACACCACTGGTTGAGAATAACATTTTAGGTAAATTATAACCGATGTCTCCATTTAATGGCGATATTTCGCTCTGTTTCGGATTCAAAGAGGGTAACCGCGCTGGGTTAGGTTTGTTAATAAAAGGATTTACCTGATATGAAACTGTAACATGAAAATCTGATGTTGAAAAAGGCAACAATCAGATGTTGACAAGACTGACCCCATCACTGGCAACACTGGTGGAGACCACGTCTTAGTCGGTTCGTCACGCCTCGCGTGCAGTACACCTTTTGCTGTTCTGTTGCCGTGCCATCGTCAAAGAGTTTTCTGCTGCTGCTAATCAGAAGCCTGTAGTAAATAAAGGTTTATGCACCAGGAAATATGTAAAAACAAACTTTGAAAATGGTGAGGGCCAAACGCCTTGTTTCGGCTTGGCAACTTAAACCTATGTTCTCAATGCAGCAAAGAGAGCTACTTTAGTTTGGAACGATAACCAAACACTCATTAGGGTGAGAGATTGATGAAAGGAACTTAAAACTCATGAATTTAAAACTTATTTTCGTCCTAAAATGAGAGGAAAGTGGAAAACAAAAACAACAACTCAGTCAACATCAGATTTGTCGCCAAAACTTCAGACATCATAAATTTATATGAAAACATCAGGTCTGATGTGAAAACATCACAAGTATCAACACTGGTCTCCACGCTACAGAACGAAATTTCAAAAGGTGAAATGAGGTCAGCGCATCTGAACGATAGAAACACACGCGGCGAAGCTCCCTAGGCGCAAAAGACTGGTTGACACAAACCATGTATCACGTGCAGAAAACAGTCACGAGTTAGGAAACACCAATTTTTAAAGCGAAAGTTTGTATCCACTATACCAGAGGTTCCCAACCTGTGGTACGCGAAGGCCTTCCAGGTAGTATGCGAGTAACTTCTATTTTTTCACAAAAACCTAGATTCACAGCTTTCTAGTTTACGTATCAGGTTTTGTTTCTAAAAAACTACGGTTTCCTGTGGCCTGCTGTTCCTCTTGTATCGCAACATTATGACTTTCAACGCGCTGTTAGCAAATTTACGCCACGCATCGACCAATAGGTGGAAGGTAAACAAAAACAAAAATCTCATTAAATTTAGTCGTGGTCTTTTATTGTTTTTTTATTTATATTATTCTTCTGAAGAAACTAAGGTCCGATCAAATTGGTTGTTTTGGAAGAAGTGGTACGCGCTGACAATACGGGTGACGTATAAAAGTTGAACGAGATCGTTAAAAGGTTGGGAACCCCTGCACTATACCAGCAAACGTCTATTCCGAAAACTATATTACCGAACCTTGCCAGGTGGGACATCTGCCTTTCTCAAGCTCGGCAGTGATTACAACATTCGACTGTGATCGCTCTGAACAACTTTATTCATTACAGCCATCTCCAAGCAACTCTTTCGCTTAACGTCCCTTATAATAAAAGCTCTCAACACAGTCATAAGTAAACACATCTTTTCCACTTGCGTAAGATATTGTTAGGTATTCAGACTAAGGTTAACTGCTTTTAATTTATCAAAATGAGGATAACATCTTAAATAGGATGCCCACATTTTGATCTCCAATCTTGCATCTCTGTCCTTTGTTCAAAAGACTTTTAACTGGGGTGGGGGGGAACTACATTGGCTGCTGAAGTGTAGTGTATGGGGGACAACATCCCCCAAGTAAGTATGTTAAAAAGCCCTGATTTCAAGACAAACACTAGGGTACACTAGCACACTGTATTTTACCCAAAGGTTTAAGTAAACTTTTTATCAATTTTCTCACTCGACAACCACGTTTCCTAATTTTTAGGCTACCAGTCTAGGGCTTCCAAACACAAAAGTTGGAAAAAGTTAGAACTTTTAAAAATGTATTTTAAATAAATAAAAATGAGTTAGAACATTTAAGCAACGTTCAAAAATTAGTTTTCAATCAACAAATTGCCGCCTGCCAGAATGTGCAGCCTGGAGCCCCCAAAACCCACTTCCTTTCTACGCCACTGACTGCATTAATCCATTACCAACTGAATTGTTCACCTCGCTTCTGCAAGCGCCTCTGGTACATCTCAATACAGTCGTATTTTCTTGATATTTTACATGTGCATTGCGTAAGTAATGAAAACGTAATTAAAATGCGTAATGAAATTGTTTCTACATAGGATTAGTTGGGGAAAAATCAATATAAAAATGGAGCACATGCTCATCTTATGGTTTATATTTTAAGTTGTTACCCTAAACTCAAAACTTGAGTTTCTTGACTAGGTACACAGCTTTCAGTTCACATAAGCCTAATCCGTTCAAAGATATGCTAAACGATACCCTGGTGTTTTGGTGCACAATGGTCAATGGTCAATGGTTTATTGTTTCATATGACTCAGCCAATAAGCAGAAGCATCATAAAAGCCATCGCATGCAGTAAGCCAATCGTTAGCGAACATT
>JGI24159J19872_10009646_pt1 | contig 12653 bp, 16 predicted proteins | sample Ectturendosymbi4_FD_19872 | JGI IMG/M metagenome (IMG submission 19872)
CCAAATGTGGTCCGCGTGTTTGAGACACCTGACCCAACACAAAGAAACAAGATCACACATCACTCTTCAGCAAGTTGGTTAAACTGACCATTCACAGCCTGCTAGTATTCGTGTAGGGCTATGCTGGCTGATTGAATGTAAAACCGGGACTGTCCCGGCTAAACCGGGACGTATGGTATGCCAACTTAGAAGTGACACATTCACTTCAGCGTTAAATGAATTTATGTGCGACGTTTTCATGTTAGATACCTCTCTGTTGCAGGAAGGAACCAGATGCCATATTGACGAGTTTCGGAAGCATTTGGCTTTTTGGTTTGGCGATTTGTTGGCTACAAATTTTTTGGTTTGGCAAAATATACTAACGTATCATTTTCTGTAAGGTATTCTCTTAAAATGTACTCCGGTGTGATATTTATGTACGCACTGTATATTTGCACGTATTGGCTTACATATTCATATGTAGGGTTACTATTTTAAACCTTGCTGATGGTTTGAAAAATCGTTACATCAAATGAAAATGTGATAGTTTTGAAAGTGGGAGCACGCTACTAAACACTTAGAAAATGTTTGCAAAATGTCGAAACTGATTATTTATTAGAGATATCTGCAAAATGTTGAAAATCTATACACTTTCTAGTAAAATACAAGGCGAAAGATAAAACAACAGTAAACGACTGATTTCCAGTGGAAAAATAAATGTTTTGGTAAAGATGCAACCTTTTCCAGAAGTTTGGCTATTGTTTGTTGAGTTTGGCTATTTTTGAAGTAAGTTTGGCTACAGTTTCTTTTTTCTATCTGGAAACTTGGAAGGAACGCCGTTCTTCGCCTGTTTGAAATTTTTTCTTCTCACGACATGCACGTATGAGCGACGAAACGAAAACGTTTCCATGGAAATCCACATAATCTTTATTGAAACACGCTTGGTGACGTTCACGAAAAACACGACACAGGTTGGGCAGTACGAAAACTGTGGATGAAATTGTAGAAAAAAAAAACACAGTTAAATCTTCTGGACAAAAAAGAAAATAGTACCAAAGAAAGGATCAACGAAACTATAGAGCACCGCAGAGAGCGCCGAAACAAAACGTAGCACCGCAAGACAGGTTGCTGTGCCGCAATGGCACAGGCAAGTCGCAAAACGATAGAAAATACACGCACGTCAACGTTGGACGCGGCTTGTCAGGACGTCGCTTAATAAACGATTGAAGGACGAGGTGAATGACGCGCAGCAGCAAAAGTTGAGTCTTGGCTGGGGGGGTGGAGAGTGGGGAGGAGTTGCTACACCTGCAACAAAAGAACAGAATGCAGCGAGAGCAGGAAAGAACGCCTCCGCGCCACAAGTTTCAAACGTAAAATGTGCGCCGCCGCGACAGAACTGCGCTTTCTGGACTCGACACAAATGAGTGTCTGTGCAACGCTGAGCATCGATTTGCTGCAACGACGCGAGCAAAGATAAAGGAAATCTCTGGCACTGTCCTCTGCGATTCACGCGCTAATGGACGCTGGGGATCGCGGAGCGTTTGAGTTTAACTTATTTGTAGAACGTCGACAATTTCCAGAAAATGCTGTATTTGAACAATCTTCAGTCCACACCGGAAACTACTGACTGAACAACAAACATTTCAATACGTGGATAAAACCATTACAAGTGTTTTTGAGAGTACGTTTCAAACTACGGCTGCAGTAGCAAACCACAGATTAACAACAATGGGTTAATATGTTAGCGACACACAATGCCACAAAAACAAAAACCACAGCACTTAACACACACAAACTCAATTGTTTATTGTCCGGAATAAACAGCTTGGCCCGAAGCAACATGTAAAATTCAAACAAGCGATGGAATGACATTGAATAAATTTACAGGGAATGCGCAAAGACACAGCTGGGAACCTCTGCTGGTAAACAGAAAGTGCGCAGCTCTGAAATTCGTAAAGCCCTGAATGTTGAGGCCACTTCCCCTCCGAATAGAGATCCCAGCTATGATGATTCGGCCACGTGACCAGAAGACGCCAGAAAAGATTGGCGAGTCCTGCTGGCTGCATCTACTGGGAATGGTCCAGACATCTACCAAACATCAGGATTTTATTTCCGACCTGGCCTGGTCCCGTTTTGACGTGGAGTCAGCGAATTATCAGAGGTTGCTGCCCCCGTGACCCTATCCAGAGGAAGTGGGGATATGAAAAGTGAGCGATCCAGGACTCAGGTACTGGATTTTAGACAAATAATTTTCCTACAGGGCAAGGCCATCGGTTGGAGATAATTAATGAGGAAGGCAGGGCTGCAACACGTTGGATCATTTTCTTTGCGCATTCCCGGTTGTTACGGCTAAGCGACTTACTGGGCAAATCAGTGTGTGCGTCACGGTGACGTCAGCGACGATTGACTGGCAGTTACGGTGACGTCAGTTAATCACAAGAGGTTGAGGCGAATGCTGCACGTAACGAATGCATGCAGTGAGTGATTAGCAGCAGAAAAACAAACAGTGATTTGAATCGTAAGAAAGATTTTTCCAGAGATCATGTGTCACTCCGCTGTTAGAAAATGCCAGTGACTTCAGGTTAACATTACGCCACGTAAATGGATCTATTCAACGACGCAACCACCTTCAATAAGTCGTAAACGACTTAATTCAAATTTGAATTATACGCTAAAGTTAGTATGTTTGTGATTCTGTAAGTTTATGTTAGTACGTTTCTATTAGATCTCTTCAAGCACATAGCAGATCAGATCAATAACGATGAAACAACAAATATCAAACACAGCAACCACGCACGCCTTGCTCAGCACGCCGACCTTAGGGTTTACTATTAACACGACGGCAAACTGTGCTGATCGCAAATCAAGTGCAAAGTCTTAAATTACAGTGAAGCCAGTGTAAGCAAAACCCACAACAGTCAAAGAATCGCGTGGCTAGGTAAATATATTTACACATCTGACATGCTTCCACGTCTGAAGAGATTCCATTCATCTTAGCAACGTACCGTGGTGACGTACTGCCGAGCGACCGATTCCGTTGATACGTCGTCGTTTGGAGAATTTTCAGGCGAGACAGAAGACCTTCCATCACTTGCACTCTCTAAATTGAAAAAAATTTCAAGTGTCACGTCATGAAACAAACGTTTACGTTGCAGAAAATGATACAGCTCCTTGGCGAAGCAAGAAAGATCGACGAAAAGTGTGTCTACTGTCTACATACAAGGAAAGGACCACGGGCGTTTTACGAGACAGCTGCGTCTCTGGCTGCGTGCGAAAATTATTCAACACACATGCACACCCCAGACACGCGACGCAAAACTCAGTCACTGCTGCCAGCAACCGGTGTAGTACTGGTTTGCAGCCTATAACACGTTATTGGATGGCATTTTTGCACAGAAAAAGGCAATGATGCAGCAGCTGAAAAGGAGCAACTTACCACTATCTTCGTTCTCGTCTTCGAGGATGGCTTTAAAATCGCAGTAAGCCGCTGGAGGCGAAAACACAGCGTTGCCTTTGCTGTTCCATGACGCCAGCGCAAGCGACGACAGTAAGGGCGCTTGCTGAACGCCATTGGCTGAGCCGACTGATGACGTCGACGATGACGTGGAAATAATAGAGTGCGGCCGCTTGCTGTTCAGTGAGACGTGATCGAACGACGAGACGGCGATGGAGGCGCGCGTGCGCGACACGGCGAGACGGTCGGCCACTTCTTCGGAAGCCGCCGTAACGGCGGCGGAGCCGACAGCGCGATTCCGTATCGTGTTCTCGCCCGAGTCGGCCAAGTCCAGGTGCGGCTTGCTGCCGACGCCCATGCTCGACATCTCGATCATGCGGTGATCTGCGAACAGCTCGTCTTGCAAATGTGCGTCGAAGCAGCAGGCCGGGCGACTTTTGCCTTAAACGACACAGCTGGACATTTACAAGACGAAGGTGTCACGTTGTTCACGACACAGCTGGACATTTACAAGACGAGGGTGTCACTTGTCAACGCATAATTGCTTTCCGCTTGTTTCATGTTAGGGCTTCGATCGGTCGCACAACTCAAAACGTCGAAACCACTGAGGCGTGAACTCACCTCGGCTTCGCAGTGCTTGTTTCCATAGCAACCCCCGAATTTCATCGACCCAGGCGCGCTTGATGGAGCGCGCGGCGCTCTGCAAAACGAACGTGTCTTGGGAGGCTTGCGGCTTCCGCCGTCGAAACCAGATTTCGAACTTGAAGCCAGAGTCGCCGATGTTCTCGGTGAGGCCGATCTCGGCAGTCTGAGACATAAATCGGCAAAATGCTGAAACAGCAGCATTGGCTGATAAAGTCACTTGTTTCTAAGGAACGCAGAGGGCGAAGTGAAGATTCAGTTTTATAAGAATTGCAGCATGCACGATTTTACGTGTTGTTTTACCTTGTAGCTGCACTTGTATTGATAAGTGTCATGACCGCCATTCATAGGAATCGGCTTGCTGAACAGTATCAAGTCTTCGAACAAAAAGACGCGACGCACGAACTTTCTTCGTCCGCTGATAATCACGAACTGTTCCTGGCAGAAGAAACACCAGATGGTAAATCGGCCAGTATCAATTTCACATCACGGCGTCAAAACAAAACCCGTGACATCGTTACACATGCCTTTTTGAAAAGCAGCAAGAGAACGTGCGCGCATTTCCTTTACGACTTGCTGACGTGGATCAGAAATATGCTATCGATGTTGAATGGCTCGCTGAGTAAACACAGGACGTACTTGGAGTAATAGCTTTCCTTGTTCTTTCAAGTTGACGTCACAGTCGCGTATCGAGTCCATTGTCAGCAGGTCGTTGCCATGGCGAAGTTGGAATTTCACCAGTTCCTCAGCCTCTTTCAAGCACCGCTCCTGGGGTCCTGTAGCCTTCTTAGCCATGGCGTGTAGCAACAAAGCGTACTTCCCTGCGTTGACAAGTTGTCAGTTGGGTTTAAACGGCCAGGGCATAACTGGGTTGGGTGGCGGAACCTTTCGCTTATTCAGTCCGCGAGACTATTTCAACACATTTAACGAGCACCGGCAAATGCTAACACGGTCTCAACAACTGCCGCTCAGATTGTCAACTGTGAGAAAAATATAATGCGACTTCTTTTGCTTCTCGCAAGCGATACGTTTAAATTCGACAGGAGCGATTGAAATAGCGGGGTGAAAGAAAAAACTTCGCATTCCAGTCTCTTTCGACTTTGCAAGCATCGATCCTACTTAAATCGTTGCTAATCCATACCGTGTATACACGGGTAACCAATCAATCACGAAGCACAGACATAAGTGTCACGGAAGCAAAAACAATAGCGGTCCATTGGCACGCACCCATTCGCTGCACAGGCTTGAGCAGATAGGAAGCGAGGTCCATTTTGTCACCAAGTTCCATTTGCTTCGTTTTGAAGAACTCGTTGCCATGCTCTTGGAGGAGCAAATCGGACTGGGGCTTGTTTTTGCTGTAAAGGGCGTACAGGCCGAAGCTTTCCTTCTGAAAATTCACAACGGTCACGGTTACACCCCCGGCTGCAGCAATCGAAATATTACAAAATAAAGTCTGAACACTCCTGGGATGTTCGGTCATAGTTACATTTCCACACAGCTTGAGCTTGGGCAAAAGTCTTTGTTAGTACAGTTAAAAACACTGCGCGGTTACTGGTGCACTCGGGACAGTTTGAAGGCGGACACTTAAACACAGGCTAAGCTATGAAATTCAGAAAAGCTGATCAAATAAAGTGCTTTGACAAAACACTGTTAACGCANATGAAAAGCACTTTTAAGTCACACTCACATGNTTTTGAAAGGTTTTCGCGACCAGCATNGGGTCGCCCTGACACTCTTCCAAATCCCTTAAAAAGTAGTGACTGTGAAAGTCCGCGATTTTCTCTAAATTTCCGAATATGACGTTGCCCTTGCATCTGAGAGGTTGAGGTATGTCGAGTCTGCCCATCTCGGGAAAGTAATTCTGAAAACAAAATCGTTGAAAAGGCGTGAATAACGCAGAACCTTGAGCAGGGTTGCGTACCTCATACATGCAAAAAAACTTTCGTAACAGTTCAAGCAAGCCAGGGGAGTACAGGCAAAATCTAACCCAAGGCTGCCCAACCCGTGGCCCGCGAGGTTGTTTTATGTGGCCCGCGATGTAATAAGTTTGAAAGCAGATTTTTGAAATTTTAGTATTTTTTTATAGGCTGAAGTAAATTTGCTATCAAAACTCTTGTTTCTGTTATGGGCATACCACCCAAACTTGTATAACAAACGCTTCAAAAATATGTCAATTTTTTAGATTTGGTTTAAATCCATACAAGCTGGCAACACTGCGTGCAACTATAGGACTCATTATCATTTCGTGATATAGCATAAAACTTATCAAAATCAAGGGATTTGTTACGTCACATAAACGTTTGTGGCCCGCAACACCAAAAAGGTTGGGCAGGCCTGATCTAACCACTATGTTCATCTTAATTGCACATCAAATGGACACGAGCAGCCAAAATATGTTTTTATAAACATCGCCGTGTCCACCACTAGCTAACAAATTTGCCAGCTCGCAAGCAAAAAAAAACAGCTCCACAAAAATAATGAAAGTTCATGTGGCAGCTAACCTCGATGACGTAGTTCAGCGAGCGAACGTATTCCTTCTCTGTGAGCAGAAGCTCCTCAATCGTAAGGGCAACTTTCCTGAAAAAATGCGAATTATTATCGACGAGAGCAAAGAAACAGGCAAAAAACACTGTTATGTACTTCATCAGCTGAATGACGTTCTCTTTTGTTTCTACTAAGCATTTTGCAAAAGAACATATTAGAGGGGTAGCACCAAAATCTTACTTGAACCTGATGCTAACTGACCGCAGACATTACTACGCTGCGAAAATATCAATATTACTAAATGTTTACACATCAAAAACGAGACAAAACAAATTTAGTAGAAGCCACTTCGAAGCCCCTAATACATTTTAACGATAAACACAAACACCACTGCACTACATGCGTGAGAGAGAACGAAGACTTACGACTTTCCTTCCGCACTTGGTTCTTCGGTACGGAACGGCGATCCTATCGTCAGTCCCGTCTGGGAATGAAGGCGACAGAGCGTGGCAGATTCTGAACACGATTTGTAGCTCATGCTCGCTGACTTTTTGAGCATTTTCTTGGCGGGTTTTCGGCTCCTGGCAGTCCCTGCATCGGATAACGCGTCGGTCGGGTCGTGCTCTCTGTAGCAGGAAGGCATCATGACGCCGCTGTCCATACTGGTCGACGTGGGAGTGCTGTCACGGCCACTGGAAGACTGCACGTCATCCGCGTCCAGAGAGGCGGAATCGTACGAAAAGGATGAAAGGGTGTCTTCGTTCGACATCACTTCGTCAGTGGACGACAGCAGACTGACCCTGCGCACGTCAGGGTGCGTCGGAGAGGGGGTGTGGCCGCTGTTTGGCAACAGACCGTCCACTTTTTGGACGTCTTGCCGCGAACGGTTGTTTTGGTCCAGCTTTTCTCGGTTTCGCATGCGGAAAGACGTGCTTTTCTTTTTCTTCTCGCCTGATTTTATTTGACTTTTGGCCTGGAGAAAAAACGTCGAGTTCACCACAGAGCAGTTTGCTGTTGTTGTTGCTATTCTTATGTGATGATCCGAACATCGTTGCGGGTGTGCGATTACTGTTATTTGGTGGCGGCGAACGTCGTATTCAACACCTCCGAGGTCACAAATGTTGACAAACGGCAAACACTCACCTTGAGAAGGAGTTCTCTTCGCTTGGTGAAAAGCTCGGCGGTTTCGACGCATTTCTGCTGAGCGAATTCCAGCTGTCTCATGCACTTCGCGTTGCCATAACGACTGGCAAGCTCGAGCATCTCGTTGAAACGGTGCTGCGAAACAATGCAATCTTGGCACAAGGTGCACAGTGAATAAAAGACCACCGCCACTAAAACGATGAAAGTAATTTTATCACAAACACGCAAGCAGGACCAAGTCCCATTGATCTTGTTTTACTGTTCGATAATTATGAGAAAATGCAGAAAGTATCTTCTTACTGCAGGTATTGCAGGATGTTCATCCATGTATTGATCGAACTTTGCGAGTGTGCTATTGCATGACTCGGTCGTCAGGCAGTCTTCCAAGCTAAGGTTGGTCACAAACTTCATACCATCCAGCGCCCATGAATACGCCTACAAACAAACAAAAAGTCGAATTTGGTGTCTGCAATGAGCTTGTGACAAGCGGTATGCTGGAACGGTGGCCAGAATGTATCACGTGCTAACCTGCTTGAAAAAATTCGTAACAGTCGCTGATACAACCTAGTTTTGAAGCACATGCCAACAAATACACTTTATAATGACAGCAACCGCCACACGATTCAAGTACTAAAATGTTCGCGGATACGATTGACTGAGGTCGAAAAAAATGGCATTTCTGTCATAGGACTATTTCACCAACGACGTAAGCGAGCCCTGAGTCATTTTCCTAAAATGCAGATGACGCAAACGTGCAATCGGACACGTTTGCTTTCATTTGAACCACTAGAGCGCGCCAAAGCGTTGCTATAAATAAAAAGCAAGTGAGCACACGCAACAGGACAAGGTGCAGACAGTTCCAGATAACCGCATGTCTGCTGCTGTCCAACCTTAACCAATGGCATTTAGAAAAAGGAGTGAAGTTGATTTGCACTTAAACTGCAACACACCACTACACGCCGTGTTTCACCACCAAAGAGCAGCACAAAATAGTGGAATTCTTTTTCTGGCCCCGCCCAACCATCGTTATGCACCCCCACCCTTTGCAAGAAGCATGACTTAAGCCTACCACAAACTGGCCAGTGTGCATCATCTCAAGAGCGCGGGATAAAAAAACCAAGTCATCGTTAACTGCACAACAAACGGACATCAGGACGATTGCGGATCGTCAGTAGTCTCGAACGCTATTCGACTGAATCAAACATTTCAACCATGCCATTAAAATCGCAGTACGATGTGTCTGACCGTCCAGGCGACTAAGCTCCAGTGAAGACGCACAATTCCGTGAGAAAGCGGATCAGAAGGTCAGATGATTGTAGCTTGTCCGGACAGGTGTCATTTGGCTGCAATGCTTGATTAAAATCCGTGCGGGAAGATACCGTTACATGACCAATGCACAGTCGATGTTGCGAGGCTACAGGATTTCGGATTACGGCTATGGATCGCGACATTCGAAACGAACTATTGTTTCGGGCATATAACACCTCGCCGCTTTCAAGTCTCTGGGATTGCGAAAAATAAACGCGCTCTCACGCTTCGCATGGTTCCTGGAAAGCTTATGCCTACATCTGGCCTACGGATACAAAACAAGCCGAGTATTAATCAGGTGTCCATTGTCGTCAGACGCGAAGTGTCATCGCCCTCTTCCGAAGCGACCAAGAAAAAGGCGGGCAGCTCCATGTTGACGCGATAATATGGATACAGGGGATTTTGCAACACAACCGCGCTTTCCGCATCGCTTTGAGGCTTGGCAACAAAAAAGGTCCGTTACGTCACAGGTCGCGGGGTCAAATGAGCAGCGATTGACGAGTCTTCGCACTGACATTGGTTTAAAGAGTTGTTTGCTTTGAGAAAGTCAACCGAGAACGGAATGTAAATTGTGGGCCAATTTAGCGACGGACCGCACGCAACGTCGCAGTGTTCTGCAGCGCAGTTAGGGAGGGATGCCGAGTCTTTACAAAACCGCCACTGTTTCCAACTATCAAGCAGCACATTCAAAGCGGCAAAAGTACAGACCGGTAATAAAGAAATTGTAAACGCACAGCAACGACACGTGCCGAATTTCCTGTTGAGCTGTACAGTTTACACAAACAGACATTCGCGATTAACGTGATGACCGCGAGACCGTTAGCCGACCCCAGTTTGATGCGACGACACTAGTTATCTGCTGCGGAGAAGACGGTCAGACTCGACTCAACGACTGGTACCGCGGTCGCTTTCACCTGTAACTAACCTGGCCCCGGGCCGCCGAACAAAATACGTTTCGGTCGCTGTTGTTTAACTACGCGACGATCGAATTACATTTGTCGTGTTTAATCCCTGACGAGTGTTTAATGAGAAAACCCAGATGAAGACTGATTTAAATTATCCCTCGTTGCGCTTGTGCGCGGACATCGGACACAGGGTTTAACAAACAAAGGTACGGCTGAACGGCGAGCGATCAAGGGCAGGATTGGACGAAACTGCATCCTGGGAGCGGGACGTGAACGACAAGCTGCGGAGCGGAATGTTTTGTCAAAAGTCGATTGCAATCGCGGAACCGAAAAGTATCGAAAAGGACACAAATAAAAGTTTGCGTAGCAGAAAATTGAAGACCGCATGGTTGATGCGGGTTATATTTAAGCAGACGAGGTAAATCTCGTTTAATCACTTCCAAGGCATGGCCAGCTCGCTTCACGCTACGCACAATCCAGACGCCTTTTGGCATCAGCCCGATAAAAACCATTAGATTGCTCGAAGGGCTTCATCTTACCAAGACCAGCTCAGAGGTTTATCTTTCCAATGAAATGTAGAAGTGAAACTAAGCAGAGAGGGACCCGTACAAAGGTCAACCATCTAACTTACAATAACTGAAGTAGCAGAACAAACCTAGTGTTCAATTTCCCGACGATCTCAAAGTGTATACTGTAATTTCGGGAACGTGATGTTACCTGGTCAACAAATTTGTACATCTTTCCAGCGACTTCCATTTCTTGCTTTTTCCTTTCCATTTCGCAGACAACTCGTGCTATTTCCTCGCCGGCAAGTTCGGCTCGTCGAGTTAGCGATTCCTCGGTGATATATCCCAAACTGGTCAGCTGCTGGGCGTTCGACAACAGGCAGTCACTCTTAGCATATTGTTGCTGAAAAAAAGTAAGGCGCTGGTTACGAACAGGAAAATTGATGATTTCGTTTCCGATCAGGCGCCACACAAATGCGTCATCGTTGTTACAAGACGTCGTAGGAAGCCCTTTGACTGACATCGCCAAGCGCACCTGCAACCATATCCGCCTACATAAAACTACACTAATCTTCACAAAGAAAGCCGGCGGATTTGCGCTCGCATGAACAGGTCAGGAAACAAGGGGCAGTGCGGCCGGAAATCGTGGTCCAGTCACAGAGTAACTATGTTGGCGTTGCCCTGCACAAGCGCGGTCCCACTCAGCGCGACAATCGCGTTCTATTGGCTTGCGCATTTTGGGCAAGGGGCAGCTCGGCGGAATGTGCTCAGCTTTGGCTCCATTTTAAACGCTTCGACGCGTGCACAAAGAGAAAACCTATTTTAGAGAAAAGCTTATTTGCCAAAGAAACAAACTCTAACGCGTTACTAGAGCAATTTACGATGAGAACAGTCCAAACATCAGTGGTGACACATAACGGCACCAGCACAACGTTCAGCAATGAAGGCCACTAATTACTATGCAGGCTGCGTCATGCTTTACGAACTGAAAAACGCCGGGATTTTAGTTAGGAACTGGAACTGAAAAATTGCATGCATGCCGCCAAACATTTTCACCAAAACCATTTAACTAGTAGATAACCTGCAATGCCAGCCATGGGTAGCATTGTCTTAAGCGAAAAACTGCCTTCAACGAATGAAAAAGGGTTTTAAAGAAATACTTTTCTGTGACAAACCAGAAAAATGTTTCTAAGATTTCAGACCTTTCGGCAGCACTTACAGTTTAGAATCTCTATTTTTTTACAGTATTATCTATCAGCTGCCAAAAATCTGCACAAACTATTCAAAACAACTAAAGGCCTAAAGTTACCACTCCATCGTGGCTGCAACAATTCATCTGTTGAGCAACGCAAATATCAAATACACCAAAGGTTTTACGAAGACGTAACGTCGTTTTGCGGATAACTGTAACGATTCATGATGAAGAACCACTTAAACAAGAACGAACAGGAATGAATCAACAGCGTGTTAAGACGTCAAATTTCTTGACTTAGACTATTACATTCCGCACAATCAGAAACGTGACTTCATTTCTGGCGTATGTCTTATGAAGTATTCCGGCGCGCTTTAATGTAAATCATCGGGACACGTAAGCTATGTGGCGGTCGCTCATGTCATCATTGTCCTTAACCATTTTATCATGGCATCCGATCTTCAAACGCTGTGTTATCGTTCGTATCCTTCAAGAGCTTTCGACGAGATGACGCGGCGGCAAGCAAAAAGGTGAATCGCATGTTGGGTAAACAGGGACTTCGGAAAAGTAAACAAAAAACGGATCTCGCAGCCGAGATTGCAGGACGCGGGGGCGTCGCTGTGCACTACATCCACGCTGGAATGCGGCGGACTCCACATTTCAAGGGGAGTTTCAGCGAGCGGGAAACGATTCCCACAGCGGCTATTAAGAGCGCAGCTGAACAACCTCACAACAGTTTCCAGCTAAGATTTGGCCGCTCTTGAAATTCTCGACGAAGACAAAACGTACTAGTTCCAACAGCGCTTTCGCTGTTGCGGTGCCAGGGCCGAGCTCGCGTTGACAGCAGTTGACTCAAAATCATTTTTTTATTCTCCTGCAACGCGGAAGCATTTGAAAAGACGATGAAACACCGTATGCATGTAGTGGAATTATACGCAATTTCACGGGTCCGAGCCGTGTGTGTTCGCGGCTTTCGTAAATCCAGCCCGTGGCTTTCAATCCAATGCAGCGAGTGGTTTCACTTGTCTATTATAACCTGG
>JGI24159J19872_10009647_pt1 | contig 12652 bp, 5 predicted proteins | sample Ectturendosymbi4_FD_19872 | JGI IMG/M metagenome (IMG submission 19872)
TAGTCATTGACGTAATTACAAATTTCATTGCCATCAGTGATGATTCGGCCATCAGTCGCAATAATTTTGGTAAGAGAAAAAGTCCTATTTTTCCTTCGTCTTAATAAATCATTAATTCCTTGCCAAACCTTTTTTGCGTTAGCTTTATTTGTTTCAAATAAATTGCTGTAACACAATTTTTTGGACTTTTCCTTCACATGAGTTAAACTGTTTCTGTCCATTTTGTATCGCTGAAAGCACAACGCCCAAGTCATCATTGTAAAACGTTTTCCAATCTATATGCTTTACATGAAACAAGCTCGCTTAATCACAGAATGAACTAAGCTTATTGTTTTAGATTTCCACACTTTAAAAACAGCACGCCACTGTACGTCACAGCACGTCACAGTACGTGACAGCACCTCACAGCACGTCATATTGTGAAAAACAAAAGCGATTACAACATTGAACGAGACATACTGTAAACTTACACTGCTGCTGAATGTCAGTTGAGGTACTTGGATCAAAGCGATGTTGTGCGTACGTTGAGAGACCAGGTAGTAAGGATGAGGAACGATACGAGTGGTGGCTGAAAGTTTGTTGAAAATTATGTAACAACTGGTAGAAGAAGGGCAAACTGTTTCAGAATAAGCTATTTTAAAATACAATACAGCAGCATGAAAAGAAAATTCTGGAAGAAATGAGTTAAACTGTTATTTGAAATATCGACAATACGTCGGCTTATCACGGCCAGCAAGCAAACATCTGACTACTGTAATGTGTTAAGCCAGGTAAGGTAACAAAATATTAACCTGTTTTTCAAAAATACGTAAAAGCATTTGCAGCTAAAGAACATGCTAAGACGGTTCTCTACAAATATATTCAATTCTAATCAGGGGGCGGATGCAGCCAATAAGGTTAGAGGGGGGAGCGATTTCAATAATATTTGGTGGTCAAGTCTCATAACGGCTTCGCTACTGTAATAGAGATGAAGTATACTTCACAGCACTGCCGTGACAAAACAATGTTCGAAAGAATGTCGCGAATGCTGTTTTCTGAATTGTAAAAAATCGTGATGAATAAAGTTACTTTCGTAGGTTTTATGAGGGACGATCCCTTCAATCGCTCCTCCCTATATCCGCCCCTGGGTCCAATGTTTGTCGACAGCAAACTGCCCTGAAAGTCTTAAAATTTGTTACTCGAAACACTTACGCCAGATCTGGACTGGGTTGAGTGGGTCTAGGGTTGAAGTGACTAATTCAATGCTGGTCGGCTGCAAACTGAAAATCAAAGGCAAATTTTTTGTTGAAGAAAAAATAACATAAAATGATCCAGGAATTCGATGCTCGCAAGCTTTTACTCACTCGATGACGAAACCAAGAGGTGCTGATAGAGATTGCATTGTCGCCAAACAGGAAGCTGATGTCACCACCCATTGTCTGAAAATATGAAATTTTATAATTATATCCGTTTTGTACTCCCTCTCGAAGTGTCGCGAGTGGTCTGCGGCGCCCATCTCCGCTTACTTGCGCCGTGGTCCACGAGGCTACTTTCGCAGTGAATGCTGCACTGGTGGCGAGTCAATGGCAGCACCGCGCGTGAAGCTTTCCCTTGCACACACTCATTAACGCTGAGCGCGAGGCTGGACATGCCGCAAGTGCAGCTTTTTAAATCTTCGATATGTCCCGACCGGGATTCGAACTCAACCACCAGCATGCTGGGGCATGCTGTCCTCTGCATCATTTGGCCAGTTTTATCCATCTTCCGCATAAATCAATTTCATGTTTGTGACGTTTGTTAACAAACGTATCACGTGATTGCAATTAAAAGTTTTGCTTGGTTGATCTTACAGGTAGAGTTTAGCTTGATAATAAACTCCATTTTCAATTTAGGATGTGGTAAATTGAGGGACTTCTTGAAAAAACTTTTATCGTAACCTTATCTAGACTTCAACAATTGACCTACTTTTTGGATAAATCACGTCGCCTTTTCCAAACTCACAGACGTGTAAAGACCAAAGCGCTCTGTCACATAGTTTGAAAAATTACGATCTGAAAAAAAATTCCTTATTATCTAAAATAGCTCATTTTATTGGCACATTCAGATTTGACTAATACCTGATTGGCCAGCTTACACTTGGACTAACAAGAAAAATTAGGAAAAAACTGGGACGTAGGTTCGAAAATTATTAAAATGTATACAAACGAAGAACAACTTTCAAAAATAAAAGCATTAAGAGCTTGTTCAATGAACACCTTTAACAGAATGTGAAGCAACATCTTCGCGAAAATAGTGAAGAATGAAGCTGGGTCAAGTAATCGTAGTTCGAGCGGTCGATTTGCTGAAAATATCGGAATTATTTCTGGCAAAACCCCCTCCGCCGCTTTTTTGACCAAGATTTGCAATTCCATAACTCGCCAGCAGATTGAGCTAGAGAGCTGTTCAAACCCTCCACAGACTCGGCAAGTCTTCCAGTTCAGATCGAAAAAAACGTTTTTTTGTTTCGGATTTGGGGTTCTCTTTGAGTGACGTCACAATGGGGCGTGTTTTCGACTTTTTGGCCAAGTGTACCTGGCTCCGGGCGTCAATCCAAAGAACCAGTGCTTTGGCTCAAGACGTTCTTGGAAACTAGGCTATTATCCGCGTCTTTAGAGTCCTTGTTTGGTTTGCTAGCGCATCTGGAAAAAAATTATGGCTCAAAAATCCCATTTTTAACAAAAATAAAAAAGTTACACAAATAGTATCATTTGCCATTTCAGGTCAAGCTTTGGCCAGCCATAACTCGGCAGCAGATTGAGCTAGAGAGCTATTCACACCCTTTAAAGACTCGTGAAGTCTTGTAGTTTAGAATAAAAAACAAAATTAATTTTTGGCCTTGGGGTTTTTAGTTGATGACGTCATGAGTGGGGCGTGTTTTGTGGTTTGTTTGATGACGTCATCAACCGATCCAATGAGCCGATACTATGGTTCAAAGTTTTATTGGATTCTAGGTTATGATACGAGTCTTTAGAGCCCTTGATCAATTTTCTAGCGTTTCTGGTGCCAAAATTATGGCCAAAAAATCCCAAATTGTTTACAAAATCCTGGGGGATTTCCCTAATTAATATTCGGTTATTTTGCCATAACGTTTGAATCAGAAACGCTACAAAGTCAATCAAACCCTCCAAAGACTCTTATTATAGCCTAGAATCCAAAAAAATTTGAGCCACGAAATCGTCTCGATTGGTCGGCTCCCAGGGGATGATGACGTCATCCAATTGTAAAAAATATGCATAGACATCCTCCCATAATGTAAACACAAACAAAAAACTTGACATCCCAAGCACAAAGTTTTTTTCTATCTGAACTACAAGATTTTCCCCATCCATAGACGACTTGAACAGTTCTCTTCTGCTTTCTCTTCTGCTCGATATGCTAGTGAGTTATGGCCATATATAATACAGGTATAATATACCCATCAGGGTCAGCGTTGGTGGGGCTAAGATTTTTGCTAATTTTTGTTTTTTGAGCCATAATTTGGCTTCAGATATGCTAGAAAGCCAATCAACGGCTCTAAAGACTCTGATGATAGCCTAGATTGCAAACAAACCTTGAGCCAAAAAATGGCTTCTTGGGTTGGTGCCCAGGGCCAAGTAAACTCGGCCAAAAATTCGCAAATACATGCTCCTATTATGACGTCACCCACAAGGAACCACAAACCCAAAACCAAAGAAATATTTTTCAAAGTAAACTAGAAGAGTTGCCGAATCCGTAGAGAGTTTGAACAGCTCTCTACCTTCATCGACTGGCGAGTTATGGCGTTGCAAAGCTTGGTCGAAAAATTGGCCGGCGCTGGATTAGGAGGGTAGCAAGAGTTTCCTTTCTTGAAAGCGCTCACTGCCTGGTTTAGAAGAGAATTTTTCAGGGTTTATTATAAGATCTGACCTTTTTCGGAATTTTTTCAACAATTGTGTTTGTTTTGTTTTGTACAAACGCAACTTGTTGATCACTAAAGATGTAAATTATAGAAGCAGAGAAAATTAGCAAATGCTGCCGGTTACCATGTGATGCTTTTCGATAACCAGCTCCACCCAATCAAGTGAAAATTTATTTTATGATTAAAAGTGACGGCTTTGATCACCGCATCTTCACCAAAGCGTCGAATATCAAGGAAGGAGAAAAGTTGAGCGCAAGACACGTCCCACGATCGCCGGTAACTTACGAGCAAACTATGGCTCCGCTGCAACGGACCGCGTTGTTTCCACTTAACCTGATGAGTACTTGCCAGGGACGATCGTCGGCACTGGTGGCTGGAGTTCCTCCTGAAAACAAACGTTTCAGTTTACGATTACACCTTTTATTACCAAGCAAGGTATCACTTGGTCAATTTCCCAGTTGGATTAATTGATTAAATATCGTTTTTTGGACATAACTTGCCAACCTAGATGGCCAATCAAGACCTCTAGCGATGAGGATTTTCGCCTAGTTTAGTTTAAAAGAAAAAAGAAGTAAGTTGCCATTTTAGCTTTTTCTCAAGCTCTGATTACGTCATCCAAAACTCCTCTGACCTCCCCCAGTCCAGTGGCGATTCTAGAATGAAAAAACTGGGGGAAGGGCACTGTGGGGTCAAGAAAAAAAATCGGGGAGCCAACATAAATGTCTCTCGTACATGGTGACTTTCCGTTGTAATGAAGATTGATTTGCTATGATNAAACCTATCAAACCCAACATAGGCTTGTGAATATCGTCAGAACCGTCGCCAGAAAGTCTTTAAATCGTTTAAAATTGTGTTGGCTGAAAGTTATTTGCTGTGTATGTCAATCAAACGAACTTGAACGTGAAATTAAGCAAGAAAACTGTGGGGCCAAGCAGGGGTCAGCCAAAAATCTTGGGGGTCATGGACCACCCAGGCCCCCCTTAGAGCCGCCACTGCCCCAGTCATGACGTCACACCAAAAAAGTTCAAACCCAGCTGTTCTCTGATTTTTTAAATCTAAGCTAGGAGATTTCTGCATCTTTAGAGGGTTTGAACAGCTCTCGACCTCAGTCGGTCGGCAGGTTATGGCCGGACAAACTCCGAACCACTATACTGTCGTGACTTTGCAGTCCTTGAGGGGTTAAACCCAGAAATTTCAGGGAACTACTTAATGCAATGAAAAACAGGGCGAATGTTTCCAGATTTTGTGTAATACGTTACTGAGGCTTAACAAAAGATGGTATTGAAGGTTAAATTGCTGCAACTTTGTCGTCTTCAAATTACTTATTTTCCAGATTTGTTTGAATAAAAAATGTGCAAAAATCTCCATCAGGTTCAAACATGAAGTTCTCGTGGACTCACCGACGATTCTGGCGAGAATTCCAGTGGCGGAGGTACCGCAAGGAATATCGCTCATGCAGTCAGCTTGACTTGTGGTCGTCTTGGGATAAGCTGCAGTGGAAATGTGAACAATTCTCAGGTTAAGTGTTCTCAGGGAATTAACGGGAATTGGAGACAGTTTTACTTCATTTTATTATTTCGAAACTATCTTAGCGAGTGCAGAATACAAGAATGCAAGCCGTTCTGCAATGAAACTGATTTGCAACCTGCTTTCCAATTCGAACCTCGGAACTCTTTTCACATCACATTGCACTGCGTGATGTTTCGCGTGAAGATGTATTTTGCAGAAGCCACATAGTTCAGATAAAGATTTTCCTATTCGCCCGGGCATTGAAAAGAGTGGTCAGTGTTTTACCCTTGCAACTAAAATCTAAAAATTTTTAAAACGCATAGGTACCTGACTGCAGAAGAAAACACACAGATCTCACATTAAGTTTAAACATATTTCTCTGAAGAAAGAAGTTTGAACATAAATTCTACCTTTCGCGTAACAAGCCCCAACAGATGTGAACAAATTACTGCTCGAATCCCAGCAGCAGCCTGCGCTCTCGCATCTCTGCTTCAGAAGCACGTTGTTGTATCCTCCACCAACACCTCCCAAGCTTCCTCCTAAACCACCGAGACCGCCGAGACCGCCGAGGCCGCCAAGTCCACCGAGCAATGCAGGGTCTGTGAAACAAATGTTTTTAATCTAACCTACACAAAAACTGACTGAAAGATACCATGAAACAATTGTGTCTTCAAAAAACATGACAAAACATAAATTATCACTTGGTGAAAAACGATGATTAGTAATTAATTATATTTTTAATCCAAAACATCTTCATCGATATACGTTTTAGCCTGTCTCTATAATTATTGCAAAACCTATTTTATTTTAACTAACAAAAGTCATTGCAGAAGATTTTTTTATCCAAGAAAACGAATTTCCCTAGATACCAAACGCTGAGCGTAGATGGAAGCAGAGAGGCAACGAAGAGTGGAAAAATGACTAGAAACCAGGTAAAATAACTGCAACCTTGATGTATCTGTTGTTTTTATCACTTTATCTATCAGCTAATTTTTGTATAACACTTCTCAGAATGAACAACTGACTGAAACACAGTGTTGTTTGCGCCTAAACCTGTTGAAAACTGATTTCAATAGCAATGATGGTTTAAATAAATCCAATGCCTAAAACGTTTTTTATTTTCTTTTTTGTTTATGTTTTACCGTAGTTGAAATAATTGCAATGCTTATCCACAAGAGAAATCACTGTACAGAACTTGAAAAACTCTCACATAATTTGCAGTGAAACGTAAACGTATGCTTTTACATGGCTTTACTTTTATTTGTGGCATTAATAAATTGGAATACAATTTAGTAAATCAATTTCACGGGAGTGTGTCGCCGACTGTTTCCAACGAAATGTTTTCTTACTTATTTGACGAGGAACTGGAGCTGATCTGCTTGTCAGAACGTTGGTGTTTGGTGATGCTCCATTGGCAGAAGAAGACGAAGAGGCGGAAGAAGATGAGGAAGATGAGGACTGGGACGATGGAGACTGGGAGATGGTGGAACTTCTTCCCTGGAAAAGATTGTTGGAGAGGATGCTGCTCAGGAGATAGTTGTTTTGGAATCCTGAGCACTGTTTCCGGTCGTTCTTGTCAACAGAACATGTCTCTGCAAATGAACAAACGCTTCTGATGGATCTTTTCTTCAGCAAATGCGGGTTGTTCATATACGACCACAGTTTTGTACTCACTTTCAAGAGGCCGATTTACTTCGGAAACCTTTTTAACCAAAGGGCATCGGAAGCACATTCCTCCACTGGCATAAATGCAACCCTGAAGATAAAAGCTTATTTTTTGCAATCTTTTCTGTGAAAAAATAGTAGCAACAGGAAAATAACGTTTTGACAAATTATTTTCAAAGCCAACAAAGACAGAAATAACGGTTTTCTTATTTCAGATGCTCAGATTGACTGGGTCCGCAGCTCTTTGCCTACGTCACAAACGCAGGAAGTGTTGCGTCATGTGCAGTAGGTTCGCAGATTTGTTCCAGATTTAACTTAATTGTTAGAGATTTAATTTAAAATAAAACTGTTGCTCCTTATCAGCAAAGTAACCTGCTTATTGCATTTTCTACATGTCACTCAATCTGCCGAATGAATGCAACAAATATTAACTAGCATTTGACAAAAATTAATAATATCTTTCTAAATAAATGCTTCATGGCATTCAAAAACAACGGCCTGTGCACACTTACGATGTTATTGCATTCTTGCTCTGTCTTAAGGTTGGCGTTTACTCCTACTTTGCAGTTGTATTGTATGTTGAATTCCGTTCTTCTGGCCAGGCATTGAGTCAAAATACTGTCAGGGATGAGAGCTGTGAAAAGATAGTTTTGGAAGAGGTGGCAAGTTTAATGCTTGCTGTTTCAAGCTGAAGTTGTCATACTTCCAAGATTTTCTTTAATCATCAGAAACTAATATAAAGAAAGTCCACAAGACACTTTGTTTGACAAGCACAGTGGTTTTAAACTAATTCATCATTTGAATATTCTCATTGAAATTTTGGGCATGCCAGTAGCAATCATAATTTCGATAATCGCAGAGTAACTGGGAAAGGTTTCTTGCTTGATTAGGTTAAGAGGATGCGTTTTGCGTGAGGAACAACTCGTAATGAAATCCAAGTGAAAGCTAAGCATTCGCAATAATGTTTATTGTACATCTTTTGAAAACACTGGAAAAGAATAAAAACTGGAAGTCTTGCGCAATCGTATAGGAAACATAACGCAATAGAAAAATTCATCAAAATCATTTGCTGATGGGTTGATATTGCGTAAATAATTAAAATACTTTGCAGTAAAAGCTTTTAAAAAGCTTACAAACCCAGGTCAGGTGGCATACCTGGATCCAAGGCTCCCGTAGCTTCGTTTGAAGTGTCCTCATCTGTTGTTGAACTGGTGATGCCCAGCAGCGGTCCGAGGGTATCACGGATAGAACCCAGTCCACCACCCCCTGCAAACAATAAAAGTTTCTTAAGTTTTTCGTTAACTAACTGTTGTCAGCTTGACGAGAACTGCAAGTCACAATTTTTGAAGGACTAGTACGTAATTTATCGAATGAAACAATCTTCGACTTGGATTTTCTGTTGCACGTTGTAGAAGTAAAAGCAAAACTAACGAAAGCGCAACACTGTTTTGGAGCATCATCAGCAACGCGACTCGTTTTTATTCTTTAACAAACACTTAAAATTTATATGCAAGGAATCAACCAGCTACTGGAGAGTTTTGCTTCTATACAGGGAGTCTTCACTTTTGAATAGAATGCTGCTATTTTTACAACTTTCTCTTGTTTTACTCTTGAGGTAAAGAATCGAAAACATCACTTTGTTTGATTAAAAATCATAATGCGTGGCATGAAATGAAGACATGAAAGAAATGAAGACAGAACAAGTGAAACAGAAAGTTTTGCTTCTACAGTTCTATTGCTATACATATAAATAGATAACGAAAGTTCTTCGCAAACATTTTGATTTTCCGCAAGTTTTCAAAAATGGTAAATATGATATTTAAAAAAATCTCCCACATCATATATTGGAGATGCAACGTTTCATGCAAACCCACATTTGATACAAAGTTTTTTGATTTTTTAAAGTGTCTTTAAAATAATTATCAGCTGTTTCAGGGAGCTGATGTATTACGTCACAATTTGTCAGTATCTTGCTTCCTATGAGGAAGAAAAGTTCAGCCCACGCTTTTGATTATTAACACAAATATATCAAGACATCCCATATACATGAAGAATTGGGTGAAGATCATGGTCGTGAACTCCAGGTTTTCAGTTTTCAATAAAAGGAGAATCGTTTTTTATTTCTGCTTAATACGAAACAGCAGAAACTACAGATACCAACCTGAGAGAAGAAGCAATGGATTACTGAGCAGTCCTTGGTAACATCCGTTTTGGCTGATAAGCCGGTTCCGCAGGAGAGCGGAAGTAGAGGATGTTGAATCAGACTTTTGACTGATGAGGAGTTGACAGAGCACTGGGTTATACTTTGGATATCTTGGGGGTTCGGGTTTTCCTACAAAATCTGAAACATTTGCGTTTACATTGACGTTTCAATCCTTATGGTTCTTTGAGATTAAATCACTTAGAATTTCCTACATTTTGTTTTTTAGCAAAAACATTAAATTACAAGACAAATTAAGGTTTTATGAATACTGTATCAGACCGTTAATTAAGTTTGTAACGTTTGTTGTCTACGACTTCTAAAATTATACCCTACTTAATACAAAAATTTTAAACCACGTATAGCGTATCTGAAATGAATTCTTCTCGAACTGTGAGCAACAGTTTTATTCTTACTGTTGAACCCAACAAGCGACGAAAGATGCAACGTACCTGGGATTAAACTTCCAACAATTGGAGGCGGAGGCGGTGCCTTTGGAGGCAAAGGTGGTCTGTTCAGCAGAAAATTTGAGAGGAGGCTGCTTGGCCCTGGAGACCCTCCGAGCAATGGGCCCAAAAGGCCTGATGGTGAAGCCCCTGGTCTCAGCAACGGCGAAAGCGCTGATGATGGTGAACCTCCGAGCAGAGATGCCAAACTGTTAGTGTTTCCCCCAAGAAGGTTTCCGAGGGAACCTGTACTTCCACCGAGAAGGCCGGGCAAAGGGTTCGGTCTGTTGCCTCCCAGTAGTGAAGTCAGAGCATTTGTTGATCCACCACCACCCAGCAAACTGCTGAGTGGATTTGTTGATCCACCACCACCTAGCAAACTGCTGAGTGGATTTCTGTTTGCTCCACCACCACCCAGCAAACTGCTGAGTGGATTTGTTGATCCACCACCACCTAGCAAACTGCTGATTGGATTTGTTGATCCACCACCACCCAGCAAACTGCTTATTGGATTTCTGTTTGCTCCACCAAGGCTTCCAATTAAGCTTGCCAACTGATTAGTGCTTGCTCCAGTGAAAGGGTTGGTGGAACTAATTCCCAGAGGATTTTGATTTGCACCTAGAAACCTATTCCCTCCAAGACTTCCTAATTGATTGGTCGGAGCTGCAGGAGTTGCGGATGGCCGGTTACCAATTCCAACAGTTGGTCGGCCGTTCTGAGCAAGTATCCTCTGAAAAAATAAAACCAAGTGATTGAGAAACATTGAAAATATTAAAAATCCTGTTGAGAAATCCAACTTAATTTTAAAATCATGTAAGAGCTATAAAAATCTGATTGTTTTTTAAGTACAATCACTTGCGATGTGACATGAAACGTACAATTGCCGTTGTAAGTTAAACGTTTCCACAAATCTGTAAATTCAACGCCAACTAAGTCAGTATGTGGATGAACCTACGTTTATTTCAGCTTGAACCACGTTGTTAGCATCAGCTGGAGACATTGTGGTGGAGATTTGATTGCATTTGTCCAGAGAACTCTGGAAGACGCTGTGCAGCTGTCAACAAAACATACCGTTACATAAAAATGCAACATGGAGGTTTACCAAGAACTTTGACACCGTTCAACAATTTCAAAACAAAAAGTAATGAAACCAAAGCACCTGTTGTATTTTTCGTAACTATTCAACGATTCCACGACCAGTGGTGTGGGAGGTGGGGGTGCAGGGGGTGAAAGCGCACCCCCAAAAGTTTTGATTTATTGAAAATACGGACAAAATCCCTGAAAATCCGGGCAAAATCCGTGAAAATCTTAGCAAAATCTATGAGCATGTTCGCAAAATGCCTGCAATTCTGGGCAAACTACATGAAATATGGATAAAATGGCGCCCAACGTTGTTTGATTTTGAAAAATTGGCGCCCAAAGTGGAGAGAATCACATTAAGACCTTTTTATCTTTCTCATTTTGGCGATCATTCCAAAAACGATGAAATACTCGCAGAAAGAGTTGCCCGAAAACTTTGCGGGCAAGTTTGGGGAAGTCCGAGCAAAAATCTTTCGCACCCCCCAAAAGTTGCCTGCTCGTACACGACACCTATGTCCTCGACCAAGTCACTACAAGTCATGTTTGCGCTTCAAGTACACAACAAATAATGCATTTCAATTGACAAAGTTTGAACAAACAGCATAGCTTGTGCGAAAGATGGCCAAAGCAGTCACTTAATCAAGCCCAGCCTATAATGACTGTCAAATTTCAATGGCACAGGTGAAACACAAACAATGAGTTCAAAACGAAAAAATAAAAACAGAAAATGTTCTCGGTTAAACCATTCAAAAGCATCTTACAAACCACATATATATATATCACATAAGGGTCAATACCCATTACCTAGAAAGCAGTCGCGGTTTCACGTGATAGGAAAACATATATGACGGTAACGCTTTAATCTTATTGGGAATACAAACCCATCCAACAAACAATATTTTTTTGCGATAATAAGTTATAACACCCTTATGATGGAAATTTTCTGAAACTTGTTGCCTTGTGCCATAATCATTGATGCTGTGCAATTTTGAAAAAAAATTATCAAAAAAAGAGAGCAAGATCATTTTACTTGTACATAAACTTTTCCAAGTTCATTTGGTACAAATCAGAACAAGAAACATTTAAATCATGTAAAGCCTAAGAAACGGCCATTTTCTTAGCAATGGGGCAGCGCATGTGGCAGTGAGACAGCAATGGCAGCGAACTGCATCTAGCGATGTGGTTAATCAAATTACCAATAGAAGAAAAATTCAAAAATTATGACAATGGAAAAAAGTACTTTTTCTGCATACAAACAATATGGTAAACAACAGTTGTTCACGATAGACCAGGGGTTCCAAACCTGTGGTACGCATACCACTAGTGGTACGCGAAGATCTTCCGGGTGGTACGCGAGTAACTTCCATTTTTTCACAAAAACCTGGATTCACTGCTTTCTAGTTGACGTACCAAGCTTTGTTTCCAAATAAACAAATTTTCCTGTAGCCTGCTATTCCTGTTTTATCGCAATATTACGACTTTGGATGCGTTGTTTGCAAATTAACGCCACGCATCGACCAATTGGTGGAAGGTAAACAGTAACAAAAATCTCATTAAATTTAGTTGTGGTCTTTCACTGTTATTTTAAAAGGCATATGATTCTTCTGAATAAACTAAGATTCGCTCAAATTAGTTGTTCTGGAAGAAGTGGTACGCGTTGACAATACGGGGTGCCCAAGTGGTAGGAGATCGTTAAAAGGTTGGGAACCCCTGCGATAGACGAATATTCTCTGACAGACCCTTTACTTTGCCTAAATATTTTCATTATCAACAACACAATGCCAGTCACATTTTTTAACTGAAACTTTGTAAATAATCATTTCTTAGTCCTCCACTCTAAGCTTTGATCTGTTTTTT
>JGI24159J19872_10009653_pt1 | contig 12648 bp, 9 predicted proteins | sample Ectturendosymbi4_FD_19872 | JGI IMG/M metagenome (IMG submission 19872)
TCTAGCGCACTTCCAACATTCTAAATTGAATGCGGTGTATATATATCGCATAGTCCTTTTAACGTTGGGAACGCTTCACTGTTTGTGTGTCTGCATGGTTGAGCAGTTGCATGCGCTCCGTGCGCAACAAAACAAACACTTGCTCAGTCTAGAATTTTCTTAGAGGGAACACTGCTTCTTAGTGTTTACCGAGTTTCCTGAAATTATCTGCTTCGCATTTGCAAGTTTAATGCAGAGGCTCAATTCGAGCACCAAACAACTCGTAATGTTCGTCGTTTCAGCTTATGCAAGTGCGTAGGAATTTTAGATCGAAGTTATAGCAATGAACCAAAATAAGGCAAAGTACGCCGATGATGAAGAGTTTCCTGATCTCAGTAACCACAACAATCACATGGCACATGTCCTCACCAAAGAGATTTTTTCCAATTTGCGAAATCGCGTAACGCCGAACGGATTCACGCTAGATGGCGCTATCCAGACAGGAGTCGATAATCCAGGTAAAGCAACTATTGTGCAATTTTGCTCTGCTCTCCTAGCCTCGATGTTTGCCTGTGTGCTTATTTATTTTTCGTTTTATGATAACAAACCAAACATCTCAGAGAATTTATGTACCATACAAAGTTCTCATTAAGTGCTGTTACCAACCGGTTACGATAGTCAAAAGTAGTAGTTGATGTTTTACGCAGTCTATTAGGTTTGCTGTGGGTCGCTCCTCGTGAGTTCGGATTTGCCTTTTCTGTGTTAACTGTAGATCAAAAGGGCTGCCAAACTACGCCAGGCGTAGATGGAGTGAGTTTTTGACGTTGTTATCTGTTCGTGCTTGAATCTTTTAGGCAAAGGTGTTGTCTACAAGGTCATATCTATTGTCTTAGCAAAGTACAAAACCTTCGGGAAAAACCCCCGAGGATTGTGACTATTCGTTGCGCAGTCGCATCCACACAAGCGCAGCTAATCCTGTTTCCTAAGAAGAAAAAAAGCATTGTTTGGGTGCTGCTATAATCTTTAGTTTGCAGTTCAGCGCTGTTTCGCTTTATTATTCTTAATCGCTGGTTGTTCCTTAATCCTCAGTGCTGTTAAGGCTGTGTGGCACATTGCGACAAAAGCTTTTACCTACTTCAACCTTCGTTTTGCCATATGCTGGAATCCGATTTGTATTCAATCGATCGCTGTTGGTCCGAAGTGCTTTGTACCGGAGCCACAATTGGGAGCAGTGTCTTTACCTTCCTCTCCGTCGCTGATGAGAGAGATTAGGAAACGACTACAAATGTAAACGATGTGGTCGGTTCAGATGCTGGAGTTGTAGCGGTCAGTCGCTGCACTCTAAACGTTCAGCATTGGTGACAATTTGTTAGCTTGCGGTTTGTGCGTCTGAAGACTTGACACGCAGCAATGTATTTCAACAGCCCTGGAGGGGCTATGGATTTCACGTCAAGCGATTTTAACTTCCGATCTGCTGCAGTAAATTTTCGTGCATTTTCAGATCCACAATCAGAACTTGATCAGGGTCTCTGTAACTTACGCCAAATACCAAGCTGCCCTCAGTCCTACGCAGAAGAACGAAAGTTAAAGAGAGTTTTCAGCCTATCTACAGTATCGGGAGAAAGAGTTCACTACCAAAAAATCCGAAACGGCGGACCGCACAGCATGTTAGAATTGCCGGTTTCTTTGACAAGCACTAGTGTATTGAAAGAAGAGGACAGCCTCACTTATAAGGTCAATTGTCAACAGCCAGTGGTTCCAATGCACCGAGCTCACAGTGCCGGAGTTAGCAAAGAACTCCAGAATGAGATTGCCATGAAGTTTAAGGACATTCCATGCCAAGGGTCTAAAGACTGTCCTCTTCGCCTTCAGACAAAGAACGCTTTGTGTAAGCGTGTAAGCGCGCAGTTCACTCATAGCTGCGCAACATGCTGTAAGCACGTTGCTATCTAGGTGAAAAAACAATCTTCTTTTACGAGGTGAACTGCTAGTTCCCAGTAAAGAGTAATGATCACTGCATAAAAGAGGTCTTATAAGTTAACAAAGTAATTTTATGTACCAAGCCTTATTCAAAGAAATGTATACACACTTCAACACATATCACGACTTCAGTACAGACCAAACGAAATAGGTCTTTGTTACTTTTTCGCACGTTGGCTCACCCGGTAGCGTGCGAAATATTTTGCGAAAAAGCCCTATGCTCTTACTTCTTAGCAGAAACTAGGTCGTCTCATAAAACAGAAAAACGTTGTTTCCAACGATCTTCTCCCCTTGGTCAAAAACACTTTAAAAATAGCTTTCAACTTCAGTAACGATGTATGCCTTCACATGCACGAAACGCATTTCAGCCTTTTCTGCCTTCGTTGAGCAGGTAACTATCTTACAGAAGACATGGAAGGTGGGCTGGAACTCATTGAACTAAGTGCAAACATTTGGTCATGTAGCTTTTTTCAAACTTCTTGAACGTTTTATTTGCATTGTGTTGGCTTTCGATAATTATGGACTCTTCATTAGAATGCACATTTTCAGAAAGTTGAGCAATCCACAATTATTTGGAAATTAAAGGAAATATTGTATATTCGTCTCCTTGCACATGGCAATAAGCTTTTGTCGGAGTCGCTACTACTGCACATGAAAAGTCAATGGCGACGTGCACTTGCTGTTGACTTAATTCCAAGACGACTGAGGTCAAATAAGGTGATCACTGTTTGTAAGAAACCTTCCCCCCGTTGCATTTAAATCGCGGTAGCGTGATTCCACGCTTTTTACTGAACTTGCAAAAACAACTACGAAAACCTCCATTAAAAGAACCATGAGGAAAAGTGATTGTGGTTTTGACGATCTTGAAAATCAGGTGTTTATCGCGAGTTCACTTTGGTGTTGCGCTTGTGACAAATTTGCACATCTGGTGCGCGGAGAACCTTTGCACAATAACGATGACATTGTTATTAGATGAATTTCTTTGAAAATAGTCACCTGCACTTTTTCAAAATTACGCTTCTTGAACAGGAGCTGTGGCGCGAAATCTCGTCGAAGCTTGTCCCCTACAGCGACGTCGCATACGAGAAAAGCACCCTGGGGGCCTCGGCCTGGGGAGGTTCCCTTGCGACGGGACAAATGTGCTACGAGGTTGCATCCCCGCGCGTTGCAAGTTGCATTAATGCGCGCAGTGTTTCTCGTATATGTTTAAATTTGAAGTGTACTACAGATAAAGTCGAACACTGAAAAACACGTTTTCACCAGGGCACCCTTTTATCATGACCGTCGGCTGCGTGGCCGGTGACGAAGAGAGCTACGAGGTATTCGCGGACCTGTTTGACCCGGTTATTGAAGCACGTCACAATGGCTACAAGAAAAGTGACATGCACAAGACCGATATCGATCCGGAGCACCTCAAGGTTAGTGGCGTTCGCTGAAAGTATTATGGAAAACTCCACGGGTTGCTGAACCCGCGCACAATTTCCTGAAGGTAGTTTTGGCCGAGCAGTCAAAAGTCACGTGATGTTAAGTTGTCATTTAAACAGACTATTTCGCTTATTGCATTATTTTTCCATGCGTTGTCCTGCTAACACCGAGCTTTTATTCATTCATCTTCGGGGCAAACTGTTTATTTCTGCCTCTTGCATTTTACAACCAAAATACGTGTCTTTCCTTTAGTTCAAATCAGTCGAGATTTGCCATGCACTGCATATCTGGTCGTAGGTGTAGGAGTATGCAAATTTTTGGAGGTGAGAAGGATTTTCGCCCGACATTCCTCAAACTTGCCCGAAAAGTTTTTGTGCGACTTTTGCCTACACATTTTCTCCCACAAAGATCATGAAGATCTTATTTTTGATGTGGCCTCTAGAAAAGATCTTCATGTGTTTTTCTGCAAACGTTGGGTGCCATTTTTTAAAGTCAAACAACGTTGGGCGCCATTTTTGCTCGGATTTTCAGGAATTTTGACCAGATTTTTAGATATTTTGCTCGAATTTTTGACAAATCAAAACCTTTGGGGGTGCAAGTGCACCCCCGCCTTCTACACCACTGTGCCTGGTCATCATTAGCACAATCTCGTAGATTTTCAGGTGCGTCATGCAAAAGCATTCTACAAACCCCGGATTCTAGGAACTTACGCTTGCGGAAGTTATCTGCTCTTCATTTCAGGGCGGCGACAACCTTGATCCGAAGTATGTCCTTTCCTCGCGAGTGCGCACTGGTCGCAGCATCCGGGGTCTCTGTTTGCCACCACACTGCAGTAGAGCCGAACGACGCAAGGTGGAAGAGATCTCTATGTCAGGTTTGCGTTATCTGAAAAATCGTTGAAATAGCACAATGGTTCTTAACACCAGGGGGACACGCCTCCCCAAGTTCTACAACATGAAAAGCTCAACGAATAAATTCACCAGTAAATACATGTTTGTTGTTACAATTTATTTAATGTTAGGGGAGCTTGAAACAAAGCACAATTAGTTAAGGGGGGAGTGGTAGAGAAAGGGTTAAGAACCACTCTTCTAGCAGGTTAAAGCAAGCTATGGAGATCAGTTACAGTCGGAGCTGGATGAGGTCACAGCGTTCTCCATTGTAAGAGCTTTGCTGTGCTTCAATGCTTCCCATGTCATTTATGCCACAGCAGAAATTTTGGTTTGTGGTTAATGAGTGATATGTGGTTCCTTGATTTTGACCTCACGTTCCAGAAGCAACATTGCAGAAAGACCCTATCCACGCCGAATAACCTTTCGAAAACAGTTTAAACGTCTTTTCTTTCTAATACTGTATCTGAATTCGCTCCGCTGTGTGCACACATGAGAACGTTTGAAGCTTATTTCTACTAAGTTTAGCTTCATTCGGAAGTAGGAATAAAACAGGACTGCATTACGCACGTGAGATGAAAGGCACCTAGCAGCTGGCAAACCCATATATTATACTAGGGTTTCTCAACCTGTGGGCCATGGCCCACTAGTTGACCACGGAAGAATTTTTAGGGGCCACGGCCTGACCTTACCGAAACTGAGTAGGTTTTCAAGTTGAACGTTTTAAATGGTGTAATCGAAAACGTAGGTAACTCTTCAGCTACAAACGTCATAATACTCTCTCATTATGTGTGAGAAATTATTGCAAGATGGAAATTTCCACATAGCCCTGTGCACAATATGCAGTTGCCGAAGACATTTTGAAGCAGACAGACGGCTCTTTTTGCCATGAAAACGAAACCAAAAGCTTGCATAACGTGGAAGATAAGTTTATCACGTATTGAGCCTCAAGTATTCATTTTTCAAGCTGTTGCAGCCACAATGTGTGTCGCCTGAGCAAACCAATAAGAAAGTCGAACTGACGACTCTTGGCATAACAACAGTAGAGATTCCCCGTTCGACCATGTTCACTCTCCTATTGCTATTACGACTTCAACGTTATATGTGACGAATCACCACGCCACAACGCCCACTTTTCCTCATGGGAGGGTCACGGGGCCAGCAGCCCTAGGTGGACTCGCCCAGACGGGACCAAGCAAGGTCGGAGATATGTTCACTCCATTCGGTTCTAGGACGACCTCTTGGTGGCTTTCCCGTGTGTGTAGCCAGCGGGGCTTTCCTCGACAATCTTTCCCGGGGAATTTTGGACCGATGGCCGAACCAACGTAGCTGGGATCTCTCGATTCGGAGACGTGGTCCGACATTCAAGTCTTTACAAATTTCACAGCTGCGCGCTTTGCCGTGGAGTGTCACACCGTGAATGCCGGAGAGGAGGACATGACGGGGTCATTGCTCCCAGGGTTGCGGAGTCGGAGGCGCAAGGAATCGGAGGTTTTTGGTGAAGTCGGAGTCGGATTCCTAAGAACAAAAGGAGTCGGTTTTTTTATCCGACTGCTGAAGTCCGGAGTCGGTATCATTTTTTGTATCATTTTTTACATCGCACTCCTAAGTTAGGAATCATAACTCGTGCCTGTTGAAATGGTACTATCTCTTTTGAAACTTTTATTAAAGCAGAGAGCTGGTCTACGAGGATTCGGTAAAATCCCATCTGTCAAAACAACACTGCTTGATTTGGACACCTGTTCTGGCACCGTACTTTCAGCCATCAACCAATAAACTGCTGCCATTTTGATTACGGAACAGCGGAGTATTAAGAGCATATCGGCCATTTTCTTTCAATTTTACGCCCTCCTTGTTATTGGTTTTACTGAAAAACCAGTTTATCACTTCATTTGGAACCGATCAAACAGCCTGCTTTTAATAAATGTTTTGATTCAGCGTTGGCTAAACTTGACGGAGACCTGAAAGGAAAGTACTATCCGTTGAAAGGCATGACGGAAAAGCAGCAGGAGCAGCTGATCGCTGAACATTTCCTGTTCGACAAGCCTGTATCTCCCCTGTTGTTGGCGTCCGGAATGGCCAGGGACTGGCCTGATGCCCGGGGTATCTGGTAAGTAGTTGCGATGTGCCGATTGGGGCGTGAAATGCGTGACGCAGCTGGAGCTCAAATAAAATGGCTTCCTCTTGCTTGAACTGCAGTCAAGGTCGCGGTCGACGCAAACGAAGTGAACTAAGGGCGAAAAACATGCAGCGCCAAGTTGCCAAATCCAAAATCTGCTTAGTTTTAGTCATTCGAAGAAAACGTATGATTTTAAACTCGCTCTTTCCGAGTTTCTTGATGTGTTACTAAGTTCTCAGCTAACTGATACGAGCGACAATTGAATCATTTAATAAATGGTTTTGCTAAGATTTACTTGCGTTAGTGGATGTCCGAACACCTGCCGCTTTCCTTCCATATGAGGAGCAACGTCCTTGCTGTTCCAAACGTGCGACATTTTAAATTTGCTCCGTGAATAAATCGATTGCGTGCTTCCAGGCATAACGACAAGAAGAACTTCCTGGTATGGGTTAACGAGGAAGACCACCTTCGAGTGATCTCAATGCAGAGCAACGGCAACATGAGGGAAGTTTTCACTCGTTGGTGCAACGGCCTCAAGCTTGTAAGTCAGCGCTGACGGATTTTTTTGTCCTTGTTCCTATGTGAGTAGAAAAACGCACTAATCGCACGGAGCAAACCTTGAGAATTTGTCAATTTGATTTTGATAGACGCTCACACTCGGACGACTCTTAGCACCGTCGTACGTAAATCTACGGTCGCTACGTTTGATCTCGATTTTGCATGACCAAGTTATTGTCTCGTATTGGTAGATTCTTTGCATGCACTACAATGATAACCCGGAACATACTCGCTCAGCGGGACGAGACTAATCAACAAGAACGCGATTAGCAATGACCATCCTAAAAAAACAAGGCACAGGTATAGCTATTAAGCTGCAGTAAACTACTGCGCTGTGCCTGGTGACAACTTTCGCAACAAAAGCAACTGGTAACGCAGCTGCTGCATGAGTCCAGCAAGAACGCTGCCGTCAGCTTTGCAAGGGCAACGCTAATTATGCGACGTGGTCGCTGATCACGAAATAGACTTTACCATAGGGCCGCAACCAGCTGATATTTTTTGGGGGGCAAAATGATTGCAACTTGTTGTTGTACTATTTTCGGGGGAATGGTTGTAACTTATTGCTGTACCTTACAACTAAACATGCTTTTGAAAATATCGGGGGGACAATGCCCGGTTGCCCACCCCGGTTGCGGGCCTGCTTCACTACATGCATGTTGCCTGCAACAGGTTACGGCGATATAGGGAGTTCAAATAAAATAAAACCATCTGTTGAACTTCATCTACGTGACTACCTTACTTGACCAGGAAAACTGGAGTACGATCTTTAACTTCTTTTTGCGTGTATTGTACAAGTCTTGTTTAGCAAGATAAGGTTTTGATGCACGTTAGATTAAGCGCGATGTTTGTGCTAGGTGGAGAAACATATGAAGGAGAACGGATATGAATTCATGTGGAATCCCCACCTCGGCTACATCTTGACCTGCCCGAGTAATCTCGGCACGGGAGTGCGCGCTGGAGTCCACATCAAGATCCCTCTTATCTCGCAACACGCCAAATTCGAAGAGGTTCTGAAGAAGATGCGTTTGCAGAAACGTGGCACAGGTTGGCGTTTTAATGTTACTTGAACTAACCGAATAATCGCTGGACGAAAAAATATTGCTATGTTCTGTTATGCGTCAATCAGCTTGAGTTTTTGCGCCATGCGCGTTGGGTCAGTAACGTGCACGTTTTCAAAATTCGACGAGACTGAATTTGTCATCAATTCAGCCAAGATGCCTGCGTTTCAAACAGTGAGCTTCCAATTTGCAAGAGTTGTTACAAGGCCTGCAACCAGCTTGGGACACTAAGGGGGCGAAGAATTTGCTGATAGGGGCCCAATTTTTTTAAACTATGTCCAACACATTTTTCCAGGGGGAAAAACATTTCAGGGGGTGGCGAGACCTCTGGTTACGGGCCTGGTTGTTCCCTTTCTCTTTGACAAATCTCTTGTTTCAGTCAACTGATACATTCACTGCATATGTTGACATTTCGCTTTCACTGGCAGCTTTTAAAATGAATAGGAAAACAACCCATTTAGGTGAGTCGCTGCTTAATAAATGGACTTTGCGAGATATGTTGCTCTTTAACACAGGCCCTTGGCAAGACCTGCTGATGCATAATCGAAGGAAACCTGCCACAAAAATCTATGAGAACGGTTTTTCTTGCACAACAGCGGTTGTTGCATATCTTTTCGCACGACGGCGAAACCTTCTCGCTGGTGTCAACGTCACGTTTGCACCGCTGGTGTCAACGTCACTTTTGCACCGCTGGTGTCAACGTCACGTTTGCACCGCTGGTGTCAACGTCACTTTTCCACCGCTGGCGAAAACAAAGTTTAAGTTCACATTTTCGGGAACGACGCGCAGGCGGGGTGGACACCGCGTCCGAAGGCGGAGTGTTCGACATCTCGAACGCGGATCGACTCGGCTTTTCCGAAGTCGAGCTGGTGCAGATGGTGGTCGACGGCGTCGAGTTCCTCATCGCTTGCGAGAAGAAACTCGAGAATGGGCAGGACATCGACGCGGACGTCGACGGCTTAGAGCAGAAGTGAAAACGAAGGAGCGCGTCACCGAACAGTGTTGTCGTATATACTGTGATTGTCGAAAGAGAATCGCCTGCCCGGTACTGTGCTGTGTGACGTTTTGTGTCCGTTAGATGCTTGTGTGTGAAACCGTAGAATAAAAGTGAACCTGTTGTGCACCAGCCAGTGTGTGTTCCGTGTTGGCCGCGTGTAAACGAAAGAAAGCTCGTTCGCTTTCTGCCACGAATCCGGCAGCTTCGTGCTCTTGCAACCTCTCGGTTGACGTTGCCATGAAAGTGCAATTCACCACGAACGGGATGTGCGCAAAGAATAACACTCATGTATTTATAGCGCGAACAAGCAACAATAGAGTGATCCCGATAGATTGATCTTGGTGAGTGACCTCTATTGTGAACCTGGTGAAGAGTTGATTGTACTACCTGATGGCGACGACAAGAGTGATCTCGTCGGGTGATCCCTATTATTGCCTGCTGCCACTGTGTGAAGCTTTGCGTACATGCCGCTCGGCCTTTTCAATGCTTGCCTCGCTCATTCCACACACCTGGCACCAGTCAAACGTCCTCAACCGAAAGTGTTCATTTGACTAAAAATCGAATCCTGTGCAAGTAATTTAAATCCTGACTTAACCTGAACGAAAGCAACACATCGCGCCACCTTCGCTAGGTTTGCGTCATCGGCAAGGAGAGATAAGATAGGGTTGCACAATTTGCTCAAACGTCACAACCACTTTGAAGCTTTTTCACCCGCCGAAGACAGCTAGAACGAGTGCAAGCTGGTTTCAGCATCAAATTTTAAGCAAGCTGTTGAAAGCATTTGGACCGCGAAACAAATGGTTCAAATACTTCAAAAAGCCACACATAAATGGCAGCCTTGCCATAAGCTGATGATTGAAAACTGGAACATCACGTCACTCACAGTAAAAGAGCGCGAACTGGTCGAGTAAGCAAAATTAGCGGATTTTTCTACCTTTAGCCATTAGGTCGGGAGAGTTGTACGGAGTTCGGCACACACCTGGTTCGATAAGATAGATAACTCTAGGGGTAGATGAGAGCTCCACCTACTGCTTTTGGACCAGGCAGTCCCGGAAATATCCTTGCTATTGCTTATCTCAGTTTTATCACATCCTCCTGACATTCTTTACATAAATTATTCTCACTCATTTTTGATAAAATAATCTTAGCAGCATTCATCAGAATAACTGGCAGCTCAGCTTTACAGGAAGAAATGGGTTTGATCTTTCATCTACATGTGCTCTTTAATTGCTACACGGAAAAACAAATCACACTTTTTATTTACAATCTCAAATGACGAGCAATCGCAGACGATACACAGATGTACCGCTTAAGCATTCATAGCAGAAGACAACACTTAAGCCATTTGAAAATTTGGTTCAGAGAAGGGTCCCGGATGCACAGTCTCTTCAGTTGAATCGAAGCATGCAAATTTGAGTCCGTCATTATACGGTCTCCCTGGCTACTGTATGCCTGTAATGCAGAGGTGTCAAACTCATATTCACTGAGGGCTATATCAGCATTATAGTTGCCCTCGAAGGGCCAGTTGTAACTGTATCGTTGCCCTCAAAGGCAGTCCCGTCGCCACGGGGGAACGAGGTAGACATATGTTCTACGTGGATTTCCTTCTCGCAGCGTTCATCTGATATAATTGTTCCAAGATAGGCGCCATTTCTTCAATCCGCGCTAAGATCGCGGCCATCGATTCCATTTTTTGCTAATCACCATGAAATTCGTTTCGGTGGTGTTGATGTGCAGGGTATACATTGCACTCTGATTTACAGCAGAGTTTAGGAATTTTTGCAGCTTCTCCACAGAATCAGCAACGAGCACTGTATCGTCGGTGCATCTGACATTAGTTACATGGTGTCCATTGATTTTCACACCTGGCAGCCCTTGCAGAATAATTTTATTACAGGTTGAACTAGAACCGTCATCAGAAAATTTTCAATACGGGGGCTTTGCAGTTCTGCTGGGGGAATTTGCGTTTGTGTGGGGGAGCTTGACATTATAAGATTAACCAAAATTCTACTTATTTGTAGTGTTTCACGTTTCAATTTGGGGGGCTTGGAGCTTTGTTTGGGGGGACTAAGCCCACCAAAGCCCTCCGTGGCGACAGGACTGGGTTGCACAGGTCTGACGAAAAGTCGCACCCGTACCGTACTCCTCTCTCAATTTCTGAGTAGCCTACTGTTTACTTTCATTTATGTCAATTCCTGCTGTTTGAGATCCATGGAGTTTAAATTTTATTTGAAACTGCTGTAAAAGACAAGCGACTGCACCAATTGCAACTTAGATGGCGTGCAAAAATATACTGGATCGCGCATTTTTCTTCAATGCCCTATCCCATAAATACGATTCAGTTTTTTTCTAAGCTGTAGTAATTTACTGTTACGTACATGCCTTTCTCGTCAGAGTTGTAAGTCAGGCCGGGTTCGGGCTAAATCAGGCCGGGTTCGGGCTTCAGTTTGTCAACATGTTTTGGGCCGATTTCGAGCCTGCATACAAGACCTCTTTATAATATTCAAAGCAACGATTTTTTTCTTTCGCGACCTAATGTGTTGTGCTCACCACGGTGACTTCTGTGAGTGAAGTGATTGCGATTTTTCTTCAGCTAATTCCATTTGCAAATACAGCTGCATTCTGTTGTTCTCTGTTAGGATTAGTTCCACACTCTTTTCGAGAAGGCAACAGCGATATGGAAATTAGCACGCGATGGCTTTACTTTGAAAAGATCAATCACTTACGCGATTCTTGGCTTGTGAGAAACGACGGTCTACAAACCGGCTTTTCGCGCGTGTAGAACTATACTGGATAATTTCTTTTATGCCTATAGCGTCACCGTGGATAGTTTTGTGATAGTTTCTTCTTTTCTTGAGAAACATTACATTCTGCAGTATTATCGCTGACTAACAAGCTACGTTTATGCTTGTCCAATGTTTCGATGAAGGTGGTTGCTATTATGGGTGTGATAAAACCGTAAACCTGCAATTATACCCGTACACTACCATTTTGATACCTCGCAGTTACGCATATCTTGACTAACTCGATAAAGTTGGCTTTCGCGCCTAAATCGAGCTTCAAAATTAAGTGTCGGGCTCAGGCCAGGGTTGCCAGATGAAAATTTCAATAAAAAGCCAAACAGTGCTGAAAAAAGGCCAGAAAAAGGCCAAACCGATTGTTTGAAGGCCAGAAAAAAAGCTAAACTTTTTTTGCGGTAATGCCATTCCTTTGTCACAAAGAAATATTTAAATTACAAGAATATCAAAAAAATGTCTTCGAAATGACGATAAGATTAACTCTTGCTCGGCATTGTGTTGGAGGCTGGAACTCATTATTACTGATACTTCTCTAACTTTTCATGGTTTGTGAGATTGCACGCTTTGGGTATAATAGTGCGACAGTTTGCATACTGATCCATCGGCAGCTTTCTGCACCCATATGAAAGCCATCTCCCAATAGCTCCTAAACTTACGACCAGAACCATTGCAGCCCTTCCACTTCTTCAGGTCATTAAGACACCACAAGGGAGACACAACCGAATCTGATCGCAAATTGCTTTGCTGGGAGATTGATTGCGCGTCAGCGACGCATCTTCAGTCCAGGAAATTTGTAAGCAAAAGCTTAGATGTGAAATGATAGAAAAAGACTAAAGCAAGATCAGAG
>JGI24159J19872_10009655_pt1 | contig 12648 bp, 2 predicted proteins | sample Ectturendosymbi4_FD_19872 | JGI IMG/M metagenome (IMG submission 19872)
CAAGGGACGCTGCTGATCTGGAATGGCCCCTGAGTGAAGGTATGCAAGTTAGTGCGCTGCCGCCTGTCTGAATAACCATGATCATCTCTTGTTGAAGTGCCAAGCTACTTAAATTGCCAAGTGTGACGCTTACGCACGTTTGTGGCACAAACAGTCACAATTGGTGAGCAAAAGGTCTGCCCGGAGTCAGAGTCGTTAAAATTTTTTACGACTCCAACTCCTCAGGTTGAAAATCCTTCCGACTCCGACTCCTCGACTCCGGCTCCACAGCCCTGGTTCTGATAAACAACATCTGCCTGTTACTTGAGTTTTGATGATTTAGTAATAATCAATGTAATTAATTCTCATCCCTGAAATTCTCATCCCCATCCCTGCAAAAGTTTTATTTGCTCTACTTTGCTGATAGATTTATTCTTTCACTGCTGCCTGGTCCCTGACTGTGTTTCTTCTGAGGCAGTTGCAATGCCGTTTTCTCAACAACAGTTTGAATTTGCAAAATTTTGATTGGAAGCTTAGTTACAAAAGTTTTATTTCACAGATTGGAAAACACTGCAGCACAGAAGATTTTAAATGGAAAACTTGGATTATTCAAGTCTATATTACAAGGTACGTTGATATATCAGCAAAAATCTGTAATTTTTTCACAAAAACTCTTAAAAAATCAATGGCGGCGACTGTGAAATCAAACCAAGCCGTAGCACTCGTGCATTGTTACGTCACAAGTAACTTGGTTTTCCGCTGAGCAGCGCTCGAACCTTTTTCACTCATTTCAATGTCTCGTTTCCTCTGCCCCTTATCACCATCATAGTCAGTTGCAGCTTTTTTAGCATCGATCGCTTGTTTGTAAAACCAAGCTGCTTCCTCGAAGCATGACGTATTGATGCACACAAAACCAAGATTATCGAGCAAATGTCCATAAATCTTATGTTTGATTTTGTTTTCACCGAACACTTCATCCATTCGCTTCAAACCCTCACGTATTGTTTGTTCACTTTCCTTCAACTGATCGACCAATCACTTCCTGTAATATTTGGCTCCACTCAATATGTTGAAGAATCCAACTCACGTGAAGACACTTGTATTGTTCGCTCACGGATGACGTGCTCTCAATGTCATGCAGCTTGTAATGCATGAGTGGAATAACGTAATCTTTCACGACCACCTTCATGGCAGGATCCTCCTCAATCATTGCTTTGCTTGTCCACATCATTCCAAGAACGCAAAACCGAATGATATTCATTTTTTCTGCAGGAATTTTGATTTTTTTGCTCAAAGTTGAAGCTGCGTCAAAAATCAGCATTGATTCCAAGAAACGTTTGTCTTCTTGAAGNTTTTTTCCAAAGAACATTATATCCCTTGCTGTTGTGTCGATGTTGTTTTCAATCAGGTCAGCCAGTTCGGTTTTTATTTTTGTTGCTTCTTCATAGTTTCTACTCTTTATGAAGTATTTATAAGTTTCGAAAAAATACTGTACAACACTGATGTTGCTTGGCAACGTAGAAGGATCTGAAACCAAAGAAAAATGTCGGTTTTACGGTAAATTTAGGTTTTTCGTTTAGTGGCAGTAGAAGGTAAAGTAATGTAAAGTAAATTGAATGAGGTTCAATTTAGTTTGATTTTTTTGTTTTAAAATTTTTGATTTTTTCTTTCAAATTGCAAATTAACTCTTAGTTTGATTTTTAGAAAATGCCCTAATGTGAGAAGCATGCCTTTAACTATACTGGTTGGTTTTGAATTGAAAATAACTATGATCAACGATTTATTAACTTTTGTTATTATTTTGTAGTAAACCGGTAAAACTCATTGAAAATCTTCAAAGCTTATTTTTGAAAACCTTCAAAGGTTTACAAGGATATTGAATTTTTTAGCTTAAAACGAAACTTTCCAGTTTGACTTAACTCAAGCAAGAATTATTCTCTGTTAGGAATAATAATTGTCAGTTATTATAACGTCACAGACAGCTTGACTCAGTATAAAGGACTTATTGCACTTCAGCATTCTACGTTCATTCAAAACTTCTAATGATTATGAAATTATGAGCGGGATATAAATGCACAAACGTTTGTTGCAAGTGGATCGAATGTGAATAATGCCATTGTTTTGGAATGAATAATGGGAATTCAAACCACCCGAAAGCGACATTCAAGTCAATTTTATTTGGAGAAGCAATAATATTGAGGCGTCTCAACCAAAGAATAAAAAGTTTACCTCAGCAGCTTAAACCGACTCAAAGAAAAAGCGATGCAAATTTGTGCAAATTTGTGCAAATTTCCCCTTGGACATGACAAATGACATGATAGCAGGGGCGGACTGGCCATACGGGAATTTGGGCAATGACCGGTGGGCCACAGCCTCTGAGACAAAAAATGGGCCGGAGTTACTGATCGAAAATGAGCTATTTTACATTCAAAAGACGACAATAATTTTGTTTGCAGTATTTTGTACATAAAATATCGGATATGGGCCATGAGAAAAACGATATGAATTTGAAACTGCCGTTTAGAGTAGGCTACTGTATGAGACGTTGTGAAGCAAGGGTTTGGCTGCATTTAGCAAATGTACGCTACAATCATCACTACTTAGGCTACATTCCATCCTGGNGAATGGGTCTTGATAAGTGGGCTTGTAAAGTGGAATATATTTTAAAGGGCTAATATGAGTAAAACCTGGTTACGGCTGAAGCTACGAGTGTTGTGGTGGCTGGTGCAGAACTATTCTCACTGTTGAATGACGTAAGTGTATTCTTTCGAGAATCTTATCAGCTAATGAACATCTGGCATCGTCATTCTACCATGCCATAGTTCTGTACCAGCCTGTTAAAAGCATTCGAACTTTTGGACAAACCAGGTGGTGGTCAAAGGATGTTGCCTTGAAAAAGATTTTTATTTCATTCAACATCAACTGGAGCGCTTTTCACGGAAGGTGTAACTACTCTCACTGCCATAATCGACAATGAAGAGATCCATGCAGGCATGCAACCATTAAAAGAAGTGTTCTTAGATTCATTGAAGGTCTCCTGAAATTTGAAACGGCTCCCACTGCCCAAATATACTTACAGATATTTTCCTGTACCACGCCACTCTCCAAACACCTGCAAGCTGTGCAAATGGATCTACTGACTGTGCACCATATGATCGATCAATTGGTAAAAAATAGGCAGAACAAAAGGGATGATTTCCAAGTTTGTGATGGTTCAGCTGCAGAGTTTGTGCAGTGATCTAATGACCACCCTGACCAGCTTAGTAAAACGGATGTAGATCTTGTTGTGGAAGAGTTTTTTTCTATAAGATGACAGAGACGCCGAAAATGTATGGCGTGTCAATTGTCCATAGGTGAGGTTTCATCAGCTTCTGACCTAGTAAAAAAGTATCGCATTAAAGTGTACCAACCGCATTTAATTTAATAAACTGCACCCATTTATCGTTGTTGAGCAGTTCCTTTGATACGCACAACAATTTTTATGATCCTTCTATTAGCCGCCGTGCCCTTCTGTTGCTCTTCGTTACACGGGACAGGGCCGGCGAGGTGAGAATGCCCAGGTCGGTATGAGAGCCCAGTCCGCCCCTGCATGATAGCAATGGCATCTAATTGGGAAGAAAGACTACGCTCCCCAAAGTGCGACAAAAAAGACGACCCACAGGTTTGGGCTACATCTTTCCCCCATCTGCTTACTCTAACATATGATGAAAAAAAAATTTAATCCAAAGGCAATGATTACCTACAAAAGACCTACCACAATTGGACAAAAGCTAACAAACTACAAAGACCTTGCTTTAAACAAGACACGAAAACAAACCAAAGGTGGTTCAAGCCCATATGAGCACTGCGCACTTTGTGGTTGCTATGGAAAAAATAACAGATCCATGGTACCAAACGTTTACAATTGATGACTAAAACCAAAACTCTCCAGCTGAACCAAAACTTGACTTGCGCAAACTTTACGTGGCGACTTGTGTTATATGTCATGAACAGTATGTTGGTCAAACTAGCAACGAATTTTACAAAAGATGTTCAGCGCATCGCAGTTATTGGAACAAACAGGATTGTAAAACTGACAGTGACAAGGACCAGATGGCCTTGTCGAGGCACTAATCAAAGGGCCACGGCACTATAAACAAGCCACCTCTACATGAAGCATACACCGTTACTTTTGTCGAACAACCAAGTTCTCACTCTCTGGATATCTGTGAAAATAGATGGTATCACCTACGTGACGCGCGAATTAACATTCAGAACGTGATCCTTCCCCATGTGAAATAATTATTGCGATAACTTTTCTTTGTGTTGTTTGACTCAGTGCGACGCTTCCTATCGCTTTGTGTGCTGGTTTTACTCTCAACTCAGCGCGCTTGCTCCCGACGCAGTGTTTAGAAGCGAGCCCTTGTCAGGTTTTGAATGCGTACCCAGAGAATTGACATGGTTTGCTAATTTCTCTAGCGTTCTTAGTCATTTGACACGAGTTAGTTTAATAGGTTGGAGAGGTTTTTAACCACTGGCGTCAACTACTTGGTTTCGATGCTTCAGTAATAGAATTTATTTGAGTAAACGGTTTTTCTTATTTTATAAGTCACAGTTTCTTTTTTTGCAGCTTGTGTTCTTGACGTCAGTCAGTTAGTTAAGATGTCTTGGTTTCTGAGTTACAATGTATTCATTTTAGTCTTGAGATTGTTTGCTTTCTCTGCTGTTACTTTAGTCTTTCAACGTTTCACCCGTAAGCTTTGCTTGCAATTTTCAGACTGAGGATGCGTAATTTTACGTGAAATTAATCTCCTATTAAAAATTTGCTGATCGATTTTATGCTTACCCCCATCGTGGAGAGTACTTACTTCAATATGGATATGTGCAAGTTTGAATCACCACAAAAAGAGGAAAGCAGAGCGCGGTCAGCTGATTCGTCGAAAGCATACACAAAACTTAGTGCTTTTGAATGTCATTGTTTTGTAATGAATTTGGTGTTAGGACAGTACCGTGTTGTTAAATCTATGTTTTTCGTATCTTCTATGATATAACTAACTTACCTTTGTCACTGAGATGCACCTACGCGTAGGTGAAAGAACAGGCAAAAATATTGGGGGTGCAAAGGGTTTTTGCCCGAATTTCCCAAACTTGCCCGCAAAAATTTTTTGAGGCTAAGTTTCCCCTACAAATTTTCTCTCACGAACTTCCACAAAAAAACATGAAGACATTTTTTTGTTTTTTGGAGAAAAAAGTCAAATTCAGACGTCTTTAATCAGTCAGTCTCATTGATAGCACAGGAAGAACAAAGGTGTCAAAGCATCTGTGCCCACATTTTCAGGGATTTTGCCTGCATTTTCGACAAATCAAAACTTTTGGGGGTGCGCTTGCACCCCCAGCTCCAACACCACTGCACCCATGCATTAACAGTCTGAGAGAGAGTTTATGGAGAAAATTCTTCCCATCTCCCTTGCAATTATTGTGTCACAATTACGTGAAGTATACCGTATATATTCGACTGTAAGCCGCCTGTAATTGTAAGACGCCCTTGATTGTAGGCCGTACGAAATGATGTTAAGACATTATTGTAAGCCGAACTTGAACATAGTTACCTAAGCCTCTCAGATACTCTCGTGTACTAGCACGATTCGCGTTTAATTGGCAACCCTGTTATTGACGCTTATACCAGTACAACTGCCTTCTGTTGGTCATAATAGAGCAGTGGCGTGCAGAGGAGAGGCGACGACCCCGGGCATCCAAAGAGTGAAATTGCAAAAATTAAAATTTTGTAACTGGATGATTTTTAAAATTTTGTAACTGGATCAAGAGAAAAAAACTAAAAAGGATTGAAAGATAATCATGGACGTTTAATTGATTTTCTCATCCAAATTTCAAAACCTTATTTCAAGTTACTTGATTTAGCTGATTTTTTAATGCATAACTAGTTTCCCGTCTCGTTTTTTGATGTGGCAGCCCTGGGTGTGTGCTAATGCAGCCACATATCTGTGCTTGCTGCAATATGTGCATCATTTCGAGTTTCGTCGTTAATGGCAGCAGGGACGCCGGAACAGCGGCAGGGGGGAGTAAAAAGGTTGTTGGGGGCAATGGAAACTTAAATTAAAACAAAAAAATCGTTACCAATTATGCTTGCTTCTGTTAAACAGCAATGTTGACCTAAAAAAAATAAAAGAAACTATGGAAAATTTGTTTCAATTCTATCTTGATATACCATGAAAGTATCTATGATTCTGTTGAGAAAAAGACACCTCCGCTCTGTTGCCCCCCTTATGAATGGTCAGGGGGGACAATGTCCCCGATCTCCGGCGTCCCTGCTTACCGCTATCAGCAATAACTGTCTTGCTGCATTACCTGCCAAGATTTCTGCGTTCAAAAGTCACATGCGGCAAAACGCCTAATATTGTAACTTAAAGTGAACATTATAAGATTTGTTGCCATGTTATTGTTACACAACAAACAACCACAGTAGAACAATACGCTCGCAAGTTTCGCAACCTGCCTCTACAGACAAATGAGCGACCTGCAAGTTCACCACTGCATGACACCAGAACAGTGAACCTGGCTCAAGTGCAGTGTGAGTGCCATACCGGCAAATAAACTGTTATTGCAATAGTCAATCAAACGGAATTGAGTTGCTGATGTCAGGCTTTCTATACAATTTTTATTCTTAGTCTAAGTCCAAATTTCCAAGGGGGCAAATGCTCGTTCTCCCCCTGTGTCCGCCCATGGTTTTGATATACCACGAGTTCAAAACTGTTTGCTTGAGTTCAGTGTAAAAGCGCACCCATAATAGTCATTCTTTTCGCATTTACATGTTCAGCAACAATGTTGACCTCAAAACTAATAACAGAAATTATAGAAAAACATTTTATGTGCGCGCGAATAGCTGCAATAAATTTGTTTCAAGTCGATCTTGATAAATCATGACATTACTTATGATACTGTAGTTTAAGGGCACCTGTGCCCCATTTCTCCCCCTTTCAAAAAGTAGGGGGCAGTGCCCCGTCATTGACCCCTGTTCTGCGGTCCCTGGTTGGCACTTCAGGTGGATTGGTCATAACGGCTCACACAAGCCCATATCTGTTCTGGTCCCCCAGTAATTGTACATGTCACAGCCACATAATAAAAAACAAAAGTTTTCTTGCGTACTTTATGCGCATTCTTAATTCTTGATTAGTTTAGCAAGTTCCAAACTGTCAACCCTAAGTGTCCGCCATCCTAGTTGCTTACCTTCTTCGCTCCACTGCTATTCGATGAGACATTCGCGCAGCCTGATGTTTTTGCAGTTGTGAACTGCACTGTCATAGTGTTGAGTGTTTTTTACTCCACTATTTTAATGCGCAGCCTTATGTTTTTGGCAGTAGCGCAGCCAAGAATTTTGTTGGTGAGGGGTCAGCCAATTACTTTAGTCACTGACGTCTTTCTAACAGTTGAAAATTGATACAAAGCACCAGTAAGAATCTTAGAAAGTTTGTTTCGGGAGGGGCATGGCCTCTTCGGCCTCATTCTGGCTGCGCCACTGATTTTGCAGTTGTTAACAGGGCTGACGTGTCACTGAGTGTGTTCTACTCCCTTGTTTCAACGTGTTGCCCGATATTTTTGCAGTTATGAACTGCTCTGTCTTACCGTTGAGTGCTTTATTTTGTTCTGGTCTTCTAACTTGGAGCGCTGATAATTACGTTCATTACAGTGACACATTGTTTAACAACGAGTATGGAGAGTGCGTGTAGTATAATATGCATGTTGTGTCAACAAACGTAGCCAAATGCTGGCTTGGAAACGTGAATATGTCGTCATATTGTGACGTCACAAAGAACGTATATCCAGTAACAATGGCCACCGTACGCCACTGTTCAAAATTAGAATTTGGTAGCCTACGGGGCATACAATCAAGCAAGTCGCCCCCAGGAAACCAGGGTTGCCAGATGCTTGAGAGAGTTTATATCACTGATCATGTCACCACGGGGAGCGTTTGGGGCTTGAAACCCTCGAACCTAGTTTTAAATCCCCTAAAATAGAAGCACTAGAATACAGTTGCTTTTTTCTCCCAACCGCTTTCTCTTCTGTCGTTTAGGTTATTTTTTTCAAACTGTTTCTGAAATTGCGTTACCGAGATATCGTCGCGGTTGGCAGTAAAATAGAAGAGCAGGGGAGTCTACCACTGATTCATACTTTTCTCTGTGACCCGAAATAACATTGCATGGTCACTTTTTGTTTGTTTGTGATGTAATAAACGCATGTGAGCGCAAAGCCTCAGCATTAGTTGTTTGGAGTCAGTTTCGTACATGCCTATAGTTGTGGACGCACGGAACTGCGAGTTGTAGCCTATTTATCACTTTATTCGATGCAGGGATTGTTTTGCGTAAGATGATCATTGGTTGCCCAGATACAGTCCCGTCGCCACGGGGGATTTTGGGGACTTAGACCCCCCAAACAAAGCTCCAAGCCCCCCAAATTGAAACATCAAACACTATAAATCAGTTGAAAGTGTGTCGATTTTTAGAGTGTCAAGCTCCCCCGCACAAACGCAAATCCCCTATTGAAAACTCTCTGGCGGCGGTTCTGCCCAGAAAGTCTTTTCGTATTTTGTATTGCACAAAAGTAATGTATTGTTGATGCTTATGACTAAAGCTTTAACATTGCGCAGCTTTCTGGTAAGATAGCAAGGCGGAGTCAGTTGTGTAACGCGGTTCGTTGAGTTTGTTTAGCAATAATTGCAAAACTAATCCCGACAGAGTAATCCGTTTAGTGAACAGAGTAATCTGTTTAGTGAACAGAGTAATCCGTTTAGTGAACAGAGTAATCCGTTTAGTGAACAGAGTAATCCGTTTAGTGAACAGAGTAATCCGTTTAGTGAACCACAGATGCAATGTTCCGACCACGTCGACNTTATTGTAGATTTGTTGATATTTATTNCTTAAAAAGGCAAAAATTTATGGCAGGTTATTAATCTAAATCAATCTAAAACANTTGCCTTGCAGAAGATTAAACTGGAGACCAGTTAAGACCATAAAGTCTTAAGCATGCGTATTTCGATCAATAACAAGCCCCGTGTGCGAGATTTTAAGCAAAGTTTACCCCAATTGATAGTAGACTAAAGTTTATGAGTTTGCGTTGATGAAAGGGCGCGATGGTCTAGTTCAGGGGTGGCCAAACTACGGCCCGCGGGCCGCATCCGGACTGCCGACCAGTTCCTTCCGGCCCGCCAAACACCTTGCACATTTTTTCAAGTGCCGCGTTTCCGACTATGGACAGCAGCGCAACAGCATTGGCTGCTGCTTGTCTCTTGTCAACTTGTCTGCCGCAGCAGCACTTAGCTGCAAGCAGCGCTAAAAAGTAAAACTGTAAACAAAATGGTGTGGTTGTATTGTTATCATTGTACAACAATACATTTAACAACCTTTTTTGCGTAGATTACGTAAATCGCACTGTATTTGACCCCCCAGTGGCCAGGCAGTCGCGATATCGGCCCTCGGGTCAAAAAGTTTGGCCACCCCTGCTCTGCTTTGAACGCTCTGAGATTTGTGTCTTCTGCAACAGTGTTGCCATAACTGCATGGAAGGTTCGATTCTAGTTTCTTGCAATTAATTAGTTGTTCGCAGTTCATCACGACACCTCTAAACAATCGCCGTTAATTAAATTGACGTGTTTAAAACCTAAATCCTTTCAATAGGCTTGTTACACAGTTTTTAATTGCGAACTACGAGCTTGTTGCACGTATTTGTGGAAAATTAGTTCGGACTACAGACACAATATACTTCATCAACTCAAACCTAGCCTAATTCAACCTACTCCTGAGTAAGACCTCGTGCTCATAAATTCAATGACGATTGAAAATATCGTTTTCTGGTGACGTTTCACAGCACGTCGAGCAAACGTCTTGTATTTCGAGTGAGACATAAAAGTCTGTCAAATATGAATTCAAAAGAAAAAGTAAATCAGAGGGTAAGCGGCGATGAAAGCAATCAAAAACGGAGTTAATTAATGACGAAATGCGCAAGTGAATTGGTGCGTGCATATGATTTATAACATAAAATTATGTGATATGCACTTAATGAAAAATACTATGCATTCATGAATAGCCACTGAAACAAGTTCATTGTTTTTTAAAAAGCGATGCTACTGTGGCGACCTTTTTTCAGGTAATTTTGGTGTATGGCCACTGGCCAGAGGTACACGGGATTACCATCTCTATCCTCAACTCACACAAATAACTGCATCTCTCATTTCTTTCAGGAACAAGTGGATTAGCGTTGCTGCATTTGTCAGAAACCAGGTGAAGAAGGTAACCTGCTGAGAACATTTTGTGTAGAGACATGGACTAATTTAGGAAACGCTGTTAATTTTCGCAAAAATCTGAAAACAGGTAAATACTGTACTTGGAGGCCAAACAAACGATTTCAGCTCATGTGGACATATGGTATCACTCTTCTTGTCAAAAACAGTACGCTAGTGTAAAGCGCCCTGTATATTTTCCGTATGTAGTTATAAAAAACCTAGGATTGAGACAAGGCAAAGCAGTACAGTCCAGAACCGTCGCCAGAAAGTTTTCAATACGGGGTCTTTTCAGAAAGTTTTCAGAGATCACGGCGTGCAAAGCACGCGGAAGTGAAATTCGTAAAGTCCTGTACTTCGAGCCACTGTTCCTGCAAGTATAGATGTCTATGCCACGTTGGTTCGGCCATGTGTCCAGATCCAGAATGTCCCACGAAACAGACTTTTGACAACTAGAATTTTTTAGCTTTTCTAAATTAGATCAGAATTAAAATTAGCGGATTTGGGAAAACCAGAAATTGAACTAAAATTCGAACTAAAATTACATTTATTTAAATCAAAGCAACTGTAAATCCAAGTTCAATTCATAAGCATGAGAATAACAAAGATTCGTACGCCAAGATTGGCGCGTTTCTTGCTGTAGGATACAATTTGTCTGCATGACTAAAGACTCGTTCTGACCGACCTGATGTCGCTGTCATACCCAGAAGTTCTCGAGCAGCAGCCTTCAGATAAGGGAAACGATGTTCGCTTTTCCAATACCTCAAAACTGTGGTTCTTAACCTTTTTTTACCACGCCTCTCTTTGAGTAATTGTTCTTTGTTTCAAGTCCTGATATTAAATAAGTTGTACAATCAAATGTATTTATTGCTAAATATATTAATCAAACCTTCCATGTTGTAGAGCGTGTAAGAGCTTGAGACCCTGGAAATTTATTGACGTCCCTCAGGGGAGGCTTGCCCTCCGGTTAAGAATCATTACCCTAAAACCAGGCCCGTTGCCGTGATTTCGCTGCGGGGTGGGCCAAAAATCACAAGGGGTGCCACACTTTATGAATACAGTGTTAGATGTATGCAGCAACCGCCACGAAAAAAGTTGCTTGCGATATGTAAACTTTATTCACATTTACTTCGACCCAGAAAGTTATACAGATATGAACGCCGAACCGGCTGAGCACCGTCATTTGCTCTTTTGCAACTTGGGAATGAGAAGAGACAAGAAATAGCATATTTTGCAAGTCGTTATAACTGCTATCTGCTATAACTGCTATCGTTATAACTGCTATCTGCTATAACTGCTATCTATAACTGCTATCTCCTCGTAGATTGTCCTTGCGTTTCACCTTTGCCCCTCGCCTCCTCCTTCATGTCGCACAAGCTACACCATATCAGGCGGGTCACTATACAGCAGAAACAATGCAAGTAGACGATACAACGTGGCAATTGAAGCACAAAAGAAGAAAGAATGTCATTCTATAAACCTCTCCGTTAAGAACAAACTTCGTCAAAAAATGGTTTTGACTCATTTCTGGAATCAACATAGCTCTGTAATTTAAATNCTTTCAGCATACCCAGGGCCGGATTTAGCTGATGCGATTCCCCAACGCCAGTGTTTCTTAACCTGGGGTAAATTTACCCCTGGNGGTAAATTTCATCTTCCAAGGGGGTAAATTTACTGAACCATAAATTTCAGCCAATGTAAATTTTTGTAAATCATTCTAAACTGTAATAGTTTGTTAATTATGTATTTTCAATAAATCAGCACCGTTGAGTGTATTGGGGATGAATCTGGCAATCTTGTTTGAGAAAAGGGTGCGATGTGTAAAAAAGGTTAAGAACCACTAGTACAGTGGTTCTTAACCTTTCTACCCACTCGCACCCCCTGAGCTTTCATTGAATTTTCTCGTACCCCTTTTTCTGAAATCAAATAGTACTTGACACTAACACAATTTCCAACGATATAACAATACAATGAATTTACATTAAAGTTCACCAACAATCAAACATGGCTCTTTTGTTGTTTTTTGCAGCGATCATGCTTCAGTGAAGCTCTTTATTTGAGGTCGCCACTCGCATGTCTTTCATCGGGCTCTGAAAGATTCCTGGTCTTACTTTTGAGGTGTAAGAGAGTTGAGAAACTGCTTTACCATAAGTTATTTGCTGCAAATGGCACAAGCACTTCAAAGCTGCCTTTGCTAACTGCGGGGAAGTGTTGAATTGCATGCACCAGAAAGTATCTAACTGCATTAAATGGAAATTTATTTTAATTTTTCTACTGGCTTTCATTTCAACTGGATCTTCCATCATTCCACCATTGTCATCCGTAGAATTTAGGTTAAAAATAAATGGGTGTTGCATCCAACCGTGTGAAACAGAAATCCTGGCTGAAAGTATCTGTGGA
>JGI24159J19872_10009656_pt1 | contig 12648 bp, 10 predicted proteins | sample Ectturendosymbi4_FD_19872 | JGI IMG/M metagenome (IMG submission 19872)
AGAAATGCGACATAACATGGAAATGTGAAAGAAAGTGTCAGGTTAGATCAGTTACACCCACTTTTGCCGTCGTCATATTCTCAACAATTTATGCTAATCTTCAAACATGTTAGTACAGCAGAATTTGCCTCATTCGTCACGTCAAGAGGATTAGAAAAAAGTGACTAAATATGCAATCAGGTGAAAACTCTATCACAGAAGCTCGTATAATTTATCATGGGAACTCGTATGCATAGTGCTCTTATTTGCAGTAAAATACAAGTTTATGACGTTATGGTTGAATACAACAATTAATTCCACTGCTCTGTTTCGACTCCTCCATTTAATCAAGCACATTTTAAATCCTTAGTGAGCTTTTCCGCGTTCTCTCAATGGGGAGTCGGATCGCACTTCGAACCTCGTGTGGCAATTCGATAAACAAATTGCGAGGTGCAACAATTCTCAGATAAAGATCCTTAATTTGTTCGAATTCCCATACATACTAGCTGCTGAGACATTTAAAGCGAAACTGCAAATGAAGAATTACGCGAACAAAACGCTTCTCAGGGATAGAAAGAGGTGACGAATTAAGCAAATTGATGAATTAGACGAGGACGAATGTACACAAAAGATGGGGATTCTGCCGGGACCGACGAAAAAGTGATGAATTAAGCGAATTGACGAATCAGACGATGACGAATTAGACGAGTTCTACTGTACTTTGGTTATATCAGTAAATAAACGACCCGGGATTTTGTTTTACAACATTTTTAAAAGCCATGTTGTATCTACAAGTCTTTTTGCACAGATGCGTTTGCAACGCTGGTTTTTTTGGAAATGGAACCACATGCAACGACATCAATGAATGCGGCAACGTGACTTTCCCCTGTCATCAGGATGCCCAGTGTACAAACACACCTGGTAGCTTCGCGTGCACATGCTTGCCTGGGTTTGTTGGAGACGGAGTGACCAAGTGTGAATGTGAGTAGTTGTTATTCATGCAGAGCAAGTAGCCATTGATATTTGAGCATAGCAAGTCTGGTTTATTCATTTGCGATCAATAGTGACTACTTGCGTCTATAAAACACGAGACAAAGTCGCTGTTACGAAAGAAAAAGGATATTACTCCTGTTCAGAAAAATTCCCGAGACAGAAGATGAAATGTACGAACGTCGGTATCGTTTGAGCCCAGTCACGTGACTTTCACACCATGCCTTTTTTCTCCTTACGTCGATCGCGCAGAGAAATGTGTGACGACACGATCGCTGTTTCATGCTTGCTTGAAAGTTGCCCTTGGTCTGCTTACCGTCACTGTTAGGTCCCGGTAAGCAAACCGGAATTGATTTATTCGTATTTCTTTGTTTAGCCGAAAAATTATATTAAATTCGTTTTCTGTTTCTTGTTACAAGATAGTTGCTTTGTGCTCAGTGCCACCATGATCTACATGGGCTGTTTCCCTTGGCATTCCTAACGAGCCACCCCCGAGCTACTCTTACTTTCAGGCGATACATTATTTGACCAAGATAAATTAAAAATATGAAGTGAAACTGAAAGATCCGCGTACTGTTGTTGCAAACCTTTTGATACATCGTTAAATGAAACATTTCAAAAATTGCATTATTCAATTTATTTTCTGGTCACATGCATGCCTTACCAATTCAAAATCAAATGAAACCACATGAAGAAATGCGTACAATTCCTGGTACAAGTTGTCAACGCATAAGAACGTCCTCTTATTCTTCCGTCAGTTTGTGGTCATTGATTGTTTCATTGACCACCGTCGGCAACCTCAATTTACGTACCACACTCTATAGTACATTTGTTAAACGCATACGTTTTGTACTTTTGATAAACGCAGCAAAAGTGGCCCATTGCCACTGTTTTGGAGATGCGAATTATAAAACAAATGTGCATTGTAGACATCGCAAAATATTATGACTCACTTGCACCACTTGAATATTCGCGAGGTCTAGCTTACAGTCACGATGTAAATAAAAGTTTTATCCATATTCATAGCACCAGCTTGTCAGTCTCTGCACTGGCGCCAAAACAGCTCCCCGCCAAATAGCCGGCGCCAAACAGTTGTTGGCAAAACGGCGGCGCCAAAAAGAACCTCTACCCGACCGATTAAACCACATGACGAAATGCGTACAATTCCCGATGCAATTTATCAACACATAGGAACGTCACCACTTTTGACCGTACATTTTCGGTCATTGATATCTGTATTGTCCAACATGCGGCGATCTCACTTTTGGTGGCACACTGTAACGAACAACCGTGCATACATTTCTAGCTGAAACAACGAAACAATGTATGATAACTAACTAGGAAATTTACCAGTCTTTTTTTGCACGCCTGTTGAGCATGTTTCAAAATGTCTTCGTTCAGTTACCCACCTTGACAAACATGCTCAGCAGACTTCTCTGAAATTCAACAGCTATATTTACATGCAAACAACCAAGAGACCAGGCGAAAAAGAAAGTGTCATTTTTGTGTCTCTGACCTGTAGCGTTTTGATGTAGAGCAAACAGTATCATCAGATATTTTTCACAATAGTAGGTGTACCTACCCAGGCCCACATCAAGAGAACCATAAAATTCGGTGATGCACGTTACGACTCTATTCTTACAAGCCCACAAAACGTGGTCAAAAAAAACGTTGCTCACAAAACGTGGCAAACGAAAATTATGGGAAGCAGCCTTGTGCTGCGAGGACCTTATGTCCATTTCAGAAATAGCCTTATGCTATAGCAGCCTTGTGCTGCAGAGACTTAAAAATTTGTTTGTCTTTCCAAAAATAGCCTTTTGCTGTAGGGCAGCCTTGTGCTGCAGAGACGCAAATCTCTTTTGTCCTTCAACAGACTAACCTTCACGGTCCCGGTAATGCTCAGAATAGTTTGTTTGTTTGTTTGTTTTGGGAGGTTTTGGCACTGTGCAGCGCGTGGGCTACGTAGTGCCAGGACAGAGTTTGGAAAGTTATATTATATTGTTTGCCCTGTTTTGTTTGTGTAGGTCAGGATATAACGTTGCGCTCTAGGCTGGATTGAGTTGGCAGTGGCCAGTACACAGACAGAAGATATTAGGAGGGAGTGTTGTAGTGTTCTGTCGATATTTCGGAAAAGAACTTTGTAGTGCTTTGCTTCATTGGAAGCTGTATGCTGGTCATTCCATAGTTGCCAGCAATGATTTGAGATTGACGAGGTGGAGAGTCGCGCCAACGCATCTGCTGTGTCATTGCCTGGGACGTCCCGGTGCGCTGGGATCCATAAATAAACAACTCGGGTTCCTCTGTGAAGGACGTGATTTAAGCAGACGATTTTGTTGACAAGAGCATGTTTGTTCCAAGTAGCGTGGCGGATGGAATTTATGACCCTAAGACTATCGGAAATGAGCGCCCCGCGTATGTTTGAAAGAGTCAGCCAATGGAGAGCAGAGAGAATCGCTCTGAGGTGAGGACAGATGAGTGACGATTTATCTCGATTGTTTTCTTTATATTATATTGCGGTATGTAGATTCCACTTCCTGTCCGGTGTGCCATTTTGGAATCATCTGTGTACACTTGGACGAAATCAGAATAGTGGTCATGGAAATGAGAAAGTACAGTTGTTGCGGTGATGTGCAGATTTTGTAAAAGCGGGAGGTGGGTCTGGAGAGATCGAAGGGTGCCCTGTGGATGAGCCAAAGTGGTTTGTGTGAGGCAGCCATGACATTTAGATTGAGACATTCCTGCAGGATTGTGTGCTTGGTGTACAAGTTGAAACTTTGGAAAGCTGGAGCGTCAGGATGCACTTCATGCTACGAATCTGAAATCAAGGGTAAGGTGGTGTGTAAGAACGTTAGCAGGCGGGCCTTGTGTTTGATATGGAGCGGTAGCTCGTGACAGTAATGGAGAAGACAGAGGGAAGGTGTACTTTTCATTGCCCTTGTACACAAGCGCAGTGCGTCAACTTGGATTTTGTTGAGTTTGTCGAAGGAAAATGCAGATGAAAAAAATGTGCTTCCATACCATAGTCTAACACTGAGCGAACAAGGGCTCAGTAAATGTGAAGAAGCGGCGTTTTGGCAGCACTCTAAGTTGTACCAGTCAGCATCCGTAAAAGATTCAGCCGCTTCAAACATTCAGAGTGCACATTCTCGATGTGATTGTGGTAGGTGCCATTTCTCTGGATGGTAATGCCTAGAAACTTGTATTCGTTTCGTACGTTTATGGAGTGTTGCTGAAGTTTTAGACTGATAGGTGGGACGTTTCGTTAATTGGTGAAACGAACTGCTGCTTATTTTGATTGTGAAAGTTAAAAGCCCCATTTATCACACCATTTTTCTACTTTAGTCAGATTCCTGGCATAAGCCATTTAGTTGTCTGATGCACGATCCGCTCTTATAAAAGGGAAAATCATCTGCACATAGTGCAGTTCGTGATCTAATGCCATCCGGAAGATCGTTTATGAGAATGGAAAATAGGACTGGACTTAAAACACTTCTCTGGGGAATGCCATTGGCAGGATATTTTACCTGTGAGAGAGTATAACCAACCCGGACCTGAAATCTCCAGTTGGAGAGAAAGGAGCGGNTGAAGGAGAACGAGAACATGTTTCCATTTATGCCANTCATGAGGAGTTTGGGGAGTAGAGCGTCTTTAGAAACCTCATCATATGCTTTCTCAATGTCCATGAATGCTGCCAGAACGTGATGTTGATTGGCTAGTGACTTGGTCACAATGTCATGGAGGCGCATGAGGTGGTCTGTTGCTTTTCTTCTGTGACGAAACCCAGATCGAACATTATTGTTGAGGCTGCAAAATTCCAAATACCATTTAAGTCGGTTGACCACCATTTTTCCATTATTTTTCAGGCGTTGCTAATTAGTAAAATTGGTCTATACGAGGAAGGGACGTTGGAAGGTTTGCCAGGTTTGTAAATTCGAATGACGATGGAATGGAGCCAAGATTGTGGGACTACACCCGTGGACCAGAGTTGGACAAGTGCCTAAACATTTCATACCAAAGTTGGTCATGGCCTGGTGCAGTATTTTTGGTTTCAGAAATGGCTGTTTTCAGTTCATCCATTGAGAAGAAAGCATTGATTCGTGGGTCGCGTGGCCCAGTCGCAAGGGTGGCTGTGCAAAGGTTTCCATGCAAGGTCGGGAGGTTTCTTGTGAAGGCTTGGGATAGTCTGATGAGGAGCTCACAGCCTGGAATTGGTTGCCCAGAACGTTTGCTTTGTGTTGGTTGTTGTTTGCCCTTATTCCGTTCTGTTCAAGCTGTGGAATACGAGTGAAGGTGGGAGAACCCGAGAATTTTGTTATTGTGCGCCAAACCATAGGAAGTGTCGTGTTGTTATTCATGGAGGTACAGTAGTGACGGCACGACTGCTGTTTAGCAGCCAGGATGACCTTTTTGGCGATGGCTCTGTGTCGTTTGAAGATAAGTATGTCATGAGGTCTTCTTGTGCGCCGCATGCGATTAAACGCATGCTTTTTTTACTGCAAGCTCGCAGTCTTCATTCCACCATGGAAGGAACATTTTGTGAGAATTTTTAGATTGCGGGATAGACGCCTTTGCGGCCTCGCGCATGCAATCTTCAAATGCAGAGTACATCTCACTGACCGACAGATAATTTAGTCTATCCGAAAATTTACTTTCACAAAGACGAAAGTCGCTTCAGTTTGCCTTAGAGAGGAGCCATCCAGGCAGGAAGTTGTCCAAAGCAGGTTGCACATAAATTGTTTTTATGCTTGTAATGGAATGGTCACTTCCCAGGAATTCGTTTGTTATTTCAGTGGAGCAATTACAGGTCATGGGACGGGAAGCGATGACGAGATCTAAAATGCCCCACATGTTTGACCGGGTGAAAGAAAAGTGGGTAGGGGTGGAAGTGTTAAAGACGACGAAATCATGGTTTTCAGTAAAGGAGAACAAAAATCGTCCGGCAGCGTTGGAAGTGGGACTGCCCCACAGGCTGTGATGGCTATTAAAATCCACCTATGATGTATTTCCTGTATCCTGTCAATTGGTTAAAAATCGTTGATCCAGGTTAGTGCCTGGTGGGATGTAGATGTTGAAAAGATACAGGTCTATTAATTTTATATCCATGGCTTCCATAGCTGTGTTAGTTACAGTGGAAACTTCAGAGTATGCTATTGAAGTCTTTACAGCTATACATAATTTCCACCTTTTCCTAGGTGAGGAGGTCTGTCTTTGCGTAACATGGTGTAACCCAGGAGAGAAGGCTGATATTTCGGGGTAAAATGGGTTTCTTGCAGGCAAATAATATCGGGTAGAGTGTGGACCTTAAACAGTAATTGTTTAAACTGTGGAAGTTTCCTGCAGATTGATCGACAATTCCACTGTAAAACTCCGACCGCCATTTATGAGAAAAGGGCTTTCATCTGATGGGCCTCAACAGGCAGCCCCATACGACCACTGGCTGCATCGGTGATGATTGTAAACAGATCGATAGGTTCAAAGGTCCTGCACAGTGCACGGGCAGCGATAGCGCTTTTGTCGCAGCAGCGGCCAGTCTAAACAGTAGGTGGTGTCATAGGTTTGTTTACCTTAAATTGGAGTAATTTTTTTCAACCGAAATTTTTGTGGACAAATTTGCTTCCCTTGTGGTGAATGCGACAGTATAGCAGTACAGTTATGTGCTTCGAATTTTTTTGCACATAGCCCTGAAAACTCAATTTAACACCAGGTTCATCATGCAAGCGCCGTTTGTGGCGGTTATCTGGTCTGTGTCTGCATAGCCAACTAGATGTTGGTAGAAAATCGTTGGTAAATCTGTTTGAAACATTGTCCTTTGCTTCATGCCATTAAAGGTGAGAAGCAGTTCGAAACAGATTTTATTACGGTTTGCCCTTCTGGGATTACAAGTTACCAGTAACTCAACCCGGTTAATCCACTGTTTATGTCAGCACCTTATTTCAAACCTTCAGCTGGATTGCTAAACTGTACGATAGCATTGCTTTATTGAAAAAGAACTATGCAATTTGTGTACGGTGCAATGCAGCGATTGTCACGATTTTATCGGCACATGCAAAAGTATTTGATGTGTAATTACAATGTTCATGTTATGTTCACTGTTTGAAACCTTTTGCTTTCAGATTATAACTCTGCGACAAATCTGCCGCCAACATCAAACTCTACTGACTTCTCAGACTTGACAAACGTTACGCTACACAGAGGTAAGCCTATAAAACCAATCTCGGGTATATTTTTATATAAAACTTGCCGGACATACAGCAATGACATAGCTGCTTTGGTATCTTGGGTAGGCTAGATATGTCTCGGGATAAGCACCTTAGTAAGCATTTGCAAGAAATCTTTGGCTTCATGTAGTAGAAGCAAAGTATTCAGCGTGGATTTTGCTCCTCGTTTTGGACTCGAAGCAAACCAACGCACTTAAAAATCCTTTTCTTCAAAATCGTTGATATCAAACAATTCGAGTTGAACTCGCAAACTATCAACAATCTTCAAATTTCGGCTTTTTCTCTTAGAACCTGGATTGCATTGGGTTGAACGTACTACAATTGTTCATATCTCTATTGCCGAGCGCACAGTGACTGGAGTTCGAAATCCTAAAATGTATTGAAAGACTTTTGTTAAATCAGTTTTTTTAAGGAAATTGTTAGGTACCTTGTATGGACCTGTAAGGACCCGAAAAATTTTGATTTTCAGATCTAGGGACCAGATTCGGGTCTCTAAAACACTTAAAAAACCCTGGTTAAATTTTAAGTAATGATTTATTTTAAGTCGCAATGAAATCCTTTATGAAATCTAAAAGTTTGTTAGAAGAAGCCATTCCTAACTTTTCCAATATTTATTGACTGCTCGAAGTCGACTAATGGGCGCAACACCCATTTAAAAAATATCTTTCGTTGCCGCAACTTAATTTCCGATTTTTTTTTCTGTAAATCCCTATTGTGATGTGGCATCAGGAGTCCTACGTTTTTGTTGAAAGTGGCTAAAAACACACCTGAAAGCATGCAGTGAAAGTATTAGAAATAAGCAAAATTAAAGCTATGCTTCTCCTTCTTTTGAGCTAGTGCTTCTGACCACTGCTTGGCCCCTAATATCGGGGCAGGTGTTGAAATAGCCATTCGATTATCTCATCGTCCAGAGCCGTCAGGCAATGCGGTCCATGGGGAGATCGATGAATTGGACACTGGAGGACAATATGGTCTACGGTTTGGTCTTCTGCGCCACACTCGCGGGCCGCAGATGAAGACATACCCCATTTGTACAAACAGAAGCAGAAACGCCCAACACCAGTGAGCAGGTAGTTAAGCTGGTCCCAGGCTTTGTTTGGGAGGTTCTCTCCCCGGGGAATGGGTGCCGATGTCAGGACTTAAAATGGGGAGTCTTGTGAGGTTGTCCGCCAACTCCACATGCCATTGGTGATCCGCCCAATCCGCTGCACGTATGTTGTTGTTGTCTTCAGAAAAACTGATGAGTTGATGTGCGGCGGGTACAAATGGGTGTCTCGATTTGATGTGCTGTGCATGTGCACTCGGTGGACGGGTGAGCGTTGAGTGGAGCAGATGTCCAGGCTCCATGGCACGGCGGGCTAGAGATAGTGTGGCTCGAATGCGACGAACCTCAGTAAGTTGGATGCCTGCGAGGATGGGAAGGTCGTCCGTTGGTGTGCAACGCAGGCATCCAGAGACAATTCCCAAGGCGTCGATGAGGTGGGTATGAACACTGCGTCACCAGACAGGAGCGCAGTACTCAGCGGTTGAATGCACCAGGGCTAGGGTGACTATGCGCAGATTTGTTGCTCCAGCACTCCAGCCGGATCCAACAAGCCTCCTCAGGAGTGCGACGTGTGATCTCAGCTTCTTGCGAAGTGACTCAACGTGTCGGCGATACGTGAGCGACCTGTCCAACGTTACTCCAAGGTATTTGGGCTCGGGGCAGTAGGGCAAGTTTCGTTGTTGAATTTGAACTTTAGCTCACGTTTAGCTTCACAGTTGTTAAGTTACAAATTTGCCGAAACCGTTTTTGCAGTGCTGAGCTTTAGCTTCCAAGTCTGGAGGTATTCACCTACAGTTGCCATGTCCTTGCTCGGCACGTCTTCCACTGCGTGCCAGTCTCCATCAGCATGCATGATTGCTAAATCGTCAGCATATGCATACTTTTCGGAAACGGTGGTTGGCAGGTCATAGGTACAGATGTTGAAAACAAGGGGTGCCAGGACAGATCCCTGTGGGACGCCGTTCTTGAAGCTTCGTAACCTCCTTCTTTTGCTGGTGGTAAGAGTGAAACTGCAATTGCCAACCATCTCCATGATCATGTGGACCGTGTGTCTGTCAGGCAGCCATCGCGGCAGCTTACAGGTGAGGCCGCGGTGCCATACAGTGTTGCAGGCTGCTGTGAGGTCAGCAAACACAGTTCCGCCCTTCCTTTCAGCCAAAACGCTCTCTTCGATGTCCTGCGCAAGCAGGGTGGCCTGATCTGCGGTCGACCTCCCTTGTAGAAAGCCCGCCTCCCCGGTGGGAGCAGTGGGTTGATGATTGGTTTCCACGAGCATTGATGAGTCTCTCGATGATTTTAAAGGGAACACACAGCAGAGATATGTGACGGTAGCTCTTTGGGTCCCCCAGTGGCTTTTCTGGCTTAGGTATCGTAACTACGAGAGATGTTCTCCAGATCTTTTAAATTTTGATTTGGCACATGCAGGAACTGAGGAAGTTGGTCGCAAAACCAAGATTTGAGAGCCGATCCGGCGTGGAGTATAAACTCCGGGAGATAGAATCCAATCTCCGACGAGTCAATCGTATTAAAAGCTTCCTCCCATCGCTCCTGCCTCTTCTGCTGTAACCAAGATAGTAGGGATGAGGCGGCTCTGTCAGAGTCAATCCCCACTGGGGCTAGGGGGAAGGAGCGATAGAGGGTCTTGACCTTTTTGTCCAAGCATGGTACAAAGTTCTTCTGATGGCCACGTGGGATACATTGTTTAGCCGCAAATAGTAGGCTCTTGCAAAAATCCTGGTATGTCCTCTCAATATTTAGTGTGTCTGGAGGTGGCAATCTCTTGATGTATTCACCTGTGAGAAAGCAAAAGCGCTTCCAGTCAGCCTTGCGAAAGTTCCAACGCTTCACCGGATCGCTGTGGGCAGGAACCTTGAGTCTTGGTGGTGTTACGAGGGAGGGCCAATGCTGTGACTTCGGGAACCTTCCAAGAACGCGTCTGTCCGGCAGTCGGCTGTCCTGGCCGAAACACGCGAAGGTCAGGTGTAGGTTGGTGCCGACGTTCCATCGGTGAGAGAAGAAACTGGCTGTTTCCTTTGGGTCATGCAACAGTCCAAGGTTGTTGGATGTTGCCAGGAGTCCAGGCTCTCGCCGTCAGGTGATGTTTAGTTTTAGCCCCAGTTGACATGTTGGCAGTTAAAGTCGCCAACATACAGACAGGGGGTGGGCATCGGCGTAGCCAGGGGGGTCAAAGGAACCATGGCCTTCCCCAAATGTTTAGAAAATATAGTCAATAGTGCTTTGAGAAGTGGTTTTCTAAACAAAATAGTGTTATTTGTTGCGGTAGCTAGCCTTTTAATCGCGAGCTGTTGGAGAGCTAGTCCGCAGAAATTTGAGAAACGCGTCCTGACAATCTTTCGCCTAGAACCCGACCCTTACGCAATCCGCGCATCAACTGGACTGTAGTTTCTTGTTCCCTACAGCAATTGCAACAGAACCGAAGGCAACACAATTTCTTGTTTTCAAATTCCGGCAAGCAACAAACTTCAGCGGCGGTTGATCATCAACACGGTTTCTGAAGTACAACAGAAACAACCAAGCGATTCTATCAAGCGCAGCAACAGTAAACTATCAGACCGCTCTGTCGATTAACTCAATGTGGCAAGACAATTAATCCTTGAAAGCGCGACTGCGAATTAAGTCAGTTCAGCAATTAACAATGAAAAGGCGTTTGCTGCCACTATTCCCAGGTAAATCTACGCGAATTAAAGGCACATCAGTAAACTTGCATTGGATTCACTGTGAGCTACAGACGTTTAAGGGAAATAAGAATAAACATATATTACACACGTCTACGCACAACCACTCAGTGTCTGATTGTTTTGGAGACTGATCGACCATTGACCATTCCAACCGCGCGTGGACAAACATGGCAAGGCCGTGCTTCCTGTTCAGGATTGTTCAAGCTAGTGAGAAGTTCGGAATCACTAGCTTGTCTGCAGTTGTACAGTGGGTCTCCTGTAGAACGATGATGAAGGCCTTGTTCTTATGGGCTAGCTGCTCACTGACAGAGACCTTGTTTGCAGTGAGCCCCTCGGCGTTCAGCTGGAGTATATTGGGTTGTGGGTCATTCTATGACCCATCCCGCGCTGAAAACATCTAGCGCGGGAAGCAGTGGTTGCTCTCGTAGTGACAGGCTTAGTTGACATTTGTATCGAATGTCGAACAGGAGGGCCACGTGAGGGCACCTGTCATCCTTCCAGCTATGCTCATTTGCAATTTAATTTTAGCAATGGTTGACGAATTGATTTTTCGCAGCGAAAATTATTGTAACAAACGAAATGAAGTGCAAAACATCTTCAGAGTTAATCACAAGTAAGGGATTCAATCAGCACGTCAAACAAGCATTTGCATTCCCATTGGAAGTATTGAATGCATTTATGAAGCGTGATAGAATCATTCCCATGACTGCCGAATTGGAAATGCCGCTTTTGTTAAAAACGTATCTACAAGCTTTCCAAATTTTTCTGTAGCAATGCTCTTAGTAGTTACATGTTAGAAAAAATATTTTGCGTTTAATGATTTTTCACGCTTTTGTGACCGAAAGTACACAATTAATTTAACCTGGAGGCGATTACATGATTAGCACTGTCAACAATATTTTGATGGGCTGCAGAAAGTTTATTGTTTATTGTGTTTAACGTCTTCACTCCCACATGCAACATGCGACGCTTAAGCATACATTGCAGTAACAAGGAACACACAAATACATGAATAAACACGAGGATACATACGTGTAGGTAGTAGCAAAGTGTACGCTTGATAGCGCTAATTAATATATTTTGGTGAAACACGAGCATAAAGAGTATACGAATGAGTGACGCCAGTACGATTATTATAATGGAGTGTTGCGGTGAATTGCCAAGTACACAAATGTATAAAATGCATGCGGGGAGAGGCTGCGAAGGACCTGGGGTCATTTCCACTGCAGACCTCCCAAGGACCAAGCTACTTTTCGTGTAAAGGGAACAGTTTTTAGCAGTAAGTAAACGTCTTTTGCTCTGAGTATAAAGTTTAATATGCGAAATGCGGTTATATGGTTTATTGAAGAAAAATGCGTTGCAGGCAAGATCAAGCTACCAGCAGAGCCGGATTAAAGGGTAGGGGATCCCGGGGAAATTTTTACTTGAGGGCCCCTATGACGTAATTCATGACGTCATCTCTTACAAAAGTATGTTTTCGCTGATTCGCATGGTTCCTGTTTGTTTTATCCGGTAGTCGAGAGTGTGCTTACTCAAATTCACATACAGTTAGCTGCGAGAAGTAAATACAAGAGTGTATTTTTGCTAAGAAAAAATATTTCACAGGCAAGAGAGTGATTAGGCAAGAAACAACATTCACCCGAACAATAAGCAGAAACCAGAGGTTACAAACAAACACACCGGAAAAGGAACATGACAATATGGCCAGCCAGGCTGA
>JGI24159J19872_10009659_pt1 | contig 12647 bp, 5 predicted proteins | sample Ectturendosymbi4_FD_19872 | JGI IMG/M metagenome (IMG submission 19872)
AGACTGGCCGATCCGTTTGAGCCGTTGAACAGCTCTCTAGCGCAATCGGCGGAGGAGCTAAGGCGTTGGTAAGGCAACCGAAAACTGCTGTTTTTTTGCGAAAATCGCCAAAACCACCCAGACGCCAAAGAGTTAAGCACATAATGCTAAAAAGTTGCAATGTTTTAAATTTTTCTATTTTCACAACTATCAAAACCTAATTTTGAGTCCCACAGGAAGTTCTTACCAAGAATGAAATAGCCTTGGCATGAGAGCGATGGTGGCTAAAATTAGGCCTAGGCTAGCCAGAAAAAATATTTTTACTACTGTTTTGCTATCATTGTACACCATAAAATTTTGTTTTTTGCAACTCCAGTTATGTCAATTTGTATCTGCATCCAAGATCCAATACTGATTGATATCCATCTTATAGGACACATAAACAAAGTAGAGATAGACTGATATAACGGGCCGATATTTGGGTTTCACCGATATATCCGTGGCTGATTTTATCGGCATCAGCCTCAGTAGGTGTTGACAAAATGCTGTTATATTCCTCACATATCAAGTTGTGCAAGAAAGCACAACAAACCAAGCCAAGACAGTTATCTTGCAGCAACACTAGCAGGTGCGTTTTCATACACAAGCAGACAAGATGAAACATGAACAAACAAAAAAAATCATCATTAATGAGATTAAATAAACATCATAACAAAATATTGAAATTGCTGCAATTTAAAATTTTTTAGCTCGTATACAAATCCTGAATTTTGTAGTTTGTGAGAAAAAGGTAAGGCATAGAATACCTTATATCATAGATGAGCAATTAATTTGTTTCGGGGGCCACTTTGAGAAGGTCACGTTTAGCAGAGGGCCATACTTCCAATGGAAATAGAAGCAAGTCGACAGTAATAGTAGCAAGTCTCGTTTCAGGTTAGCCTCAGCACTAACATTTACTGTGATAAATTGGAAGAAATATTTAACTAAAAGATCTTTCCTGAATGCTTCCGCGGGCCACTGAAAACAACGTAGCAGGCCACTAATTGCCCACCCCTGCCTGATATTTTTGATAATGAAGCAGAAAGCAAGATTCAAAAATTTTGGAAGTATCAGTTATCGGTCCATGAATGGTCAATATATCAGTATCGGCCTCAAAAAAGCCATATTGGTCAATCTCTGAAACTAGTACTCTTAGTGGCCTTTATTATCTTCACAATCACATACAATGATGCTAATTGCTATCACCAAAATCTTTACTAATTTTAACAAATTTTTTTAACACTAACTATTTTTGTAATTTTAGCAATATAGTTGTCAAATCTATCAAGTATGAATAAATGGTATCTACATGCTGCAGATGTGATTAATGTTATAAATACACTGAATTACACCAACACAGGAGTGCAAAAATGTGGTCACACAGTCGTGTCACGTGACCAAAAACTTGAAGTGCGCAAATGGAATTTGGGCATTCACATATGCATAATTAAAATAGGAAAGCCAATCTCATTCTTATCTATAAAACAAGATAGCCGACCTTAATTTTCTATGTAAATAAATACAGGTAAGAAATAAATTGCAATTTTCTTTCCTAAGTTGTTTACATTTTATACTTAATGCACATGAATATTGTATGGTAAAACTACACTAACCCCAACCTAAGGCTTGACAAGGTTTAAGCCACAAATAATTCAATAGTTTAATGATTACATACCCTATTGTTCTTTATGTGATATTACAGCAGTTTTAGATAAAAATGCTTTCTACTCTATTACCGTATCTCATTAACCTAAAACGTTTTGCTGCTACATGGTATCTACAGAAACACTAATACCAAACTTCAGAACATTTTTTAAAAATCAGTAAAACAAAAGGTAAAACATAAACTAAGAAGTGAAATAAATGGTGAATCATGAATTTTATGAAAAAAAGAGATAAATATACAAGAAAGCAAAAAGAACTTTATTTTGCAACTAAGCAATGAGGATGAACTGAAGTATCAGGAAAAAAGTGGCTATAGGTGGTGACAGAGTTCGAATAAAACNCTTGAGTTTGTCACTCTAGCACAGTGATTCTCAAAGTGGTCAATTGAACCATCAAAGGGGTCGATAAATAGTCACGAGGTCGAATGGGGATCACTAAATAGCCAGGGGGTCAATGAATAACTGCTGGGGTCTTCTAGAGTAATTACGCTTCCAATTCAAAATTATTGTTAATTGGGCAAGGAATGCAAAGGCGTTTTTCAAAAAATCAAACAAAATTAAGAGGGCTGATCAAATCTCAGCTACAGTAGTTCATAAGTACATTCGATTCGGATAGTTTTTTATTAATTCATCCATTGTGATGACATTATGAAAACTGTTGTTTGTTATTTCACAAACAATACTGTAGTGCATATGTCGCAGTTCGGCAGTTGTTAGACTGGTAGTACTTACAGATTATAGCAGTAGGCTACGCAGTAGGACGGAGAACAATTTGACACATATTTTCCTTGTATTGGTAACTGTTGGACTAGGCCACGGGGTCTACAGAAAATTGTATGCTTTAATTGGGGTCAACGTGCAAAGAAGTTTGAGAACCACTGCTATAGCGGCACTGATGTAGTAGTCGAACGGACGTGTCTATGTCTACTGTGTGAGTGTTTTTCGGTTCGGCTCTCACCATGGCACTTTCATTTATAGTGGTTGTACTTTTCATGGGACTGGTTTTTCTTCACTTTTTCAAAAGTTTCCAAACATTCATGTTCAGATTTGCAGTTTAAGGTTTAGTGTTTAGGTTTGAGGGTTTAGGTTATGTAGGGTTTAAGTTCAGGGTTTCGGTTAAGTGTTTAGGTTTAGTATATTGGATTTTAGTGTTTAGGTTTACGGTTTAGATTTAAGGTTTAGAACAGGGGTTCTTAACCTTTATTCTCCGATTCCCCACTTTTTAGTGGGCCAACTCTCCATTTCCCACCACAGCATCGGTGTTTGACAAAATCGATTTTAACCCATGAAGTGTTTAGTACGCAAATGACTTACAATACCTCATATATTAGTTGTTTTTGTTATTAAAACAGTCTGTAAATGGTTGTGATTTGTGAAGTAAGTCAACATTTCGATGTGATGTGTTAAATTTTGAAAAAGTGGTTCTACTGTCCGACCAGTCATTCCCCATTTGACAACTCCGCCATTCCTCACCAGTGGGGAATTCTCCATGTTGTGATTAAAAATCCCAAGCAGCATGTGCGCAAAGCTTCGCACTGTGGCAGCAAGCAACAATAGAGATCATGCTCGCAATCTCTCTTTCCGTACGCCAGTCGTTGCATTCAATCGTTCACATGTTACTATCAGCAAGGTTACCACATCACAATCTCTCTTACTATTGCTTGCTCACGCTACATATATCCTGTTAGTGGTGAATCACACAATCAACGCAACACCACTGGAGAGGTTTCAACATCCACAGGTTAAGAACCACTGGTTTAGAGCTTAGGTTTATAACTTTAGGTTATGTAGGGTTTAAGTTTAGGGTTTAGATTTAGTGTGAAGGTTTAGGGTTTAGGTTCAGGGTTTAAGGTTTAGGTTTAGTACGTTTCTACCAAGGATAATGTGGGCTACTATACACTCGTCAGGCATTTGTTAATAGTTTGACGTTACAGGCAGCAGAGGAATCAGTTTTCAGAAATGAAGGTCTGCTGGTAGACCCATAGCCACTGACTACCAGGAAACCATGCTAAATTTCTTCAGTACTGCAGCCAACCAGCAAAACAGGACTTGGCAAGACGATTGATCATGATAACATATAAACACTTTCTTCTTTAGGTGTTACTTCCATGTTGCAGCCAGCACGAGCATCATCAGAATGTTTCACGACAAATGATGTGAACCAGTGTTGCCACTCTGTTTATGCAGAGAAGCATTAGATTTTATGATAAAAAATCACAAGATTCACAAAAAAAACAATAGATTACAAAATATTGATCCATCTTCTAAAGGAATTCAATGCAAGTGAGTTGTAAAAGAAGGCAAACTTACACACGATGAAAATGGAAAGAAAATGTGTTGTAATGCAAACAAAGACATTGTGGAAATCAACATAAGCCAAAGACAAAAAAAGAAGAGATAGCAGAAACACTTGCGTTTGTTTTTACAGATCACTGAACTTTTCAACAACTGACCACAATGACTTCATTGGGCAAAACTAGAAAAAATTATATTCTCAAGTGTAATTTGAAATATAATTAAGTAGAATTCTTAGCAAATTACATTGGCAGAAAATCAATAAGGCCTAAATTGCAGTTATATTTGTACAAAATTGTGTAAATACAGTGGAAATAACTTAATAAAGCACCCTCGGGAATAGCAAAACCTGCTCGAAGAAACGGTTCCTCTTTTATCCGATGAGAACTTTTTGCAATAAAAATAAGGTGTCATTCACACTTTAAGGGTTCACCAATATACATATCAATATCAGGGTGCTGTATTTTATTTTTGTTGTGAACACTGTACACAGTATAGTATTATAAAAAGAAAAGTTACTGATTTTTGCAATATTTTTGTCATAATGTATAGCACAGTAGCTGTTGTGGTGGACACTGTTCACAATCACTCTGGTACCTCTTCAGCACAAAAGAACTAGTCAATTTTTTATTGTTTTACTTCCTTTTTACGTTAACTACATGCAAGCCATGGTGCTGCTACACGTGTAACTGCTCTAATAAGCGGTGTGCCTGCTGTAATAAGCGAAGAATTTATCAGAGGAAAAATATAGGATCGTTTTGTTTCAGTCAAAACTGCTTGAAGAATGAGCGGTTTGCTCTATCAACCGATGCTCTATCATTTATTAAGCGGTTTCCACTGTAATAACATTCACTTCAGATCACTCATAAAAAACATTAGATAGCTATAAAAAAACACTAGAACACTAGATGAAATGCAAAAACACTAGATCTAATGGAAAAACGCTAGAGCAGGAGTGGCATCACTGATGATGTGAATTGTTATTGTAAATCAACATGAACATCAACATGAACGAAGCATTCAAAGCTTCTAGGAAAGGGGTAATACCCTGAACGGAAACATACCGAAACAAATGCTTGACTCAACATTGACTCTAGCTTAGCAGTTTGCGAACGAATAAAACGAAGTCACACGACAGTTGTCGTGAGTCGACTCTGAGGGTCACAACATCTCTCAACCCTTTGGGCCAGAGGAGCTTGCTGCTCCCCTCAGACGCCTGAAGCGAGGAAAGTCTCCGGAATTCGAATTGCATTCCATCTTCCCCAGAGTTTATACTCCACCCCGGGTCGGGTCTCAAATTACGGTTTTGCGATTTCCTCACTTCCTGCATGCGCGAACTCAAAATTTCAAAGATCTGGAGAATAGCACTAATAGTTGCGATCCCTCAGCCAGAAAAGCCACTTACCCTTTCCACCAGACGACCGGTAACGGTAAAAGGAGCAGGTTACGACGCCTCAAGAACGTTGTCCCACAAGGATCTGTACAGGCGCCACTTCTCTTCAACATCTACATCTCTGACCTGCCAATCACCGTCTCCAGAAAGTGTGCACATGCTGACGATCTAGCAATCATGCATTCGGATGGAGACTGGCAGGCAGTGGAAAAGGTGCTGTGCAAGGACATGGCAACCGCATGTGAATACCTCCAGACTTGGAAGTTAAAGCTCAACGCAATGACATACAAAACATGATTAGAAACAGCTAGCCCGTCACGCTTCAAAACGGCGGGAAAGCAGCGTTGAATGGCTGATCGACAAAGATGATCACTATCCGGTTTGCCCGTTGGATATCCGGCAGGATAGCAGTGTTGAACAAATTGGAGATTTTTGCAATCCTAATCCAGTCCAAAATTTTCATTGAACAATCCGGTCCGGTCCTAATCCGGTAGACCTGTCCAAATATTTGATCCAATCCGGTTTATAAAAAAAAACTCTGAATAAGCTTTTTACTGCAGCGATCAATGCAGTTTGGATATCCATATCTGATCCGGTTGAGTTTTTTTTTTAAATCCAGTCCGATTCGGATCCGGTTCTAAATTGCAGAATCCGGTTGAATCGTAATCCGGAAACCGGATCATGTACAACACTGAAGGATAGTGAGTTTGCAACCGGATACGGATATAAAAAACTGCTTTGAAATGGGAACCGGATATGCATCCGCATATACGAAACGCTTTTATCGATATTTCGAGGATTCAGACTTTTGAAAAAAGTTGCGCATTGCACAATCATTCATTTATTATTTCAGAAGCATCTTTTCAGCCTTCTGTGCCATGACTCGGAGTCTGATGGTGTGATTTTTGTACCGTAGTGTAGTCCCATTCCCCCTCTTAATCTGCTAATTGGACAAGCCAAGTTTGTCACTGTCAGCATGAATCTGTTCCTGGTGTGTCAAGACAGGGCTCTTGCAGTATAGGACGTTGCTTGCTACGTACCTGGACTAAGGCTAGCTAGTGTAGGTCTACTGTGGTCTAGTCTGGACTAGCTAGAGCACTCTAGGTCTTTTAATGTGGTCTGCAGTCTACACCAGGCCTTGCAGTCTTCATACCTATTTTACGTGAGCCTGCATTGACTGGTTGTTGAATGATACCAGGTCAGATAGCTTTTAGCTCTCTTAAACATGGTACGCAAAATTGTTGTTTTATTTGTGACATTGACTTGTTAGACTGAATTTTTAGTCAGACATTTCAATATAAATGACATATTTCAAGTGTATTGTTTTGAATGCTGTTTTGGTTTATAGATTAACATTGCTATGTAGTTAGGTTTGGCCAAAGTGCAACGATGGGTAGGATTAATAAATGAAATTATGAATGTGAACTCATGGATGGTGTTAAAATCTGACCATTGTTACCAAAAAAATGGCTAATGAAAATTTTGGTGTGGCAATAGAACCGTCACCAGAATGTCTTCAATTGGGGGGCTTTGCAATTGTGCAGTGGGCTTGGTATTCTGAAATTTAAACAAACATCACTGTTTTATAGTACTTCATATTTCAATTGGGATGGGGGACTTGGAGCTTTGTGTCGGAGAGGTAAGCCCACCAAACCCCTCCCCCGTGGTGATGGGAGTGTGGGGCAAAACTTCAGCTTGCTTTTAATGCAACTGACTTGGAAAAGTACATAGGTTACGCGATATACAACCTTGCAAGATATGTCAAACTTTCTGTTTGTAAGCATGACAGGGCTCTAAGTGGCACAAAGCATTCAATTCAGGTAGTGCCTATTCTGCTTCATGCGGCAAAACCTATGCTGGGACTATTTTGCCACATCTGAACCCAATTGGTTGAAGTGGTCATGTGACAAGTGCAATACAGTACGCAGACACAATTGGTTAGGGTTTAAGAGTTTGTGGTTAAGGTTTAAGATCGGGGCTTATGGTCAAGGTTTAAGGGGAAGTTTTAGGTTTAGTGGTTCAAGGTTCAGAGTTGGGGTTTAACCTGCAGTTTACTTAATGCAAACAAGAAGCTGCTAACTGCTTGCCAGCTCTGAAACCATGACAACCATCATCGTTGCATGGAATAATTGGCACAACTTTTTTGTCAAATGTGGAGGGGACAGGTTGGTGTTAAACCAATATATTACGAAACCTAAAGAGAAAACGTGGGGGACATGGCATATCATATCCCCACTGTCTGAAAAAGTGAGGGGACCCGTCCCATGTGTCCGCCAGCTAATTGTGCCCTTGCATGGAACTGAGCTGTTACAGATGTCACGGTCAAGCAAGCAGGACATGCGTTCCAAACTTGTCATGTGACTACTTCAACCAATCGTGTTCAGCTAAAGGCAAAATAACTCCAGCAGTTATTTCGCCTCATGAGACAAAATAGGCACAGCACAAAAAATCTATGTTGTGCATCACAATACACTTTCGGATAATTTTCGGAGGCGGATAGTGTGGTTTCAACCAAAACAGGATTCGGATCGGATACAGATATCATTTTTCAAAAACAGGATAGGACTGGATAGTAAAAATCCACTATCCGATCATCTCTGCTGATCGATAGGCGGGCATAATCGCTATGCAGCAGAGATGATCACTATCCGGTCTACCGGTTGGATATCCGGCAGGATAGTGAGTTTGCAACCAGATGCAGATATCCAAAAACTGCTTTCGTATGGTAACCGGAAACGGATAAAGATATCCGAAAAGCTTTTCTCAATATTTCGAAGGTTCAGACTTTTGGAAAAAGTTGCACATTGCACAGTCATTCATTTAATATCTTCGGAAGCATGTTTTCAGCCTTCTGTGCAATGACTTCAAGTCTGTCTGAGGTGTAATCTCAGTACCATAGTGTAGGCCCATGCCCTTTTGATGGAACATACCAACTTTGTCAGCATGAGTCTGTTGCTGGTGCAGCAAAATATAATTCTTTCAGTATACATTATGGCAGTTGTTGGCCATGTACCTGGACTAGGGTTAGCTAGAGCAATGACACGTGTTGTCATTGGCTAGAGTAGGTCTACTGCGATCTGAAATTTAGACCAAGGCTGCCATATTGGCGAATTTATCGCCAGATTCCGGAAATCTGGCGAATTTTGAATGCGTTTGGATGCAAATATCTTGGTTTGGCGATTTGACAAATTTCTGCCGATTTTTTTGAAAGTATTTGGCTCCAATTTTTTTAGCATAGAGAAATGCACGATCTGTATATTTGCACGCAGCATTCTGAGGGCGTAAATTGAGGTCGGAATGTCACGCAAGAATTACGAAATGTCAGCGGATTCTAGTAATTATTCACGAAATGTCAGCGGATTCTAGTAATTATTCAGGCCAGCACAAGCGAAAGTTGGCAATTCGAGGCATTAACTAACAGGAAAGCAACCAGCAGCAATAAAGCTCCCTCAACGAGTTCACTCTACTGATACCAGGTTGCACTATTATTTTATAGGGAGGATGAATTACGATCTTTCACTTGTGGTAACTACTATCACAGTGACTTTTTACTGATGGGCACCATCTAGCGGTGACCATTTATTTACATGTGGCGCCATCCACACGCCGCCACATCAACCATTCGTTTTTTTTTGCTCAAGCTTTTTTGTTTCAATAATACAAATACAGTATTTCAGTTCGTTCATTTATTTTTCCTTATTTAACGACAGTTTTGTATAAAAAGAAAGGGCACCTTTTTAAGTTTCAGCCAGGGGCCCCATACAACCTTAATCTGCCCCTGCTTACACCACTACAACTGCCTTCTGTTTATCATAATCCCTCCTATGACGCATGTGCACGTGATGCTGAAGATTATCGAATGCGAAAGAATTTGGTCCACGAAATGTAGCCAAGGAAAGACTGAGCGTCATCTATACTTTTCGATAGAGTAAAGAAAGTGAAAGCCACCCTTGATTGTAAGCTGCATGAAATGATGAAAACAAGCTTTATAAGCTGCAGCTTACAATCGCATAAATACGGCGCTCAACTGTACACGCAGTTAGCTGCGAGAAGAGAGTTCATGATATAAACACTACAGTGTATCCTTTGCTAAGAAAAAATATTTCCAAGGGCTAGAGAGTGACACGGCAAGAAACAACATTCACCCGAACAATAAGCAGAAACCAGAGATTACAAAGGAAAACACCAGAAAGATAACATGTCAATATGACCAGCCAGTCTAAGCATGAAAGGTGCTTTGAAACTTATGTCGTGATTTACACCTACATTTTCAGGTGTTCCGGTTAACGCCACTGTTTTATGTTGCTGCTTGACAGCTTTGCTGAAAAAAAAAACGTTTCAGTCGCGGCGTTTTACCTAACACTGCCAGATTCTTGCGCTTTTTATCCTTAGAAGCTTTGCCGTTTTTAGTTCCTGATGGCTAGGGCATTTTTATGACCTAAAAAACTTGATAATATGACTTTATATGACCAAAGATAAATGACTGATCTAAAGCATACAACTACTGCACAAAGAAGCATTACCAGCGAAAATAGGCATAAGATATGATACCCCCATGGCTTGCTGAAACCCTGTAATAAAATAAACTGCTCAAAACATGAGCAAAACATATACGTTATTTCGTTTGAAACAAACTGAAAGCATGAATGGACATTGGTTTATTTCTTTGCGGGAGCAAGACCATGCATTTTTAGGTAGTGCTTTACTTTTCATCCAAATAACTTGGTTCACCTAAGTCTTTGCCAACATTCGAAGAGTGACCAAGTGGGTTCAATTGGCAGGATGCAGCATAGACCTAGTTATATAGTAGTTTCACCCGATATTTTGAGATTGTTTCAAATGTTTCCTTGTTGAATTATGTTGAAAATATGCAAAATATGACTTTATGACCTAACATGGAAAATATCACTTTTTATGACTTTATAACTTTTGTTATAGACTTCGTAGGAATGGAATTTTTGTTTAAAAAATCGTTTCATAGCTGCCTGAAGCACAGACAAAAATATGACTTTTATGACTTTAAATGGCCCTACTGATGGCATTACAGATTTCAGCATCGCGCTAGCTAAACACTGCAAACTCGCTTTCTGCCCTTTTGGTCTGCGAATCGACTGATTAAAACCTTTTCTGGCGGACTGCGCAAAAACATGTGGCGCAAATAGCTTGACTAACTCTATATGTTTATGGTGTAACGCAAGAATAGTAGCCACCGGAAGAAAAGTAACCCTTTATGACAAAACAAAGTGTCGCAGTTAGGCTGCGGCTACCCCCGGACGGAAAAAGAAGTTACGAAATTATTGATACTAAACAACAACCACAGCAGAACTAGCTTTACTGCTTTAAGCAAGCAAATAGTATCGTTTTCGCGACATTTGTGCAGTACGCGTGATGCACGAGTAGATAAACCCATGCAAAAACTGATTTTTAGGAAAGGTTACAAGCAAAATTCAAATATATTTCCATTGAACAAAACCGAAAATATTTACATTCAGTAGTGATTACTAAAAGTGGCAGAAAGTCAAACTTGCAGAAAAATCATTAATGATACTCAACGCAACATTGGAATACAGAGTGAGTAGTATCCCTGACTTCCTGTATCTCTTTTGAATCACAATTTTTCAAACTAATATTTTATTTAAAACAAATAAATGTCATCACGGGAGGCCCCCTTGGAGCGGAGGGCCCGGGGCAATAGCCCCCGTTGCCCACCACCCCCCTTAATCCGGCCCTGGTGCCAGGTACAACCATCACAAAAAGAACGTGTAATAGGTGCGGCTCATTGCAAAAACGAGGAGATGTTGATGCAACTTTTCGGTTGGTGTTGCATTGAAAGTGTGGTTTTCGCATATCCAATACATGAAAATGACCAGAGATGAACATGTACTTGGATTTAAATCTTGCGACATTTCAATATATCGATGGATTTGGACTATTATTTTTGCTTAAAAAGGTTTGGATTGGAAATGATTATTTTCATTTGAAATTCTTCGCAACGTTTGGTTCAGTTGTGGGACTGCTGATTACTGCATCTTTCGGTACAGTTTTGGGACTGCCGGTTACTGTAGGACTGCAGGTTAACAGTCGACAGAGGTGGGCACTTTATTAACAGCGTCGCTACTGCTCCTGCTATTTGTTAAATTTAATAGCGGCGCCACCGCACCCGTTACTGACAAAAAATATTAGCGAGCTGTATCGCTACCGCTCCTTTTGCTGCACTTAAAAAAATTGGTGTTGTTTTACTGACGAAGGATCTATTTTGAAAAATCTAACCTTGAAATGTTTTTCTGAAAAAAAGTTGTTAAAGAAAAAACGTGAACTGAAAAAAATAGTCATTGAACAGTTATGATATCAGAAAAGTTATTTTACAGTGTATACGCATATAAATGAAACATAGACTGCACAAACGCCCAGAGTGCATTTAGCTTCGTAAATGGATTGCTATAGGTTTAATAATTGCCTTTATCAATGCAAGTTTCGCACTGTGTGTACAGTACTCAAGACTTCAAGAGAATGGTCAAGCAATAAAAGATCAAAACTGTTTTTGGCAAAGTTTAATGCGCGTGTAAATTGAATTAGACCCGCAACCAGGGTAGGAGACAAACCGGGCAATCAAAGCCTCCCACGGATTTTTTATGTATTATTTCAGATTTTTCAAAAAATGTTATATTGATCTTTGTTTCATGTGAAACCCTGAACAAATTACTGACTACTTGTATTTTAAACTGAGATCCTTGTTTCTGTATGGTTCAATTTATACGCGATAGTAATTTTGTGCAGAACGTAGTTTATATGACCTGCGTGCAAAGAATTGTTATTTAGATATTCGAGAGAGAATTGACCAACCACCGCTTCCCTAATATTCCAGGCTTTGAAAGTGCAGCCTAAGTGTTGAATGCTTTATTTTCAAAGGTGTGCAATGTGCACAGTACTGAAATCTTATTCATATAAAATCTATCATAAATTTATTTTATTCCTTTATGAAACTAAGTTTCCTTATCAGTGCATTAAATGCCGATACGTACTTTTTCGCAATATTTGAAAAACTTTTGCATGAAAATATGCAAAAAACACTAAGAACCACACAGAATTTATTTAAAACTGAGGAAAAATCAAAGCCAAGCGGTCAGGAAACAGTTCTTTTTCTTATGCGAAGTTGTAGCATCCAAAATTTGGTGTTACATTCGGACAACGATCACATGCAAAAATCGGCATCATGTGATTTGCGGCTTAGCACATGGAGGTGAATAAAATTTTAGCAAGATCGTGATACAAAAAAA